>JAAUYH010030465.1_pt1 | contig 10047 bp, 8 predicted proteins | sample 7278061 | NCBI WGS metagenome assembly JAAUYH01 (sample SAMN14350203, study PRJNA611818) | marine sediment metagenome | isolation source: surface marine sediment (0.6m) | place: French Polynesia: Moorea | collected 2018-08 | reverse complement strand
CTGATTACGGACACTTTGGTCACACGACACAAATTTACTGTGCACTATTGATATGAACAAGACCTGAATCTTAAAAATGAAATTTGTTACGAGATGAGTCAGAAACCCTCTCAGCATGTTTCAACTTGCTTTGTGGTTAAGTATGTGCTATGTCTATGCTTGGTCCGGCTAAACACAATTCATAGAAGAGCGTGGAATGAGCACACAACAGAAAGGTACGGATGACCACCGATTGGCAACATGAAGAAGAAGCTTAGGAGGTATGTCCAGCTGTTGTTGAAGACGGGGGACTGAGTAGTGCAGGATTTGCATGTAGAAATATTACGGTTAAAATCAATTCATTTTTAGTTGAAGGCTGTACCAACGCAACCAGATATGATAAAAGCCATCTCTGGAGTAGGCAGAGTAGTATACAAGTTCAGACAACGCCGACCAGTTGATCGGAATTTTTCTGCAGCTGTTCATTTTACTGCTTATACGCACTCAGATTCACTCACTCACCTCGTTCGCTCACTTATTCAATCACCCCAAATCGCTTATGTTTCGATGCAACAAAGAGTAAGGATCAAGTATGAATATCCTTCAGGCATTCCTAGACTTGTCAGAAGATGAATGTACTCGTCTACTTATTAGGATTGCCTGTCCTGTTTCTGTAACAGAGGTCTAATAAATTCTTGCAAAGAAAGAGCTGATATTTAGCGCAAGCGAATGTCCGACCATTCGGAGGTTCGTTCGATTGTTACCTCAAAGTCAAACATTTGCAATCGAGATTTGGCAAAGTCGAATGGGCTACCAACGGTAATAATTGTAGCGCCACCTGCTGCACCAGTAACGAAGTATTGTCGGCAAGTTGGATCGTTTCAGTCATCTGGTTTAAAAGCTTGAGTATTCACGAGGTCGCTGATCCTAGGTAATGCAAAACTCCCAGAGCCAGAAAAAGCTAACCTGACCCGAAAACAGTGAAAAACCGCCCCTCAGGAAAGATGCATCTCCAAGCCAATATCAAGTAGTATTTGACAATGTCACATCAGCAAGCAACGCGCGCGCAAGTTTTACTGATATTCGAAAGCAGCACTTGATGAAGCGCAAACACTTGGCTAGGTACAGTGCTTCATGTGCGTTTATTTGGAGATGAATGTGTGAATGTGCTTTCCTTCAATTTCTTTTCACGCAAGTAATACAACTTGTTCCTCCTCACCTTACGTCTCGGCGCAACTCGCTCCACGTTGATCACCGACGGGTCGTACAACGGTATCGCACGCTCCACCGCCACACCATCGATAACATTGCGCAACACGATGCCACTTCCCAGTCCCCGTTTGCGCACCGCCATCACGATACCTGTGAAGCTTTTCGTCTTCCCAAAATCCACACGCAACACATCACCTGGGCGAGCGGGCGGCATGAACGCCGCCAACACCGCGCGTCCACCCTGAATCATCCGCATCCCTTCCTCCTCGTGCAGCGCATTGATGAGCGCCTTCGCGCGCGAAAATGGCGTTCTTCGCTTCGGATAATCCGGACGTGCTTTGCCGGGTTCTTCGTACGGTCCGGTGCAGAATCGTTCGTCAGACGGAAGTTTCGTGCTTGTCGTCATAACGCTGTACTCGTCTTCATCGTCGCCCCACCCAGGTCGTTTGACTTCTGCAGCAGCGTAATTATCTGCGCCACTACCACCCCCAGCACCGGTGGAGGTAGATAAAGGTCGATAGAAGCGTGTTTGAATACATGCGCGACTTGCGATGGCGCGAGATAGCGCAAGCCCACGCAGCATGCTGGTGATGCGAAAATCTGTGAAGATCAACAAGCAGATGGTCGTCGCCAACCTCACCAGACAGTGTAAGCAAAAATCGTTAAATGGGTGACACTATCTTCAATGAGCTACAGTTCACTGGGTACACGTTTACAAGTTCGTCCACCGTCCCTTTGCCTAATCGACCGATATCTCGATTGACTACGCGTAGATCATGAAAGCAACATCTAATACATGTTTCTATCTCATTGCAAGGCACTGATCCCCATTGTATTCACCGCTTTGTTTTACAAAAGAGCCGACTAAAGCGACTCCGAGAAGGTCATCAACACAAGCAGTGCTCAAAATTCCTGTATTTATAGCACACCACTCTACTGACCCGCAAACCTCCGTTCGAACACGCCGATCATGTGTTGAGCGATGGTGAACGAGAAGACGAGTTTCGGGCCAACGATGAGGATCTTCGGCGCAAGCCCCTTGAACAAGGCGCCAGCGCCCTCGTTCCGCAGTAAGTTGCGCAATGTTGCGAAGCCTGTCTCGCCACTTCCGAAGTCACGCGTTTGGATGCGCGTCTTAATCACGTCGAACGGACTGGCCACGGTGATGCTGGCCACACCGCCCACCAAGCTGGCGACAAAGTTCTGGCCCAGCGTCGCGTCGTTGAAGTTGTCCAGCCCGTATACACGGCCCTTCACGAACGCGTTGGCGCCGAACAGCGCGAAGCTTCCGGGGGCGTTGCGTGCCGCGGTCCAGCCCGCGCCGCGGTACAGCCCGCTGATTCGTTCCGTGCGCAAAATCTCGAAGAGCCCACGCCCGCGCAGCGCGGCGGGATTGTTCTGACTCTTGATTTTCAGCACATCAAGTGGCAGTAGCACAATCTCACCGACGCCGACCATGGCGCCCGCCACCGCGTGCGTCAACATCTTCGCCTTCTGTTGATCTCCGCCGCACATTCGGTTCGCCGAATCGCCGTACCGCGACGCGATGGCCTCGCGCACGAACGGCTGGCCGCCGAACTTGTACACACGCTGCAAAATCTTGTACCCCGCCGCGAACGTGAGCCCGGGGAACAGCGACAGGTAGCGCCGCAGAATCGAGGGGTCCCCATACGCGTCGCGCAGCACCACACGACTGTACCCATCGAACGTGGCCGCTACCGACAGGCCGGGCGCGCGTATCGTGCCGGGATGGTTCATCAAGCGCTTCGCCACGGTGTCGACCGGGTGGAAGCCGAACAGCTCGACCACGCCCGCCGTTGCACTGCCGGCGACGCGTGCCAGTCGTAGCGACGCCGCAGTCTCGAACGGCGTCTCGCTCTTTCGTCCCGGTGTCATCTTGCGGCGCGGACGGCGGCTGGCGCTCGGTGAAGTGCAAAATGTGTGTTGCTCGGTTGCGCCGGCGATTGCCAATGGAAATCAATTTTGTGTCTGAGAATTGATCCAAACCGAATCTGTCGCACCTAGTTAGTGGATTCCAAATAGAAGATTTACAAATTAATTAAATGCGTGAATTCTCCTTAATCCAATATCAGATTTTCATCACAGCTGCGTAACACTGCACACTCCATGTCTGCCTGTTCATCTTTGTTCGCCCTTCAAGTGGTAGTACAAGTTCCGCGTAAGTCCCACCACCATTCCCTCTTGTCAATAGTCCGGGGTTCACCACGATGGTATCGGCCTCAGCAATTTTCGTGAACGCTTTCAATTTGCTCGGCGTAATCAACACATCGACGCCCACGCCACCTTCTTCAATGGGGAGCAAGACTCTCTCCGCCAGCGTCGAATCCACCGGCACATGCGCCGCGGGCGGGTTCGTCAGGTAAAAACTGCCTTGTCGCAGCATGCAACTGACGATCGCCGTGAATCGGTCACCCTTGTTCCAACACAAACAGTCGGCCGAGATGTCCAACAAGCTCGACAGGCTGCTCATTCCAATCTTGACATTCCCGACACGGATCACTGACGGATTGCTCGCCAGCATGATATTAACGGGCAAATTGCGTTCGGGTGCAAGCGGAGGCTGTGGCACGACATGGTCATGATGAATATCGTTCAAACTCGGTATCATTATAATTTGCGGCGCACCCTCGGCATCCGCAATCTTCTCCACTCGCCTCATCACGCGATCTTCGAACAGCTTATCGTACGGCACCGACAAATCCTCGTTCACCAGCTTATGGTCGACGTCGACAAACGGGCCCAACAACACCAGCACGTCGGGCCGCTCACGCGCCACAACGCCCGCCAACTCATCCAACGGCTCGTACTTCAAGTTCTTCGCCGTGGTGTACGGACCACAGGCCACAATCATGCGCACGTTGGGCGAATCCGCTTTCGAATCGCCCTCATCCGGCGTCACGTCCATGGCCTCGCTCTCCACTACCTCTTCCTTCTTCACCACACCCTCCACTTTAACCTCGCTTTTCGCCTCACCCCCACTGCCTACCGCGTCGTCCAAGGGAATAGCGTTATCGTAAATCTCACTCACCTCAAAAGTCCTTCCATTCGTGTTGACGCCTTCCGCCGCCACCACCATCCCGGGGTGCAGAAACACCGCCTTCGCCTTGACTCGACTCAAGTCCAATCGCATGAGATGGCCATCCTCGTTCTCCAGCACCACGCTCTTCTCATTAATTCTTCCGACCACCGAGCCGTCGCCCTCGCCAAGTTCGACACGAACCCGTCCCACCGCTAACACGGTGTCAGAGCTAGGCGTGGTGAACAGTCCCGGCGGCGAAGGCGGCAAGCTCGCCCCATCCGGCAAACTAGCTTTCACACGCGCCACCACTCTGGCCCCAAGCAGTTTGAGATGTTCACGCGCAATTTCAGTTTTCCCACGAATGTCGTCGTTCATGTATCGTATGTCGAGCCCCTGTTTGACCAGATACCGTTGGCAAAGCTCCACGCTCACTCCAGACAAACCTCTCGCCCCCTTCCTGTCCTCGCCCACAGAGCACTCTACCCGCCCCACGTTCTGTCGCTGCGAAAACGAACTTTCCTCAAGCTCATCACCCGGCAGCTCCATGCCCGACTCATCGGTAAAGTTGAGTGCGCTTCGAATCAGCGGCTCCTGGTCCGCTTCCACGGCCTCGCGCTTCACCCCTCCTTCGCCAGACGTCCTCGCCTTCGTCCTCGGTCTCCTCTGCACGGGAGTGTCACCCGTATCCATTACCGCTGGTTCCTCCTCCTCCTCCTTCTCCTCTTCCGCATCCCTCCCCAGCAGCTCCGCGTCGGCGTACGTGAAGAAGCTGTTGACGTCGATCTTCGGAGCCATCACGGGCGCGGGGTGCAGTATCGATGTCTCATTCTTTACCGTGCGCCCGCGCGCAGTACGCCCGATGTGGTGCCGCAACGAGCGGAGGTCGGCGGCGGTGGGCGGCTCGGTGCCTTGCTTCTTGCTCATGGCGTAGGCTTCCCATTTGCAGAACAGTTCCCTCGCAGTCAGGCCAGTTTCGCGACAGATGTTCTCGGCCTCCACGTAGTTTTCCTCGGTGAGCGATGGGAACTCCTTGCGCAACGCGGCGTCATAGTCGATGTCCGCACTTCGCGACGGCATTTCGAGTTTTGTGGCGAGTCGGTTAGCGCTGAGACGGAGGTGTGGGAGTGTAGTGGTGTTAGTTGGCGAATCTGCGGATTGTACGGTTTGGGTTTGGCGCCAAAATAAAGAGTGATACACGTCTAGTATCGCAAATAATCAACAGTTGATACGGAATTATCAGGATGCTACCCACACGAGTAAGTGTACGAGCAATTTCTACGTGCGCATCACCACGCAACCATGCGCAGTATTGATGCGCCTGCGCTGCCGGTGCGACAACGGCGGCCGCGCCAATCGGCGGTGAACGTGGTCGAGGACACGCCGCGCCGCGATGCACGTAAGCCGACGCACAGCACAACCCTGCTGCGCGCGCTCACCGCGCTGGTGCCGCTGTTCGTCCTGGCCGCGATGTTCCACTTCACGTTCTCCCGGCACCCCGCGCCGCAGCACACGCCCGAGCCCGACGACGAGGCGGGCGTGACGGCGTACCGGATCGAGGCGACGGGCACGCAGTTCTCGACGCAGCAGGCGCCGACGTGCATGCCGACGGTGACGCGGAGCGATGGAGAGGTGGAGTATGTGTCGAACGCGGCGAAAAGCTGGTATCTCGCACACAACGGCGTACCCCCGCCGCTGTACGTCTACGACATGGACGCGGACACACAACCCACACGATGGCGCTCTCGCGTCGGTGCGTCGCAAACGACGTGGCTGAAACAACTTCGGCTCGACCTCCCGTCGGTGACGCCGCAACGGTACACACTTAATGACAGCGTCACACGGGTGAAGTGGCGTAGCAAGGAGGCGCTCGACTACAGCGGCGTGCTTCGTGATTGCGCGCGTATCGCGCGGCTGTCGCCCACGACGACGGACGACACGGTGATCCTGGTGGTGCAGGACGACGTGTTGTTCAGGCGAGAAATTACGACGTCGCGCGAGTGGGCGGCGAACGCGCTAGCGGACAGCGGGCGGTCGCGTGTGAACCGCGCGGGCCGCGAGGTGCCGGTGCGCACGTGTTCGGCGTCGCTGTTCGACCTCGGCGACGGGGTGGGCGACGAGCCGCAGGGCATCTCGAATCTGGTGGCGCGCTACTGGCGCGTGGGCGAGGCGGACGCATTCGCCGACTACATCGAACGGCACTTCGAGGATGCACCCGTGGATTGGCTGGCCGACCGCTGGTGCCGGCGCCGCCGTGCGACCGTGCCCGTGCTTCGGCCCAACCCGGTGCGTCACCGCGGCCGTGTGTCGTCGTTTATAGAGAACAAGCGCGAAGAGTTGCTTACTTGAGAATTGGATTGTAAATATGACAAGTGTTTTCGTGCCTGGACGAGACTGTACCGTACAGTACGTGTGTCGCTTATTTGCAGTTGTGCATTGCATCCTCCGCACTCCACTGCGGCCGCTGTACGGCAGCCGCGCACTGCAGTGCACCTTGAACGTGCGCAGTGCACAACGTTGGGCACACAACGGCGCGGTATGATGCGAGTGCGTCTTATATGAGCAGCGCTAGTATGATAGGCGTTAGTGTGGATTGCATGGAATGCCGACGCGGCAGAGCGTGACTTGCCAACCACCACCAACTGTACTGTACAGTACTGTACGTACGTACTGGGCGGTACAGTAATGTACCACTGTACTGTGGCGAATCGAACATGGCAGGCGGGACTGCAAAACGCACTTGTCGGCTACACATGCAGAAACGGTACGCAAGTTTTGTCCAGTAGGCGAGTAGTTTGAAAGTTCGGACCGTACACACTGGCATGGCGGCGTGGTGTGGTGCGGTGCACTCTACCCCACCTGCAACGGACACTCACCAGCGCCGCCATCGCCACCGCGCTCCCGACTACACGGCGAGTGTACAGTGGTGGCAAGGCGGCGCGTGCGTAATGAGTAACAGTTAGTACAGTAGCAAGCATAGGTGCAAACGTAATCGGACATTCGCACTCGGCACGCACCGAGGGAGGTCGCTTCCGCGTGGGTGGTGGACGCGAGTGTGTGAGTAATCGTCGGATGGGTTCGGTAACAGGAGCGAGGTGCGGGGGCGAGTGAGAGAGAGGCGGCTACGCGAATAAAATTCGCTTCAAACTGTGGGAGTGGCACCCAGCCAGTGGCCCCCGCAGCCACGCTACAGCTACACACAGCACCAAGCAATTAGGTACGGTACAGTTGTGTGCAGGGTGGGTGCGTGAATACGTGGGTGTGGGGCGTGTGCTGGGCGAAAAGTAAAAGCAAATAGCATAGGTCTGGTGTGTGTCTGCTCACAACTCGGATGCCACACCGAGTGGGTGCCCTACCGACCTCCCGCCTGCATACACGCGATTTCCCGCTGTACACTCGCGCACACACTCCCTCGCCACCTCCGTCGCACCCACGCTCGAGTGCATAACGCACGAGGAATTCTCACGAGTGAGGCGCATGCACAAGCAATGAAGCGACACACGAGATGGCCATGCAAACTTTACAGTGATGTGTCGCGCTTACCTACTCACTCACTCAACTATCGATTGCTCCGACACCGGCGATGACGCTGCGAACGTCGTCGTCGTCGTGGTCGTAGTACTACTATCCGCTAGTGTAGTTGGTGCGGGTGCGGCAGCCACGCCTGCGGCCGCCAGGTTTTTATGTCGTGAACGCATGTGATGACGTAGACTAGACCGCCATTTAAATCGTTCCTGACAAGTCGCATCTCGACATCGATATGGTTGCTCATCCGAATGTTTGCGCGCATGCACTCGTAGCCCGTACGCTCGTGCAAATGTCTGTAGTGTAGTGTCGTGTGTGTGTTAGTATTTCTGCATTATTTCTCTCATCGTGTGTAGGCTTCGCACTTACCTTGTTGCATCCCTTCACTGGACATGAATGTCGTTCCCCTTGTTTTCGTGCACGTGGTAATGGAGCAATACTTGGAACCGCATCCATGTGAATCGATTGGGTTGGTGTAGATATCGCAGATGTAGGTTGCGATGCTGTGCGTGTTGTTCGTGTTGGTTGTGGTAGACGGCGACGACGTGGGGATTGTCCCAGTCCTGTTAATGAATAGTTCATTATTGGTGGTGGTATACTTTGTACAGACTGTGCCACTGCGGCTGCTAGCGGCAAAGGTGGTGGTGGTGCTATTGACGACGGCTCAAGTTGATAATTGGTTACGCTTGTAGTTGTGGTAGTTGCTGCGTACAGCGGTGCAAGACGTGTTGCAGCTGTTTGTGCATGACCATGTACATTCCAGTAAGATTGTTGATGAGGATGTTGTTGTGGTTGCTGCTGCTGCTGTAGTTGTTGCAGTTGATGATGATGATGATGATGATGATGATGATCGGGTTGCGGTGGTGGTGGTGGTGGTGGTGGAGCAGGTGCAGAAGATGGATGTGAAACCAGCGAGGTTAACATGGTTGTAGCACTTGTTGTAGTCGCCATCTTTCTCGAGTTGACCAAAATGTCATTGTGGGTGGTGGGTAAAGAAGAGGATTCTAGCGGGGCAAGTGGAAGAGGACGCGGAAGCAGAGGGCGTGCGGAAGATAAGGGAGCACGCAGAAAAGTAGTCGAAGTGGTGGCGTGATGCCGAGAAGCAGCGGCGTTGGCCAGTAAATGGAGTGCGGCGAGGTCATTGAAGTTGTCCATGGGCAGTGGCGGGCGAGAGCGGTCTCGGTAGGGAGATAGAGGTAGAGAGAAAGTAGATCGAAGGAGTGAAGGAAGGAAGCGCAAGTGGATGAGGATGTGGATGACTGGCGACTCGAGAAGCCATGAGAAGAGAAGTGGTACAGTATAGGCAGTAGCGCAGCGCACGCTACCAAGCTGGATAAAAATGCGTTTGCTACTGCCGAGCAAACCAGACGTCACGCACGACCATCCAATAATTTGCCGCATCCCGCTGCTTACAGTGTGTACGCTCAACCTCCCGCGTCACACTGCACTATTTCGTCCCATTCGACCATTACTACCCGTTTCTGATTGATCCTTACTTTTATTTCTTGTATCCAAACACACGCGTTGCGAGTGAGCGACCGAGTGAGTGAATGAAACTGCGTATGAGTACAGTACAACAGCAACAGCTGCGGAAATTTTACGATCAACCGACCGACCGATCATCGATTCCTCACTGTATCGATCTTTCATCCATTCACTCACTCAATTCCTCGCCCTCGCTCTCTCTCTCACCCACCCACTCACTCACTCGCTCGTTTCGTCCATGTTTAACCTTGGCCGCCGAAACGGAGTGGGAGCGAGAGTGAATTATCAAGAAATGTGCAGCGAGCAATGCACAAACACAAGCACACACTCACACACTCGCTCACGCTGTCTTCTCTCTGTACGCATGTCACTGTCAACGTCTATATCTGCGGCAAATCAAGTGTCCCGCTTTTAAACTAGGTTTCTCTGTACTGTACTGTACTGTACCACGCACGGTGTACAGTACCCTTTCGTGTGTTACTGTACCACACTGTACCACTGCTACACACTGTCCCATCGAGTAGTCCCACTCTTGGATTATTTCCTATATCTTGCTCTTTCTTCTCTTACTCTCGTTTCATTCTATCTACTGTACCTTCCCTCTCCCCTTCTACATGCTGTTCCTTCTTCGAGGCAGTCTGCTAACTTTCAATTCAGAAAAAACAGCTTCGGTTGCAAACTTTACTTGTCATCGCTTTATTAATTCTTGTTCGCACAGTACTTTTGCTTGATGCCGCCATGACACACAATTCGAGGCACACACTGTTTGCCCTCGTCTTTGACAACGATTCTTTTTATTTTCTCGTTTT
>JAAUYH010214499.1_pt1 | contig 10050 bp, 10 predicted proteins | sample 7278061 | NCBI WGS metagenome assembly JAAUYH01 (sample SAMN14350203, study PRJNA611818) | marine sediment metagenome | isolation source: surface marine sediment (0.6m) | place: French Polynesia: Moorea | collected 2018-08 | reverse complement strand
TCCTTAATATATCTGGGTTTCAGGCGAATTTACCTCTTCGAGGTAAATTCGGCGTCTGGCAAGGCTTTCACCCCTTTTTGATAGGTAAAATTGTCAAAGTCCCGTTAATCGAGCTATTTCTACTGCCATATCCAGTGCGATCGCTGCACCGACTAAATTTAGTCCTAAATCCCGTCGCAAACGCATAATTTGCATGACTCGAGTCAGGTCGGACAGTTGCAGCATTGATTCTACGGGTTCGATTAAACCTAAATCGGCAAAGCGTTCTAAAACCGTTACCGAAGTTTGGGTAAGGTAGGCAGCTTGTTGAAAAGTAATCAAGCGGTCGCCTTCTCTCGACACTACCACCCGAGATAAACTCATCGGCTTCATAAACGCACCTCCTCTATACTGCGACGGGGATTATAACTACTGGCTTGACGCAACTTTTCGTAGCACTCTCGTTCTTGGGGAGTTAATTCTTTGGGTGTCACAATTTTTAACTTGACAATTTGGTCGCTGCGGTTCCCTTTGGGACTTCGCCAGCCTTTACCTCGCAATCTCAAAGATTGTCCGGAATCTACTCCTGGAGGAATTTTCATAGTTACACTGCCATCAGGAGTAGGAATTTTAATTTTACTGCCTAAGGCTGCTTCCTCTGGAGTGATGGGAACTTCGCAGACAATATTATCGCCCTCAAACTTAAAGAGGGGATGAGGTTGCAAATCGATGGTTAGATATAAATCCCCCCGTTGCTGACTGAAAGGACTAATGCGTCCTTTTCCTTTAATGCGAATGCGACTGCCTGGTTTTGCTCCCCCAGGAATTCTGACTTTAATAGTTTCTCCGTCCAATTGGAAACTTTTTTGAGTACCGTGAAAGGCTTCAGAGAAAGTTAGGGTAATGGCAGCTTCCGTATCGGTAGCAGGAACATCCCGCATTCCGCTACCCCCAAATACATCCTCAAAATTACCAAACCCACCGGGGCTAGTGGTGCGATAACTGTAAACCTGTTGTCCTGTAGAACCCCTACCAGATGAACCGCCAAAGCGTCCTAGGAGTTCGTTAATAAAATCATCAAAACTACCATACTGACCGAAATCGAAACCGTCTACACCCATTCCTGCACCTGGAGGTGTACCAGCAGCAGCTTGTTGCCAATATTGACCGAACTGGTCGTATTTAGCGCGTTTTTCTGGATCGGACAGAACTTCTTGGGCTTCGTTGATTTCTTTAAAACGCTTTTCGGCTTCTTTGTCTCCTGGGTTGAGGTCGGGATGATATTTTCTGGCTAGTTTGCGATAAGCTTTTTTAATTTCTTCAGGAGTTGCTGTTTTGCTCACTCCCAAAATTTGATAGTAGTCTTTAAAATCGGTTGCTGCCACGGTAAGTGTTCACCTCCTGGGCATCACTAACATAACGTGAGTTCGGAGTTCGGAATTCGGAGTTCGTAGTTATGATTTTTCACAAGAGAGAAAATTCAGATCCGAAAAAACTAGTTAATATCTTAGTTTTTAGCTTCATCGAACTCGCGCTAACACAAGAGTTGGTAATACCTCCTTAATAGTTTTTAAGAATAATCGGGTTTCCGCTGCCTTAAAGAATATGTATTCAGAAACCCGATACTTGTTAAGATTGATATTTCTATTTACTTAACAAGTCGATCGACTCAGAGAAAAAGATTAGCTAATGTTGACTTTTACTACTTTAGTTTTCTCTTCTTCAGCTTTAGGTAGAGTTAGATGGAGAATACCGTCTTTGTATTCTGCTTTGACATTAGTATTTTGTACGCGGGTGGATAAAGGAATGACACGACGGAAACTACCATAACGGAATTCGCTTCTAGTCATACCTTTTTCTTCTGTTTTGGTTTCTTCTTTGCGTTCTCCACTAATGGAAATAGCTTCAGCAGAAACTTGAATATCGATATCTTTGGCATCCATGCCTGGAACTTCTAACTTAAGATGGATTTCATCTTCAGTTTCTTTCATTTCGGCAGGAGGTATAAATCCTCTTCCGTTAGTCTTCGGAGTAGTTGGAGTTAGACTTTCAAAAAGACGGTTCATTTCTTTTTGTAGGCTGTCGATTTCCGAGAAAGGTTCCCAACGAATTAGTGCCATGGTTATTTCCTCCAAAATTAGATTGATGAGATTTAAATCTGGGAGTTTTATGGTTATTAATTAAAGTTGCTTGTAAGCCCTGAACTATTTCTTTGGCTTACATTACTAAATATACAATCATCAACAAAAAGTAAGGTTCGGTTTTATTCACCCTAGCAGGTTGAGATTTCCCTCTTGGGATTTGTATCAAATGTGTCAGGCAGTCAGGATTTGTAGTCAAATTAAAGCTGTTTGGTTAGCACTTCCCTGGTTGCTGCTGCTGTTTTTTGCCAACTAAATTTTTGTGCCTGTTGAAGACTGAGTTGACTTAAGCGCGATCGCAATTGGGTATCGTTAGCAATAGTTTTCATCGCCTCAGTAATTTCTTCTACTTTATAGGGATCGATTAAAATAGCAGCATTTCCTGTAACTTCTGGTAATGAAGAGAGATTAGAGGTAATAACTGGTGTACCGCAAGCCATAGCTTCTAAAACAGGTAAACCAAAACCCTCCCAAAGAGTAGGAAAAACTAGCGCGATCGCGTTGTTTATAATTATGGGTAATTCTCGATAAGAGACATAATTGAGAAATTTAACTCTGTCTTCGATGCCTAATTCTCTTGTATGTTGCTTTAGTTGCGGGGTAAAACGAGGGTCTGTTGCTCCTGCCAACCAAAATTGATAATCTCGACTATGAGGAATAGTAGCAAAAGCAGCCAGCGATCGATGAATATTTTTATAAGGATCGTGACGACCAATATACAGAAAATAAGGATTATTATTTACTTTTTCGGTTCTTTTTTCTTCAAGATAACGAAAGTTGGTTGCATCATAAGCTAATAAAATAGAAGTAATTTTTTGTTCGGAAATACCGTAAAAGTTGGTAATATCTTTAGCTGTGGCTTGAGAGTTACAAATAATATGTTCTGCACCCTTAAGAACTAAAGGAACAATATAACGAAAATAATTAGTTAACGGTGATAATTGTCGCGGAAATCGTAAAGGAATAAGATCGTGACACATTACCATATAGCGAGACTTACTAAATAATGGTGCTTCTGGTATAGGAGAAAATAGTAAAGAACTTTTTAGTTCTCGATATATTTTAGGTAACTTAAATTGAGTCCACAGGAGACGACGTAAATGCCCTTTTGTACCCTGGGCGGGGGTTAAATCATCGGGAATTAGATAACAATTGTAATCTTCTTTTTGCTTGCCTACCAGTAATGTAGGTTCGAGGGATTGTAAGTAAGGAATCAGATTCGCTGCATAGGTACTAATTCCTGTAGGTTCGGTTAAAAGAAAAGATAAATTAATTAGAAGTTTTTTAGACAAGTTTAATTTACAAAGATTGATAGTTGATTTTATTACTATTTATAATAAGTGGATACCAAGGATATTTTAACTATCTAATCTTTAAGCTGAAGACCTCAACAAAGTTACGTTTGTTTCTGAAGGCAAAATAAGATAATGACGAGTATAGATTTATTTACCTTGGGAGTGCCAGGATACTCAGTAGAAAATTTAGAACTGAAGGATGCAGAGCGACTCCAGAAACTATATGAAAAATGTACTGATTTTGCTTATCTTGTAGAGGGACAACCGCCATCTCCTACTGCTGCACAAGAAGAGTTCTTTGCAGTTCCAGAAGGTAAATCATTGTGTGATAAATTCATGTTTGGTCTTTTCAACTCAGAGCATGAAATCATTGGTTTGATTGAGTCTATTCGTGGCTACCCTGATGAGCAAACCTGGTGGGTGGGACTAATCATGTTAGCACCAGAGTATCGTAGAAAAAGGTTACTTTATCCACTGGTACAATCATTTGAACACTGGGTGGCGAAGCATGATGTAGCGTACATTATGGGTTCTGTGGTTGAAGCCAATATTAAGGTGCTGCGCTTATGGAAAAGAATGGGTTTTGAAATTATTAGCCGAACATCACCAAAGCAATTCAACCAAAAGTTTCATTCTGTGTATATTATCCGAAAAGCTATTATAGGGAAGGTTAGCTGATAGAGTGCGATATCTTTTATTTGCTAGTTTAGCTAAATTTTAAGTCTTAAAAATTTGCTGTTAAATCCACCTCCAGATTGGCATCACTTATTAGACTATAGATCGGAATTCTAAAAGCAAGGATGAGCTTAATCTATGGCACAAGCAAAAATTGGCATAATTGGCGGTAGCGGTTTATATAAAATGGATGCCCTCAAAGAAGTAGAGGAAGTAAAAATAGAAACTCCCTTTGGTTTTCCTTCAGATGCTTTGATTGTCGGTAAGCTAGAAGGTGCAAAAGTGGCTTTTCTTGCTCGTCACGGACGCAACCATCATCTTTTGCCTTCTGAGTTGCCTTTTCGTGCCAATATCTACGCCATGAAACAGCTAGGAGTAGAATATATTATCTCTGCATCTGCGGTAGGTTCTCTTCAACAAAAAGTTAAGCCTTTAGATATGGTAGTACCAGACCAGTTTATCGATCGCACTAAAAATAGAATTTCTACTTTCTTTGGCGAAGGATTAGTGGCACATATTGCTTTTGGCGATCCTGTATGTAACAATTTAGCGGGTATTTTGGCTGATGCTGTTGCTTCTTTGGAATTATCAGAAGTAGATTTACATCGCGGTGGTACTTATGTCTGCATGGAAGGACCGGCATTCTCTACTAAAGCTGAATCTAATCTTTACCGTAGTTGGGATGCAACGGTTATCGGTATGACCAATTTACCAGAAGCCAAATTAGCTAGAGAAGCGGAAATTGCCTATGCTACTTTAGCTTTAGTTACTGATTATGATTGCTGGCATCCCGACCATGATAGCGTGACAGTAGAAATGGTAATCGGCAATTTACATAAAAATGCGGTTAATGCTCAAAAGGTAATTCAAGAAACAGTTAGAAGAATTAATAATACTACTCCAGAATCGATCGCTCATTCTGCTTTAAAGTATGCTTTACTGACTCCTTTAGATAAAGTTCCTACTACAACTAAGGAAAAATTAGAATTATTGTTGCAAAAGTATCTTTAACAAGTACTTTTAAGTAGATAATAAGAAAAATTAGGAGAGAGAAAATTAATAATAAATAACAATTCAAGCGGTTAAAATTCTGAGAAAGTCTTGCCATCTCTCGCTCAGAATTACGCACTTAAAGTTAACAAAATTTAAGATTTTATGACATGGTCAGCACACCTGAAAATTCTCAACCTCAAAATTTACAATATCTTCAATATTTACAATCAGATGTTATCAAATTACTGCAAGAGATTAGTGCTTTAATGGTACGAACCCAAAATAATCTTCGTAACGATAATTCTGGGAATAAATATGGATATTTTCGCCAGGAAGTAGATCGATCGATTTACAATGTAGAAAATTTAGAATTAAGAATGGCGATCGTCGCGCCCATGAAAGCAGGTAAGTCTACTATTATTAATGCGATCGTCGGTCAAGATTTACTTCCCAGTCGCAATGCAGCGATGACGACTATTCCAACCAAGATTGTCTTTAATGCAAAAAGAGAAAAACCTATCCTAATTCTCAAACAAGAAATTATCTCTATATTTGAAGATGCTTGGAATAGTTTACAAACACAGATGAATAATTGGGGAATAGAATTAACATCAGAGAAAATTGCTCATTATCCTCACTTAAAAGACTTAGTTACCCAAATTAGAACTAATCGCTCCGATATCGAGCGAGAAATTACTGATAAAGAAAATATTAGTCGAGTTTTAACTAAATTAAATGATATTGTTCGTCTTGCCAGCACTCTCGATCCCGATCGAGATCCTTTAGCTAAATTAGTCGATTTACCTTGTATAGAAACTCCTTTTTGGAATAGTGAAACTAATGAAGATTCACAATATTTAGGTGACTTAGTTATTGTCGATACTCCTGGCCCCAATGAAGCAAGAGATAACCTCGTATTAACAGCCGTTGTCGAACAGGAATTAAAACAAAGTTCGATCGTTTTAATTGTGCTTGATTTTACCCAGCTAAATAATCAGGCAGCAGAAGCAGTAAAAAAACAAGTACAACCAGTTATAGATTTAATTGGCAAAGAAAATCTTTATGTTTTAATTAATAAAGTCGATCAACGCAGACAAGGGGATATGACTACCGAACAAGTCAAAGATTTTGTCTATGCCGACTTGAATTTAAGTGAATCTAGTGATAGCGATCGCATTTTTGAAATTTCGGCTAGACAAGCTTTTTCTGCTACTAAGTTTTTACTGGAATTACAACAAAATTCTAAGATAGATATTCCTACAATGGAAACAGGAGAAATACTAGCACAAGAAGTTTTAGGAATCGATTGGGAAGAAGAATTAGAAACCATAAAAGTAGAAGAACTTAAGAGAAAAGCAAATAAATTATTGAAGAAGTCGGGATTTACCCCTTTTTTGAAAAAAGCCATTAAAGCTTTAAGAAAAAGTGCAGCACTTAAATGTATATCATCAGCACTCAATCGTTGTCATGGCTTGTTGCGTATTTTAAAAAACGATCTTAATCTACGTATTAATATTATTTTCCAAGAGGCTAAAAAAATAGAAGAAGAAATTACTGCTCTTACTTTAGATTTAGAAGAGCTAGAATCATGTTGTAATCGGCTTAAAGAAGTAGATAATATAAAAAGTAATCTTCAAGTAAATCTCAGCGAACTGATCGAGCAACTAAAGGAAAAGTCCCTCATTACTATCGGAAGTAATTTTGACGAACGAGATTTTGAAAAAGCTAGCTTTGTGCAAAAAATAGAGATTAGACCTAGAAAATCTTGGTTTGCCAATCTGGATGAAGACAATACATTGCCCAAGTTTATTACAGAAAAATTAAAAGATGGTTCGGGTAATAAGACTAGCAATATTATTGAATTTCCCAGTCAAAACGAAGCCAGGAATTTTATAATTAAGGCGGTAGCTTGGGCAAAAGGACGATCGGAGGATTATTTGCAAATAGCTTGTCAAAACACTGGAAATATTATTCAACAATCTCAACAAGAATTAATCGATTTTTTCAAGTCAGAAACAAGAGATATTCTAGAAAAAATCTTTCATTTCTCGAATAAGGCTTTTGAAGTTGAACTATCATTCTCAACCAATCCTCAAATTAACGAGCGACTAAGTTTAGGCGATTTTCAAATTGGCAGCGCAACCAGACAAGTTATAGAATATCAAACTAAAAAATATAGACCTTGGTATTTTCTTTGGCTTATCGAACTTACAAAAAAAATACCTATAACTAAAACCGAATCATATTATATTGTATCTCTTGAAGAACTGATTAACGAAGTTAATAATTCAACTGAAACTAGTATTAATAAAATTAGTGAAGAAATCCCTCGGTATTTAGACAAAGAGTTTCAACCACAGATCGAGCGCTATTTGACTGAATTAAATGCATATTTCGGCAAGTATAGAAATAGTTTAATACAGGCAAAGCAAGAGCGAGAACTTTCTCTGGCAGAAAAAAATACCTGGGTAGAGCAACTTAATGCCCTAGGGTCAGAAGCAGAGCAAAAATTAACAGAGACTAACAACTATATAGAACAAACCAAACAGTATTTGTAAATACAACTCTATTTTTTATTTTCCCAATATTGTCAGCCATTTTTGAATTACGGTGGTTAAATTGTTTATATCGACTGGTTTACTGATATAGTCATCCATTCCTGCGTCTAGACATTTTTGGCGATCGCCCGACATGGCATGGGCAGTCAGTCCGATAATTATAGTATGACGTTCATTTCCTTCTCGTTGACGGATTATTTGGGTTGCTTGATATCCATCTACTTTAGGCATTTGGCAGTCCAGTGACATCCTCCTACACTATATCGCGATAGGGCATTGCTCCCCTAACACCTAACGGTGAGTTGCGCCACTTATCTAGAACAAAGTTCCCCGACAGTACGACGCTCGACTCGAATGGTGCGATCCCTTGTTCCGCACCCGCTCGCTCGACTTGAGAGCCAATTTCTTGCTTTTCGGGAGTCCCCCGATACGTTTCGATGCCTCGATTACACAGTTCTTGAGCCGAGGCGATATCACGGTCAGTTTCGTATAGACACTCAGGACAAGAGTGAATTCTATCGATAGACATAGTTGAGAATCATAGAATTATGCTACCACAGATTGATATAAATGGTAGATTGCTATTTTTAGGTATGTCAAGTACCATAAAAATAGCTTGGGGGCGACTGCCGAGAGGAGGCTTGAACACTAAGTTATTCAGTTGGGCAGCAGAGTCAATGTCTATTTAAGCCTCCTTCCCGCCCGACGCTAAAACATCGCCAGCCCGAACTTCGTTCGGTTGAGCCTTTCGGCTCTTGTTGTTGTTGTTATAGAATGTATTTATTTAATTAGAGATAATTATTCGCCTCCAAACCCCCTTAAGTTAAAAACTGGTCGATTGGTTTTAATTACCTCCCGCAATATTGGTTCGATCGATGAAGCTAACTGGGGAATTATCTCTTTAACAGTTTTGCCGAATTAATACTTTGGAGTTCTTCATTAGAAGCCAGCAGTTCTTCATTCGTCGCCTGTTGTTCTTCGTTAGTAGTCTCCAGTTCTTCGATAGTAACTGTAAAAAACCCGTATTAGCTGGTTATCTTGATTGACTAAAAGGCAGGTTATTTGTCGCTCATTCAAACAATACTTAAATACTTCAGATAAGAGACGGTCTAATTGCTGATTGGCTTTAGCACCGACTTTATATTTAATATTATTAATCACATTCGCTCTGTAATTTCGGATTTTGTCCGAGAGTGCTCGAATAATCTATCTAAAGAGGGATTGTTATCAAGCGCTTCGGGCTGAAGTAACGAGTGATAAGTAATAAGTAATAAACTTTTTACTCCTTAATCACCACTTACTGACGAGTTACTTGCGAACAAAACTGGAGATAAACAAGACAAAAATTGTCAGGGGTAAAGAAACTGATTATATATTCAATTTAAATCAGTGATAATAGAAAACATTTAAAAAACCTTACTAACCAGTCTCCATCAGCTTTAGACTTAAAATGTCAATAAAATAGGTTAAATTAACAATAGGGTTAATAAACAAAGTATCAGTAAAAATAATATACACTGGTAAAAATCTAAAAAACTACCATATCGAGCGATTTCACAAAAAACCCATTAAAATTAGTCAGAAAGAGGACATATGAGCGATATCAAAGAAAAAATTCAACAAGAATTACAAAATGCCAGAGAAGTATGCGATCTAGAAGGTGCAGCTTCTGGAGAATGCGCTGCTGCTTGGGATGCAGTAGAAGAACTGCAAGCAGAAGCATCTCATCAGCGCGATAAACAGCCCAAGAAAAATTCTCTCGAACAGTACTGTGATGATAATCCCGATGCTCTTGAGTGCCGAGTCTACGAAGACTAAATAAGGTCAGTTCTGGCTCTCAAAAATTTATTGGTTAGGACAGCTATCAGCTACTAGCTTTTAGCTCCACTAACACTATCCAATCTAATGGGGGTCTTAAATTTAAGATTCCCATTTTTAAGATTAAGCCTGTCGTGCAACGTCAGTTCGATAAAGCGGTTTTACCTGATTGAATTAGCTATTAGGAGCTAACTTGGGAGGTAGACGAACTAAATTAAACCAAAAGTCTTCAATGTTTTTAATTACCTCAGTAAACTCTTCAAAGTCGAAAGGCTTAGTTATAAAGTAACTTCCATAGAGTGCGTAAGATTTCAATATATCCTGCTCGGAGCTAGAAGAAGTCAAAATAATTCCTGTAATTATTTTAAGTTGATGGTTAGTTTTAATTTCTTCTAAGACTTCAAAGCCATGCTTTTTCGGTAAATTTAAGTCCAGTAAGATCAGATCGGGACGAGATGAACCTCGCTCCTTGCCAAGTTGCTGATACTGTTGGCGAATGTGTTACAGTTAATCTTACAAAAAGTAGTACCAAAGGCTAAAGTTAGAATTTTTCGTTACTGTAGTACTACTGAATTCAGTCAAGATTGCTTT
>JAAUYH010152813.1_pt1 | contig 10050 bp, 5 predicted proteins | sample 7278061 | NCBI WGS metagenome assembly JAAUYH01 (sample SAMN14350203, study PRJNA611818) | marine sediment metagenome | isolation source: surface marine sediment (0.6m) | place: French Polynesia: Moorea | collected 2018-08 | reverse complement strand
TTACTTTGTAAATGACGCTTAATATATGAGTCATGAAAGTATCTTAAACTGGCAGAATATGCATATCCGACCGAGATGTGAGTTGCTTACACCTAAATCAGCGTGTTGCCGTATATTTTCACATATTGTTCAGTGTTTAAAGATCCCACTCCAATTTCCAAGTTTATAAAATACATCAAAACAAACCATCGAATATTCAAAAACATCGAATATTCAAAAAACTCTGAATTTGTTTTGAAGAATTTCGGAAGAAATGAAAAGTACTGTCTGATTTCGTAGTGCGAGTTTAGATGATTATGACTCGAGACAGTACTTTAGCATCGAAATAAATCGAAGCTAAGTTCATCAGCTATCAAATCCAGAATTAATTCCTTAGAGAATTTGCAGCTTACCATTTCCTTACATGTCTTATCTTATTCATCAAAAATCTCAATTCGCTTCTGGAGTCTTGTAATGAAATGCGAAATAGGAAGGTCAGATTACAATCTTAATTCTGTATGAGTAGCTTCATCGACAAAGCAAAAATTGATTCTGACTTTTCTGGTTTTTCTAAATCTCTTCAAAACACCTATACCTACTGTAATACAATTGGCAACAATTTATGTGCTGCATCTCAACTATAAAATTTTGTTAGCTACCAAAGAACACCTGTAGCCATACCGTGGATTGCAGCACAGTCGAGCTGTTTCTACACAGAACCAGTTGTCTTCGAACATCCAGTGAAAGAGAACAGTGACACTAGATGAGATGAACAATAGAAGATAAAGTTTAAACAAATAGAGAGGATGAAGGCTCGCCTGGTTCTTTCCATCCCTCTGTTCAGCGTCCATCCTGAGAAAACGAGCAAATAATATTGCACAACGCTGGAATGAGGATTCAGACGAGTGTTATAGGGTATACCTTTTCGCACATACTTCGCAAGCCCGCATCCTACTTGATGAAATTCGTGAAGTGCTCGAACCTGTCTTTGTTGCAAGAAATCCCTCCCCATTCATCAACGAATCGAATAGTCGCTTGGTATTGAAGCCAAAAGCATGTGTGATTCCAATCTTTGAAAAATGATCTAGAGACAATGAATAGCTTCAAAGAAATTAACAGTTTTTTGACTGGTTCTTACAACTCTTCGTCCACAGACTTGCAGTTGTAGATTCAAAACTCGCGCTCGGAAAGTGTTCGAAAGTTTCTATTTCAGACTGAATTTGCAGTTATTCAGCAATTTCGATAAATCACAGTAAATACTTTTAACACGTGATGACCTTCTTCATAGCATAGAGAAAAATTTTCCATGTCCTTTCGACCCATGTGGCGATTTTTGCCAGTACTGTCGGTCAAATTTTCTTGCCATGGATTCGTTCGAGAGATTTTCAAGACATTCGCAAATTACAACCCGATCCTTAGCTAATTCAATGCGTTGAAGATCACAAAATACCATGAATCGGAGCCCTGGGATAGAAAAGCGGTTGAATTTGAAGTAGAGCACTGACTCTAGCTTCTTTCTGCTCGCGTGAAGGTACATTCGCCGAGAACTCTTCCAATCCTTTTGGCTATTGAATCAGCCATAGGATGTGTCAGCAATTTTGAATCAGCATATTCATCGTTAAATTTTTGTAACAGCCACTGCTACTCCCTCCGGTAAATGATGAAGAGTGTTGCCGCTTAAATCATTTGCTGCATTCGCTCTTTCTATAAGGAAACATGACATTTTAAAGGCACAATCGACTCATCTATAACCCTACAAATTATCAAAATCTGAACAAGTGTCTTTGTGCTGATTGATAAGCAGCATAAAGAGTGCTCATAAATGCATGTATTAAATCAATCAAAGTTTGACAGAGACAGGATTTTTAGTCGGGATTATGCATATTTACAGAATTTTAACAATGTATTTCATGAAGTAAATAGATTGCAAAATCAAAAACAAAAATGTTTAGAAAGTCCATGACTTATATTAACCGGAATTAGTTTTCTGAGCAAAGGGCTTTCTACTACTGAAGATAAAGTATCCATTCTTGTATGTCTCTCGGTCGTCAGGATTACATTCCCGTAGAATACCGGAATTGTGGTACGTGCTCTAATATTCGACCTATGAGCAGTAATTCGTTTCTAAAACGGATTCTGGTACGTTACTAATATACTTTGAGTATGTTTGTCCGATACTTGAAAAAAAGCTAGCCAATTTATCAACAAGGACGAACAGAACCTCCGATAGCGTTCCAATGTGATGAAGCGGGTTCGGCTCACATTTATCGCTGGTTCCAATTGGTTACTAAATTTGTATGAAATTATTTACGAGAAACTATTGACAAAATTTCCCATTGTATGCCTATCAAGTTTACCCTTCCAAGGAAGATGGGAATTCAAATATTTTTTTTCTAGAAAGAAAAGAGTTTGTACGATAATAATGCAAAGCGCACTTAAGTAATTTGACGTAGGTCAAAGTTCTAAAGGTTAAGTTTACGTGGCGGGTATTTGGCTTTCGGAAAGATCGTTGAAAAATGTCAGGGATCCGCATCTGAAACGTATGATTAAATATGAGGAAGCTATTATCGTTGATCATACATAAACTGCGATAAATGGCGTCTTGAAGTATAGCATCATACATATTTTGATTCAAAGTTCAGCACAACAACTCGGTTTGAGCACTGACTTGAAAGAAGCATAAAGCGAAGAAAAGAAAGCAGGTATCTTGTAGAAGTATTATGAAACAGGGCAATTGGATGCGCGATGATTGTTCAACAGCCGATTCCACGTCGAATTGATTGTCTGCCTCTCCTTTCATAAGTGTTGTTCGATGCCCTGAGAGAAATTAATCTGCATGGATAATCCTAGGCAAATCAAATGCTAAACGAACACTTTCGCGCATTGAATCGCATGCACTGTATTGGATTAAGTGGTCCAAGTGGAATAACACTGTTGATCTTTTACAGACGCGTCAAGCTCACATTATTATCCAAACCATCGAGAATGAGTTCTTTACAAGTTTGAAAGTATATCAGCGACGCTTAAAGCCACTAGTACTTATTCTTACCAAAATTTCGTTATTAAATAATTGATTGCTCAGAATTTACTGATATTTACCCGATGATTTTGTCTAAACTCGATTCTATCGATCAAATTTGTGTTAATGCGCACCAAAAATCGAGAGACCAAGTTTTCTGTATTTTGGATAAGAATTTCATGACGCAGTGCTTGAATATTTTCGCTTTCTTTCCGGCCGGCGCTTATTTCCCTTTGAGTACTGCAACGATCCAAATCGTGTTTAGAACAGTAAGTACGTTTCTACGAAAATTTGGGCGTATCGTTGTTGAATGCATAATAGTCCTGGATCAATTGGTCGGAGTACTTTGCAAAAATTAACATGCCTCAAGTTGCAAGTGGAGAAAGGTCTTGCGCACACAACATGTGTACTTTTTTTTGACAACGCAAGGCGCAGAGTTTCGGATTTGAACTTGAACAAGATTATGGTTGCGTACGACTCACCTGAGCAGACAACCGCGGCTTGTGTTGAAATTATGGATCCGATTTTTTATCCACGCTCTAATTAGTTTATTCAATATTTTTTGTCTCTGTGGTACTAAATCTGCACTATGAACTCGTAGAAGCGTTTCAGAACCGCGTAAATTGACATCCGCAGTTCTGTATTCTATGTTTGCAATTTAAAGTAAAGTGGACCTGCTCAATCCAGGATAAAGTTGTAGTTTTGCTTCAATTGGAAGACTGTGTAGTCACCTCAGGATTATATGTAAAATTACTGCAGTAGAGAGTCACTCCATGATAAGGTAAGAAAATATCAGCTATACGGATGGAGTGGATATCTGCTGCATGAGCAAATGAAAATTCCATATTATCAAGTTAGTAGAGGGATGCTCCCTGATAACAATAAAATTTTTTATTTCACGTGAACTGATTCGATGTTCATAACGTTACAAAGTCAATGATCTGCTCTGTGATACTTATATTCATATCATATAATGTCATTGGAGTGAGAGAAAAATGAGTTGCAGTTTTGTAGATTTCGCATTCGCCGAGAAGTATTTCTGGTAAATGAACAATATGAAGTAATTTGTTTTCTGTTTCAGCTCTTCAAAACTTCTATCGAGCAAATTTGCTTCTGGTCCTCGTACCAGAAGACCTTGCAGACCTATCGAAAATGACCTTCGATATGTGCTGTGGAATTAATTAGTCTCGATCTCGCGTATATAGCTTCTTAAATACACAGAGTACACATTATCTTGAATTTGGAGAAGTAGGTATTGCGTCAATGATTATTGTTATTCGATGCAATTTTGGATACGCTGATGTACAAGAGTACTCAAACTGCACTTCAGAAATTAGGCCAGACACGAAGTTTTCGTGTTGAGTTCCGAACAGAAACAGTTTTGTTGACTTGTATCTAGGCATTTGGTCGGCAAAATCTTGCGGATACAATTGCCATATCTCTTCTGAAAAAGCATCTTCCGGCATGTTCCGTGTGCAAGAACAGCAATTGCCACAACTTAATTCACAGTATTCTTATCTTCAGCTTTACTAAGTCCATTATTTGGTTTCAGCCGCGGTCGAGATTCCGATTGGTGTCGTTCATAGTCTATATCTTTGAAATCTACAAGTATTTAGTTTGGAACGAACTCTCGGTCGGTACATGTGCGGCAAATTATCCTCCATCTGTAAAAATTAAAAGTGTTTATTGGCTCTCAGGAGTGTGTTAGGACGCTTCCGTACTAACTTTAAGTACGTCAAATATGGCACACCGTTACTGCATCCATCACGCAGTCCACATTTGACCGATTGATGCATTATCTGCACCAAATCTTTTCCACTACCCATATGATGTCAAATTTTACAACGAGCAAGCATAAGCTGGCGAAAACCGATCTATTCAGTAATGAGCGGTATATACATTAGTAGAGCGTAGTAAGTGAGCGACTTTTCTAGTAAAGGTTATGAATGTTCAAGAATCTTACATCAAGCCGCTTCTACAACCTGCCACTGGTGACACAGTCGCACTCTTTCACTACCACAAAAACAGGATACCATAACGTCACGGATTTTTCGCAGAATAAGTTGACCTGCGTTTCAATAGTATGAGGAGAAAAGAACTAGAGAAGGTCGATGTAGAAATCGAACAACTTTTTGGCCGAGTTCTCAGTAGGAATCCCAAAGGGAAACCCCGATACGAAACGGGAATTCGTTCCTCTATTACACGTCGCCAGAAGATATATGTTAATCGATCCTAAATTTTATGGCAATTTCAGAACTCTTTTGCTTATTACAATGCACTCTGTGTACTATCAGAAAGCCGATGTCAACAGTTTACACAAAACGGCTTACATTATCTAATTATAGACCGATTTCCGAATTAGCGGTTCCGTTGTACTCGTCATAACACCTTGATGTTCGGAAAAACGGGTTAATCCTGTACTAGATGAAGCGCATTATTTTTGAGTAGTCGAAAAGCAGTGAAAGTTGCCTTTTCACGGCTGACTAGAGGGTTTCTGGCAAAAAAAATAGTGATGAACGTGAAGAAGAAATTTCGGTTTGGGGTTGTGATGAACCCGAAAGGCCAGAGGTAAAGACTTAACAGAGATACGAATGAATGGTATTGGGTACTATGTACCTATTTAGACAAGTCCAACTTGTGATTTGCACGTGTCAAAAATATGAAAACAACCACATTGCTCAATAATATTGCTAGTTATGTTGATCCTAACAATGTAGTCTGGACTGATGAATAGAGCAGCTACAAAGTTCACTCAATTCACGGGCCTAACTACAGGTGTCCATACTCAAGGCGTAGAAAAGGTGAGTGAAATACAGGGGAATGGCCCAGGCTACTATATCAGTGACCGAGAAGTCAGTGGCTGATTAGGTTTCTATAGACTAAATAAATGGTACGATAGAACAAATAAGCAATAACCTGGCAAAAAGATTACTGCTTCTGTCAGCAATAGTTAATTGCAGTGTCATCAAGTAATACTTAGAATAGTTCTTTGCTGTGTTAACGGATGATGCAGGCTATTGTTATTTTTCGGTGTCAGCAGAAAATGTAAAAATTATCTGCCGATAGATATCCTTTGCAAGCTTAAAATAAAAAGCACAGGTGAAAAAAACCTGAAATCAAACATAGAAAATGAAAACAGAAACTAATTAAACGGGAAAGAGACAGGAAAAAAGGGGAGTGAATAAAGAAGGGAATGATGAAGAGTAACGTTTCAGAAGGCTTGGCTCTATAGCCAGGCATAGTATTAATCTGGTCATGGTAATTGAACTCTCACCCAGAGCCATCTCAATGAAATTTTTTGGAGGAGCATCAGTCTCCAGATCGCATAGTTATTACTTATTTGAAACTTTTCTTAATGATACTAGTGTTGTGATCGAAATAGAAAAAACAGTTTTTGTTTGCTGAAACCTTTACTACAGAATAAGTTGTGCAAGAGAGCAGTTGCTCCGTTTCGTCGATTTAGTGCAAATAGTCAAGTGGACAATTGCGTCAACTCTACACTGAGTGATGAATGGAATGACGATAATCGGATGTGGTGCATTGAAAATCAGTAAGAGTTGGGCGTCTTTTATATCGGACAGTGCTGCCAAACCCAGACACGCAATTAATTTATGCAATGTATCAAAATTTAGGTTATTGGCCTACTCTTTTGCCTTCCGTCGTCTGGGACTATCCTTTTCTTCAAGAGAAGTTCCTAGAATTCAACTGAAAATCATGGGACTGGGTTCAGCACCTTCGAATACCTGAAACGATACTCACTAGAATTGCATCTCCTACGCTGAAGTATAAAATTTGGATAGATCTCCGAAACTATTGTGCTGCTTTCGAAGGCCGTATCCATATCACGAAACCTTGCCTGCTCTGTCAGAGTTCAAGCAACGAGAAAGTCAAATCGAATGCTCGATTGCTGAAATACGGAAAAGTAGTACACATCAAGCAAACAGCGCCTAGCACAAAGTCCTCAAGTATACTGTTTGGGATACGAGAAATAGGAACGAAAAGAAATTACTGCAGCGTTCAGCATTAACTCCGTACGAAGGCTCAGCTATTTTCGAATTCGATCGAGAAAATCAAGCCCTTAAATAGTAATCACATGGTAGGAGCGGCTTCTATGGTCAATAATTCACTTTCCAATGCCTGTAAATCACACTTCCGTTTCTAAACGCATCATCAGTATCACGATGGGTACAGAACTATTATGCCCGTCAATTCAAGACCCTAGAAAAAGCAGTTCTCAGTACTCAACAAGAAGACAAGCTTCACTGCAGCCAACACAGAGACCTTAACTACGCATTTCGCGGCTTTTAATGCACTGAACGAAAGATATCTACTGAAATCGGACTAAGCTTGGAATCTCGATGAATCCGACATGATCTCTGGTCACTACGCAGGTGGTAGAGTACGCCGCTGCAGATTAGAAAGGATATTTGGTTGTGGTGATTATTGTATACTGCGATTCACTCATGGCAGTCATTCATCCGGTGTAACTGCAGCAAGTGATGTAGGTAAAACTTAATTTGTATTTCTGGGATCCAGAATTACATACCGCGAAGCCCTAGTTGATGGATCGAGGCATATTGAGCCACTGCATTCGAAGTTGCTTGAGACAGATTTTTGTACAGGGTGTGGCCAAAATTGTATATACCCTGGTAGTGCTTGTTTGCTAAAACAGAGTTGAAATATATTTGGCCAAATCCTCGTACATTCAGAGCGATTCGAGTGAAATTTACGCCGAATCTTTCTACAAATTTGCGGTTCAACTTAGTGACAATGCCAGATACTTCACTGAATCCGGTCGTATGTTCTTGTCGATGTTTAACTTGTATCGATTTCACATGGCCACTTTCGTGCTACTATACTTCGCCTATAACTACACAGTCGTACATGAATATACACTTAATACGAACGGGAAAACTCAAATTCTGAAAATTTTGGTTCAGCATGTTTAAGCATGAGTTGAATCTCTAGTGATATTTCGTGTTATATTACTCAAATCGAAATTTATTCAATGATATGAACTTCAAACTCACGAGATTTTGCTAATTGAAAAGTTATCACCACTCTCGAATCGTGAATTCTGCATTCCGGGTATGGAAAAAAGTTATTTCGAAAGTCACTGCTGAAAGATAGCAATGACATACCCAATCTATCTCCAGTTGAAGAACTAGAATTATGATTTATTCAAAGCTGGTGGCACGCTAATTGAAATACTCCTGGTTCCATCAATTACGCAGAAAAACGATGATTTCTAAACATTAATTGAAGTCTCAGACAGGCAATTGCTTCTGCTCACAATCTAGCGAAATAGAAGTTGAATGAATTTAATATGAAAAATTTAAATCATGCAGATGTTTCATAACTCGAGAACCTGAACTAAAGGACTCTATTGCGCTGGCCAAATCCGCGAGATGATTAGATCGTAAATAAGTTAGAGAAATGCAAAAAATGCTCTCCCATTGACGATTTGTCGATTAGTAGCTCAAGCTCCTGCAGCGAGCCATCGATCTTTACTAGAAATAGAAGGCACATTATATTTTTGCATTGATTTAGGTTCCTGTATGGGAGAGAAATTTCATCTAAATTTAGAATTTGAAATTTTCACCTTCGGACCGTTGTACCACAGAGGCAACACTTTACTTTCCATTGAAATTTTCCCATCTGTGCTGCGTTCTTTACAAGCTTTTGAACGGAATAGAAAGCACCAGTTTTTTTTGGTGTGAAAAATTCACTGGGCCGAACTAATCAGGCTTGTCCGAAACAGAGGGCTCCTAACTCAGACTGAGTACTCTTCATCTCCGTAGATTTCGTCTGCTTTTAGCTACAACAATGAGCAACATATCGGTAACCATAGCCCATGCATAATTTTCATGACTTGCCAAGTGTCGGAAAAGTTTGTACTAATTTTACAGTTTTGCATTACTTCGCCATGCTCGCTGAGCATGACGGTATTCTTCCCTTGGCTTGAGCGATGAGCTTCAGCCATTTTTTGATTGCATCCAAATTAGAGACAGGATCCTACCGAGTTAAGTATGCTCAAGTACTTCTTCTCGGCAGTTCCTTCAAGTAATTATAGCGACAGAGATGAATCATTGGGGTGGAGATAGGTAGAGCCATAGTTGCAGTGAGTTTTTGGCTGAAATAGGCGAACTATTTTGATTCAAGCTTCAATTAGACACTCTGAGGTACACAAATCGGTATTGAGAATTTGAGATGGAGGTTTTAAGATTGTAAAATATGTTGATAGTGCGGTATCAAGGCTTCAGTTACTTATAAATGAAGTCCAGATATTAATAGGAACGGTCAGAATCAAACGTTCCACTGTAAGAAAATTGTGATTAATTTGTTGAAGATTTTTCTTAAATCCCTGATAAATTTCTCGGTTTAGAAGTTAGTATAAGGTACTATAACTTCACCCAAGAACGTTACTTGAGTAGTGAGGGAAGTGCTTGGATCCAAATAATAAAACAAGTAGTATATGTTCATTAGTACTCAAATCAGAAATAAAATACTTCAGGTCGGAGTATTAGCAATTGGATTGGGTGATAGACCTTAGACCGTTAACGCAGTATTAAAAATTTGTGCGCAATCACTCTAATCGTTGCAACAATGCAATAGTGTATATGTTGCTACCCAGGAATCATGTAGGTAATCACCCAAAATGTACATTCGAAACATCGTCGTGGCCGTCGAAACTGCCCCACTCAAGCGCTTCATTCGACTTAAGCTTTCTTCTATTGAAATGGAGCAGTGTAAAAAATATCGCGAGGTGATAGGGAAGGCCCATGTGACTGCGCTAATGGCGAGTGATATCGCTGAAAGCCACAGAATGGAGAAGGAGAAGCGCCAGCTGGTAGAAAAGGGCATGGAAAACGAAGAAGAAAGAGGCCACAAGCGATGAAAATTTATCGAAGATGATTCCGACGAGGGTTTTGAATAATAATGGTGTAGCTACGAAGAGTACGAGTCAAATAACATCATCATCGAAGTTTTGCAATTTAAACCCTGGTCAGACAAAGCTAGTAAATGCTGGAGTCGAGGTAACCTGTAAATTG
>JAAUYH010147703.1_pt1 | contig 10051 bp, 5 predicted proteins | sample 7278061 | NCBI WGS metagenome assembly JAAUYH01 (sample SAMN14350203, study PRJNA611818) | marine sediment metagenome | isolation source: surface marine sediment (0.6m) | place: French Polynesia: Moorea | collected 2018-08 | reverse complement strand
CTCCGTCAGGTCGTTGCAAGGTCTCAAGGGAACCCACGTTCCGATTGCGTTACGAGATTGCCGCGCCCTTCGGGCTCGCAAAGACTCCTCTCGGGGGATCCCGATGACTTTGCGGCTCAGTCAGCCGCCGTTCCACCGCCGGCGCTCCAGTCGCCATCGACCAGGCTGGCTGCGATGTCGGCGCCACGACCCGGCCACACCGGATGCGGTTCGAGCGACAGGCGATCGGCCAGCAACGCGGCCTCGTCGTGCGTGGAGCGGCCCTTCGCCCGCGCCCCGTTGATGACCGCCAGGCAGCGCTGGTAGACGCCTTCGGGCCAGTCCCGGTCGAGGTGTCGGGCAATCGCCGGGTCATCGCGCAGAACGCCATACTGCTCGTTCGCGCAGTTGACGATACCCATGCGGTTGGCGAGGAAGTCGGGCACGTACAGCACGCCGGCGGCGCGCAACGCCTCGCCGTCGCGGGCAGGGTCTTCGAGCTGATTGTTGGCCGCGCCGCACACGACCGGCGCACGAATCGTCGGAATCGTCCGCGGGTTGAGCGCGCCACCCACAGCGTTCGGCGCCACTATGTCGCAGGCACTGGCAAGTATGGCCTCGTCCGCGAGTTCGACGCAGTCGAAGTCGACCGGACCGCCCGCATAGCGCTCCGTGACGTTCGCCACGGCATCCGGGTCGACGTCGACGCCGATGACACGCTCGACGCCCCGATCGAGCAGCAGACCGATCATGTGCGACGACACGTTGCCCAGGCCCTGCATCGCCACCGTCAGACCGGCCAGGTCGTCGACACCGTGGCTGGCCATCGCCGCCTCCATCGCCGCAACCACACCCGCGGCGGTCAGAACGCCCGGGTTGCCGCTGCCGCCGCTGTGCGGCGGAATGCAGGTGGTGAAACGGGTGGTTTCGAAGATGCTGGCCATGTCCTGCGGCCGCGTCCCGACGTCCTCGGCCGTCACGTACAGGCCGCACAGCCCCGTCACGAAACGACCGTAGTCGCGAAAGATCGCGGCACGCAATGACAGGTCGTTGTAATCGCGGCCGGCCTGACGCGCGATGACGCCCTTGCCGCCACCCCACCAGAGACCGGCGAGCGCGCATTTCTGACCCATGCCGCGGCTCAGACGCAGGCCGTCGGCAACCAGCGCGGCAACGTCCGAGTACCGCCAGAAGCGTACGCCTCCCGCCGCCTGGCCGCGGTCGGTACGATGCACGAAGGCGCTCATCAGGTGGCCGCTCTCGGCACCGATCTCGAAGAAGGCGCCCGCGTGCGCGTCGTAGTCCCGCTTGTCGTCGGCAACCGCCGCCGCGATGTCGTCGAGGCACGCGTGGCTGGTGCGCACCGCACCGGTCCGCGGGTCGGTGGCGACATAGCCACGGGACAGGCCGGCGTTTTCGAGGGTGGTGATGAGCTGGTCGGTGGGTGCGTTCCAGAGCGACAAGGCCGTCTCCTGCCGAAGCGATTGCCGGCGTCACTGTGCGGCGGGCCGGCGGCGAAAGCAAGCCCGCCCCGCCGGATCAATCCGTCGTGCGACGCAGCACCTTGCCGGGATTGAGAATTCCCCGCGGATCGAGGGCCGCCTTGAGCTGTGTCATCAGGGCCAGGGAGGCGGGATCGCGGGTATCGGCCAACAGTTGCGCTTTCGCCTGCCCGATGCCGTGCTCGGCCGCCACGCTGCCGCCGAGACGGCGCACCCGGTCGTAGACGGCGGCCGCAACAGCCGCGCCGTGACGGTCTGCGAAGTCCGCCAGCGACTGGCCCTCGGGCGGCAGCAGGTTGTAGTGGAGGTTGCCGTCGCCCAGGTGGCCATAGGTGCACAGGCGCGCAGCGGGCACGATGTCGTGCAGCGCCTCGGCCGCGTCGGCCATGAACGCGGCGATGCGGGACGTCGGCACCGAGATGTCGTGCTTGAACGAGCCGCCGACGCACTTCTGCGCCTCGGGCACCGACTCGCGCAGGCGCCACAGGGCATCGCGCCGGACGCCGCTGGTCGCCACCACGGCATCCACCGCGTCCCCGTTGTGCATGGCCTCACCCACGATCGACTGCAGTATCTCGTCCAGTGCCAGGCGCGCACTCGATGACAACTCCAGCAGCACGTACCACGGATGGCTGTGCCCCATCGGATCCGAGGTGCCCTCGATGTTGGCCAGCACCAGGTCCATCGCCAGTCTCGGCAGCAGTTCGAAGGAGGTCACCGTGTCGCCGCTGTCGCGCCGCGCCCGCATCAGCAGCCGCACGGCCGCCGCCGGATCGGCGACCGCAACCAGGGCCGTTTCCCGGACAACGGGCCGAGGGAACAGCTTCAGCACCGCCGCGGTGATGATGCCCAGGGTGCCTTCGGAGCCGATGAACAGTTGCTTTAAGTCGTAGCCCGCGTTGTCCTTGCGCACGGCAGACAGGCGGTCGACAATGGTGCCGTCCGCCAGCACCACTTCCAGCCCGAGCACCAGGTCGCGCGCGTTGCCATAGCGCAGCACCGCCGTACCGCCCGCGTTGGTGGCGAGATTGCCACCGATCTGGCAGCTGCCCTGGGAACCCAGGGTCAGGGGAAAGTGCAGCCCGGCGGCATCGGCCGCGTCGTGCACCGATGCCAGCGGCACCCCCGCCTCCACCGTCATCGTGAAATTGCCCCCGTCCACCTCGCGCACCGCGTTCATGCGCGACAGCGACAGGAGCACCTGGCGCCCGGACTCGTCCGGCGTCGCTCCCCCGCAGTAACCGGTGTTACCGCCCTGTGGCACCACCGCTACGCCGGCGTCGTGACAGATGGCCAGCACCGCGCTCACCTCGGCCGTGGTTGCCGGACGGACGACCAGCGCCGGCAGCCCGCGGTACCGGCCCAGGTGGTCGGTCAACAGGCCCTGCGCGGCGTCGGTCGCAACGACACCGCGCGGGCCAACGACCTGCTCGATCGCCTCGAGAGTCTTCCGCATCTGTCCTGAGTTCCCGTCCCTCATGGCCCAATTAAAGCGCGAACGGCGCGGTTGACCAAACTGTCGTGTCGATCCCCGGAACGCAGCGGTTGCGCCGTCGCAGACTCCCGCGTCCGCCCGCGACGCAGGCCGGTATAATCCGGCCATGACACGTGCACTCCGGTCGCGCGCCGGCCGTCGACCGGTGGCGCTGCTCGCCTTGCTCCTGTCGGCGTGGAACGCAGCCGCTTTCGGGGCAGACATCGACGTCGTCATCGAGGGCGTCGAGGGCGAACTCGCCGACAACGTGCGGGCTTACCTGAGTATCGTGCGCTTTCGTGAGGTCGTGGACCTGTCACCGTCGAACATCCGGTCCATGCACACGCGTGCCGACCGGGAGATTCGTCGCGCCCTGCGCCCCTTCGGCTACTACAGCCCCGAGATTCGCACCAGCCTCGAACATGCCGGCAGTGAATGGCGTGCCAGCTACCGGATCGATGCCGGTGCGCCGGTGCGCTACGGCGACGTTCGACTGTCGATCGACGGACCGGGCCGGGACCATCCGGCCTTTCGCGCGATCCTCGGCGACCCGGACCTGGCGAGCGGCGACGTCGCGCGGCATGCGCCTTACGAGCGGCTCAAGCGTCGTTTGCGACTGGCGGCCTACGACAACGGTTTCCGCGACGCCGAGCTGACCGACCGCGAACTCGAGATCGACATCGAACAGGGCACGGCCACAGTACGGCTGACCCTGGCGACCGGGCCGCAGTACCGCTTCGGCCCGGTCACCTACGATCAGGACATCCTGAAGGAATCGCTCATCCGTCGGTATCCGCGCTTCGAACCGGGCGATCCGTTCAGCGCACGCACGCTGCTCGACCTCGAGTACGCGTTGACCGACAGCGAGTACTTCTCGGTCGTGGACGTATCCGCCGAACCGGCCGACGGTCTGGATATTCCGGTACTGGTTACCGCCACTCCGCGAAAACGCCAGAAGTACACCGTCGGCCTGGGCTTCGGTACGGATACCGGTCCGCGCGTCAGCCTCGGATGGCGCAACCGGCGCATCAATCGAGCCGGCCATCGCCTGGCGATGGACACGAAGCTGTCGCTCACCAGGCAGGAGATATCGGGCCGGTACATCATCCCGCTGGAAGACCCCGTGCGCGAACGACTGACCGTCGGTCTCAGCGTCACCCAGGAAGAACTGGGCGACACCGACAGCCTGAAGAACGAGCTCAACGTGGCCGAGATCCAGATGCTCGGCGAGTGGCAGCGCGAGACCTACGTGCGCCTGCTGGACGAAACCACCACCGTGGACGACGTGGATTCCGACGAGCTGCTGCTCATACCCGGCGTGACCTATCGGCGCGTACGCAAGGACGACGCCGTGTTCCCGAGGCGGGCGAGCCTGCTGGAGGGCGACGTGCACGGCACCCACCAGTCGCTCGGGTCGGGCACCAGCTTCATACAGCTCAGAATTGATACGCGACTGATACGGCCCGTCGGTGACCGGCACCGGCTGATCTTTCGCGGCAGCGCCGGCACGAACGCCGTCGGCGATTTCGACCAGTTGCCCGCGTCCGAGCGCTTCTTCGCCGGCGGCGACCAGAGCATCCGCGGCTTCGCGCTGAACGAGCTCGGCCCGGTGGACGACGACGGGCAGGTCATCGGCGGCAAGCACCTGCTCACCGCCAGCGTCGAGTTCGAATGGGCCTTCAACGACCGCTGGGCCATGGCTGTCTTCGCCGATGGCGGCAACGCCCTCGACGCCTTCGACGACGACCTCGAAGCGGCCCTGGGCATCGGCCTTAGGCGCAAGACGCAGGTCGGCCAGATCCGCCTGGACATCGCCCAGCCGGTCACCGAGAGCGGCGCGAGCCCCCGCATCCACGTCAGCTTCGGGCCGGAGCTGTGACGCGCGGGCGCCGTATTCTGCTGGCCGTGACCGTCGTCGTGCTGGCGGTCGTCGGCCTGACGGCGTTCCTGGTCGCGACCGAAGCCGGCACCCGTCTCACGCTCAAGCTTGCATCGCCGCTGCTGCCCGAGGGACTGGAGCCCGGGCGGGTGTCGGGCACGCTCGCGGGCCCGCTGCATGTCGAAGACCTGCGGTTTGTCACCGACACGATGACCGTGACTGTCGGCGGCGCGACGCTGGACTGGCGACCGATGCGCCTGGCCGCCGGCGAGCTGGCCGTCGATGCGGTCGACGCAGAAGACATAGAGGTGGTATTGACGGCGTCCGACGAACCCGTCGACGCCGATCCGTGGCGGCCATCCGACATCGAATTACCGGTCGCGATATCGGTGGACCGCGCAACGGCGCGACGCGTGCGCGTGCAGCCCGCCGACGGTGACGCCATCGTCATCGACGAGGCGTCGCTGGCCGGTCGCTACGACGACGGGGGCCTGCGCCTCGACCCGGTGTCGATCAGCGGGCCGTCGTTGTCCGTGGACGGCCATGCGTCGCTGGATCCGACCGACACCTGGCCTGCCGGGTTCGATCTGCGCGTGTCCTATCGCGATGACCGCCGCGCCCCGCTCGACGTCGCCATTCAGGGCGACGGCGATGTCGAGCAACTCACGCTGGCGATAACTGCCGGCGCGCCCTGGTCGACAAGCGTCGGCGGCACGCTGACGGACCTGCTCGAGACGCCGACCGTCGATCTCGAGGTCAAGGTGGACAGCGCACGGCTTGCCGAACTCGATCCGTCGTGGGCAGACATGACCCTGGACGGCGGTGTGCGTGTCGACGGGGCGGTCGACGCCGCGCGCCTGTCCGGCGCGCTCTCACTCGGTGTTCCCGGTTTACCGCCGGTGCGCATCGAGGCCGACGCCATCGGCAATGCGCGGCGCATCGAAATCGGCAACCTGGCCGTGCGCGCGGCGGACAGCGTCATCGCGGCCAGCGGTGCGGTAACGCTGGAAGACACCGGCCCCACCGCGTCCCTGTCCGGCGAATGGAGCGCACTCCGCTGGCCCTTCGACGGCGAGACCGTCGCCGTGCGCAGCCGGCAGGGACGCTTCGACATGAGCGGCGACGACGAACGCATCGACATCGAGCTCGACGGCACCATCGGCGGCGGGCACTTAGGGCTCGGCGGCTTCGTGGATCTCGCCGCAACGCCCATCCGCTTCGACCTGTCCGGCGACTGGTCCGAGCTCGCCACGACCACGGAGCCACCCCTGCGCAGCCCGACCGGCACGCTGTCGATCAGCGGGACCACCGATGCCTTCGAGGCTGCGCTGGACAGCGAGCTCGACGCCGCACCCTGGGCCACGGGCACCGGTACCGTACGCGCCACCGGCAACCGCGAGGGTCTGACCCTGACCACCCTGTCGCTGCCGGTGGCGGGCGGACGCGTCGAGGGCACCGGGCTCGTCGCCTGGGTCGACGGCCTCGATGCCCAGGCCGACGTGGCGGTTCGCGCCGTCGATCCGGCGGTCTTCGCGCCGCGCGTCCGCGGCGCGATAAACGGCGATGCCGCGATCACGGCGAAGCTCGAGGACGGCAGCCGCCGACTGACCCTGTCGATCCCGCGCATCGACGGGACTGTCTTCGAGGCCGACCTGGACGGCCGGGCCGACCTGGCCCTCGCGGACGACCGGCTGACCATCGACGCGTTCGAGCTTGCCGTCGCCGGCAACGCCGTGCGCGTCGAGGGCACGACGGGCACGAGCACCGATCTCAACTGGACGATCGACGCGCCGGACCTGTCGCGTCTCGGCGGCGAACTTGCGGGCACGGTAGCCAGCACCGGCCACCTCGTCGGAGACGACAGTCGCTGGTCGATCGATGGCAACCTGGAGGCCAGCGGCGTCGAAGCCGGGACACTGCGCGTTGCCAGCGTCGCGGCGCGGGCGGTGGCGGGCGACCGGCCGGGCGACGCGCTGACGCTGCGTGTGGATGCGAAGGACCTGGGCATCGGCCGGCGCGACATTGCCGCGCTGCTGCTGCAGGCGAACGGCACGACCGCCCGACACAACGGACAGATAGCATTGCGCTCCAGCTACGGGGGCCTCACGGCGCGTGTCGCCGGTGGCTACGAGCAGTCGACGTGGTCGGGCGTTCTCGATGCCCTTCGCGCCGAGCCGGCGCAACGCGACGGCCCGTGGACGCTGGATCGGCCAGCGTCGCTGACCGTGTCGCCGAACGCCCTGTCGCTGGACGAAAGCTGCCTGGTGCAGGCCGATGCCAGCCTGTGCGCACGGGTCGCCTGGAACCGCAGCGGCCTCGGCGACATCGACGCCCGCGTGTCGGCCCTCGACATCCGGGATTTCTCACCCTGGCTGCCGCCGGCCCTCGCCTACGACGGCACCTTGTCCGGCACGGTGCGGCTGGCCGGGCGCGCTGACGGGATGACCGGCGACGCCGACCTGACCCTGTCGCCCGGCCAGGTCCTGCAACGCGAACAGCTCGAACCCGACGACCCGGCGCTGCTTGCCTGGCGCGAAGCGGGCATTTCGGCGGCCCTCACCCGCAGCAGCCTCACCGTCGACGCCGGCTTCGAGCTGGTCGACGCCGGGCGCCTGACGCTGGACCTGGCCGTCCCGATGGACGGGCTGGCGCCGGACCCGGACGGGTTGCTGGTCGGCAAGCTGGCGGCGTCCCTCACGGAATTCCCCCTGATCGAAACGCTCGTTCCCGACGTCGACGAACTCGCCGGTCGCGTCGCCGTGGACCTGGCGCTGGGCGGCACACCGCGCGCACCGACACTGACCGGGTCCGCCCGCCTCACCGAGGCCTCCGCCGAGTTGCCCCGTCTGGGGCTGACCGTAACCGACACGCGCCTCGCGGTGACGGCCAGCGGCTCGCGCGTCACCATCGACGGCGGCGCCCGGTCCGGCGACGGCGAGGTGAACTTCGACGCCGATTTCCGTCTTGTCGACGGTGGATGGCAGGGCCAGGGCTCGCTGAGCGGCGACCGCTTCACGGCCGTGTCGCTACCCGAGCTGACCGCCACGCTGAGCCCCGAACTGACGGTAACGGTGGACAACCGATCGCTGCTGCTGGAAGGCGACGTCGCCGTGCCCGCCGCGCGCATCGAACCGCGCGATCTGCGCGGCACGGTGCAGGCCAGCCCCGACGCCGTCATCGTCGACGCGTCCGCGCCCGCCGGCGCGCGCGAACCCTGGCAGGTAACGTCCCGTGTGCGCATCACCCTGGGCGAGGACGTCGACATCGATGCCTTCGGCCTGGAGGGCAGGATCGCCGGCAGCCTCGTCGCCGTGGACACACCCGGCAAGCCGTCGACCGGCACCGGCGAGCTGAACGTGCTGGACGCGACCCTGACCGCCTACTCTCAGGAACTGACCGTGGAGCGCGGCCGGCTGATCTTCACCGGGGGACCCTTGTCCAGCCCGGGTGTGGACATACGGGCCACGCGCAGCATCGGCGACGTAGTCGTGGGCGTGGATCTGCGCGGCCAGCTCGCGCAACCGGAAGCGACCCTGTATTCGAACCCCGCCATGAACCAGACCGAAGCATTGTCGTACCTCGTGCTCGGGCGACCGCTGGATACGGTCGGCTCCGGCGATCAGAGCGTGCTGGGTCAGGCCAGCGTACGCCTGGGTCTGAGCGGCGCCGAATTCCTCGCGCAGGAAGTCGGCCGGCGCATCGGCCTGGACGCCGTGGAGATACGCGGCACCGACGACGAGGCGAGCACGGAACTGGTGGTGGGCAAATACCTGTCGCCGCGCCTGTACGTCAGCTACGGGCTCGGGCTGTTCGACGCCTTCAACACGGTACTCGTGCGGTACAACATCACCGACGACCTGGCGATCCAGACCGAAGCCGGCACCGAGATCAGCGCCGACATCTTCTACACGCTGGAACGCTAGCGTCTTGTCATTGCGAGGAGCGCAGCGACGCGGCAATCTCCGTCAGGGAATTGCGTGCTCTCCACGAAGCCGCCCTCACGACCACGTAACGAGATTGCCGCGCCTTTCGGGCTCGCAATGACGAACTGGACCGGTCATTGCGAGGAGCGCAGCGACGCGGCAATCTCCGTCAGGGATTTGAGTGCTCTCCACGAAGCCGCCCTCACGACCACGTAACGAGATTGCCGCGCGCTTCGGGCTCGCAATGACGCGCGATAGCCGTACGCATCAGTCGAGTTGCGACACCAGCTCCACGCGGCGGTTGAGCGAGCGGCCGTCCGTGCCCTGGTTGGTTGCCACCGGCGACAGTGGCCCGACACCTTCCGCCTGCAGTCGCGCCGACGCCTGGGGCAGCGCCTCGACCAGCGCATCGCGAACGGCTTCGGCACGGGCCTTCGACAACGCGAGATTCGCGCCGTAGGCGCCCTGGTCGTCGGTGTGACCGACGACGTAGAACGACCGGTCGGTATTCTCGCGCAGGTAGTCGACGACAGTCGCCAGGGTGTCGGCGGATTCGGCCTTGATGACGGCGCTGCCCGTATCGAACAGGATGCCGTAGATGGCGACGCGACCTTCGCTGGCCATCTGGTCGCGCAGCGCGTCGAGGTTGAGCGTCACAGTGCCTGTTTCCATGACCGCCGACTCGACCTGGTCGATGGTGTAGAGCCCGCTCTTGCTGGTGTACACCGCCAGCAGCACATCCGTATCGTCGATGGTCTTGCGCGCCAGGATGCCGTGCTGCGCCTGGGTGGCGGCGCGGCCGACGTCGTTGACGCCAGTCGCACGCCCGTCGCGCATGTAGGCGCGTGCACTCACATTGTTGTGATCGCGGTTATTCGCCTTGCGAAACGACAGCTCGACGTTGCGGGTTTCGTCGGACACCACCAGCATGTCGAAACCCGCCGCGCGCAGTTCCTGTTCGAAGCTGCGGAACACTTCGAAATTGCTCTTGGCCTCCGGCTTGCGATAGATGCGGCTGGTGACTTTGCCTTCGATGGCAACAGGATCGGTGCCGAAGACGAGGTCGGGTACGTAGTAGTATTTGTCGTATTCGCTGGCGTATTCACCGACGAACTCGCTGCCGGCAAAGGGTGACACGAGGTCCGCCGCCGCGGCGGACGACAGGGGCAAGGCGGCCAGCAACGCGGCAACGACAACGGTCTTCATCGGCTTCTCCATGAAACGCGGCGGTGCCAGTATAGCGCGCACACGCCGGCCGGTTGCCCGCCGGCAAAGTCGCCGCCTAGAATGGCGG
>JAAUYH010071145.1_pt1 | contig 10051 bp, 12 predicted proteins | sample 7278061 | NCBI WGS metagenome assembly JAAUYH01 (sample SAMN14350203, study PRJNA611818) | marine sediment metagenome | isolation source: surface marine sediment (0.6m) | place: French Polynesia: Moorea | collected 2018-08 | reverse complement strand
GTTTTATCAACCAGCAATTTAATTGGTTAGATATTTTCTTGTATATAGTTCCTATATTATTGGCTAGTGCGACAATTTTTCTCCTTACTTGGGGTAGAAAAACCATTATCAACCAAATATTAGCCCAAGTTCCTCAAGTCGGTCGATTTTCCTGGAAATACCTAAAAAAATTGACTATTAATCAAATAGCTAATGGAATATATTTACGTTTATCTTCCCTACAAGCAATGGCTGGAAGCGTTTTTATGAAACGTATTCGTCGTCAGGGGCTGGCTTTTATTTATCGTCAATATGGTAAGCAACAAAAAGAGAAATTGATTGCTAATTTTATTTATGACTTGAGTTCTGATAATCCGAAAGTAGACAGAGAATTTTCTAAGCTACCAGGTATTAATAAACCAGGTGTTAACTCTAATCTCCAAAAAATAATTGATGGTACTGCCAAGATGCCAACCACTCTTTGGTTTACTAAAGATAATCAATTAGATGAGTTAATCATTTCTGGCGAAGCTACCATCTGTTACAACTTAATGAGGTATATTGTCCGTAATTACGGTAATGATCCTAGTTCCTATCCTGATAAAATTAGGCTTTTTTGGGATGGGTTGGTAGCAGATTGGCATAGTTTATCTTCTAATCCTCAAGTATTGCTTTAATTTTCTTAATTAGATAGATCATGTTTCTGGTTGATGGCTTGCCCGTATCCGAGCAGCAATGATATCTCTACGAGTGTCTCGTTCAGATAGATTACCCACACAGAGCAAATGCTGAGGTACTCCTCCCATTCGTTCTAAAACAGATTTTTTCGCGGGAAAACTTTGGAGATGGTTCCGTAGCAATTTTTTGATCAACTCATTACTGCTTGTTCTTTGCCGACTCAATATTTCCACTAAATATTTTTCTGCTTCTTCATCTAAAGTGACATTTAACATTAAGTTTTACTCCATCTTAGTGCGCCATTATTGAGATTTTACAACAATATTGAAGCAACCTACGAAGCTGCAAACCATGCAGAGAATCGGGAAGTTTTAAACATCTGGTTGTAATGCGATCGCTCTATCCTGTAGCAACTGTCTTCAAAGTAAGGCGATCGCTCATGGATGATGGTCGCTCGGTGTGTGATGTTTGTTTTTAAGAGTGCGATCGCGGATCTTGTAGACAGTTTTAAAAGTAAGGCGATCGCTCATGGATAATGGTTAATTTAGTGCGATGTCTGTTCGTTCAAGTGCGTGCGCTAATCTTGTAGAGACTGTTTTAAAAGTAAGGCGATCGCTCATAGATGATGATTGATAAAAGTGCGATCGCTGCTTTCGTAGGGTGGATTAACGAAGGATATTGTTGGCGAAATATTTTTTTACACAGTGAAAACCTTGATATTGCGTTATTAACCATTTTATGGCGGTGGATGACGACCCAGTAATTCCTCTTCTGACCGAATTGCCAACATTGTTGGCCGATTCAAATCAAGTGCTTGCACCGTTGCTCGACCTGTAGCCGTCAATCCAACGACTTGTAAACCTTTCCAAGCAAAGTGTTCTTTCCATAACTGTTGACGAGAGTTGAAAATGGAGACAACTTGACCCGTCTCCAAATCTTCAAGTTCTTGCCGTGCCCCCTTACGAAGAGAACAAGACACGCAGGCAAGAGCCAGATTTTCAGCAACCGTTTCGCCACCTGCCACCACAGGAACAATATGGTCGATATGAAAAGTAGCGACTTGACCGATCTGAGATATTTTGCAATACTCACAGCGGTTGTCGGCTCTTTGAATCACCAATCGACGGAGATAAACTGGGATCGTTGTCATCTAGGCTTGCTTCATCACCCGTGTTGAGCGCAAACGCAGCAAGGATAAGAATTCTGCTAGTTCAACAAGTCCCTCTGCTTCCTGTCGTTCTGCCTGCGACAGCGTATGACCTTCATCCTGACGATCTAACAAAAATTGCAAGCGGGCTTGAACCGCCTGGGGAAGTTGAAATTGGGTCAGTTCAATTGGAATCTCAATTACTTTGGGCATAGAGCAGTTGGCTCAATTTATAACTTTGCTATAAACTTAGTGTAAGCGAAAGTACTGGAATAGCGCAGAAAAACTGCAATAAATCTTAGTAGCTTCTTGTAGTGCGATCGCCTAAACTTGTAGCAACTGTCTTAAAAGTAAAGCGATCGCTCAGGCAGGAAGATTGATATAGTACGATCGCCGCTCTTGTAGAGTGTGTTAATGTTAATGTAACGCACCATCTAATTCTCCTCTATCCGAGATTTTATTTTAGAGTCAACCCCAGGAAAAATATTAAATCTGTCCGTGCATTGACATAGTGCAATTGCGCGGAGCGCAATCTTCAAGCCGATCGCCAAATTTTAATTAGAGGGACGAAAAACTATCTCAAAATAAAATCTGAGTATAAATGCTTACTAAAAGTCATCAATATCATGAATTGATGATTTAATTTGAGAGTTAGCACTCGAAGCCGTAATTGAACTTAGCTCGGCTTTAAGTTTTCGATACTCAATCACCAGAGCTAAAAAATCCTCATAATGTTGTATTGCTAATTCAATAGCTTTTTCTGGATATTTTTCAAGGTAAAACTTAAGACGAACAACTTCAAGTTCAGATTCTAGAGGAAGAGGAATCATGATTTTTATTGAGGAGAAATTGGTTATTAAGGTTATTAAGGTGTTTGCAAAAGATATTTTTAAGTATCCTAATGATATTTATTAATTTTGTTAACCGTAAAAATACGTACTTCTCTAAACTAAAAAAACAACTAGTGAATCCCCTTGATAACATCTTAGACAGAAACTGCTATTTATCTTTACCGAGTTGAGTGGAGTTAGTCGGATAATGATGTTGTCATAGTTTCCAGAAATTTAAGAGGGGTTAAAGTGATATAAACAAGTTATGAATCAAAATCAGACTTGAACAATAGTCCGTGGTCTATGTCTCAAGAAAATGTTACCCATATTGCTAATATGCAAAAAGCGAATTTAATTCGCCGACAAACTGCATATCGACTTTGGCATCGTTACAAATCTCAAAGTTATATTTTACGAACTCAATTAGGATTTGACCGCCTTAAACGTTCTCTTCCTGACTGTTGTGTTGGCTGTATTCACTACCACGGCAAGGCTTATGGACAAACTCTTGCTACCCGTACTGACTTGGTTTGTGGTTTTCATCCTTATGGTTGGACTAGCTCTGATTCTTGTCCTGATTGGCAAGGAGATATTTAAAATAGCGATCGCCAAAGGTGTCCGTGAGTCAGCAACAGAAAGCGATCGCTATTACTCAGAGGAGATGCAATATAAAATAATAATTACTCAGATAAATTTGCTCACCTATTTATAAGCACAATGATTACTTCTGAACCAGTCATTTTAAACCTAAAAAATGTAGGCTTAAGCGATGAACAATTTTATCAACTATGCCAAACTAATGAAAATTGGCGACTTGAACAAACTGCTCAGGGAGAATTACTAATCATGCCCCCTGTCGGAGCTATAAGTGGTAATAGAGAAGCTGAGTTCAACGCAGATTTAGTAATTTGGAATCGTCAAACCCAACTCGGAAAAGTCTTTAGTTCCTCCACCATTTTTACCTTACCTAATGGTGGAAAACGTTCCCCTGATGTGGCTTGGATTGCTAATCAACGTTGGGAAGCTTTAAGCCAAGAAGAACAAGAAAAATTTGCACGAATCTGTCCTGATTTTGTCATAGAATTGCGCTCTCGTACCGATTCTTTGAACCAACTCCCAGAAAAAATGCAAGAATATCTCAATAGCGGTTTACGCTTAGGTTGGTTAATCGATCCTCAAAACCAACAAGTAGAAATCTATCGTCAAAATCAACCATCAGAAATTGTGTCATTACCTACAACTTTATCAGGGGAAAACATTTTATCTGGATTTATTTTAGAGTTACCCCTGTTCTGAATAAATAATTTATGTTTGAGCGCCAAGTTGATTTTGTGTTCCATAGCTGGCAATCTTTGCCTCCCCTAATAAGTTTCGGTGTGGGGGGAATGATTTTGTTGGGTTGTTATTATTTAATTGGTCGAGAAATTATTCGTCGTCGTCAAGCAGAAATTACTCTTTGGAAACAGAGTGAACGGGAAAGGGTAATTAATCAGATTGCTCAACAAATTCGTCAGTCTCTAAATTTGGATGAGGTTTTAAATACGACGGTAACAGAAGTTAGGAAATTTTTAGATTGCGATCGCGTATTAATCTACCGTATTGAGCAAGATGGCACTGGTAGCACCATTACTGAAACAGTATTACCCCCCTATCCAGCTATTTTGGGGCAAACTTTTCCTGAAGAAGTATTTCCCAGTGAGTATCATCAGGCTTATATCCAAGGTAAAAGTCGCACGATTACCAATATTGAACAAGATGATGTCGAAGATTGTTTAGCCGATTTTGTCAAACAATTTGGAGTCCAGGCAAAGTTAGTTGTACCGATTATTCAAGCAACGAGAAATATGTCTTTGTCTGAGGCATCTAGGGATGCTTCTCCTTATCTTTGGGGATTATTAATTGCCCACCAATGTAGCGCAACCAGGCAATGGCAACCGTTGGAAGTAGAACTAATGAAACAGCTAGCTACCCAAGTGGCGATCGCCATTCAACAGTCGGAACTTTATAGCCAACTCCAGCAACTCAATATTCATTTAGAAAATCGAGTCCAACGTCGTACCCAAGAACTAGCTCAAACTAATCAGGCATTAAAAGAGGAAATTGTGGAGCGTCAACGGACTGAACAAGCTTTGAGGCATACTAATCACACCCTACAGTCTTTAATTGCTGCCTCTCCCCGTGCTATTTTTACTTTGGATCTGGAAGAAAAGGTGAAAATTTGGAATCCTGCGGCGGAAAGGATGTTTGGCTGGCAGGAAGAGGAAGTGTTGGGGCAACCTAATCCCGTGATTAACGCTACTGAAGTAAATCAATATCAGGCTATTAAACAAAAAATTCTTCAGGGAATTACTCCACCCAGTTTAGAAATACGTAGGCAAAGGAAAGATGGTTCGGAAATTGATATTGTCTTTTCTGCTGCCCCCTTAACCGATAGTGAAGAGCGAGTAAGTGGCATTGTGGCGGTAGTAGCAGATATTAGCGAACAAAAAGAACAAGCCGAACAGGTGCGATTGTTGCAATCAGTGGTAGTCAATAGCAACGATGCGGTGTTAATTACCGAAGCCGAACCCATCGACGAACCAGGACCGAGAATTATCTATGTTAATGAAGCATTTACCCGTACTACAGGCTACACCCTAGAAGAAGTTTTAGGTAAAACTCCCCGCATTCTCCAAGGTCCAAAAACCAACCGCCAGGCGTTAGCCAAAGTAAGAGAAGCCCTAACTAAGTGGCAACCAGTCACCGTCGAGACGATTAATTATCGTAAGGATGGTTCGGAATTTTGGGTGGAGTTTAGTATTGTGGCAGTTGCTAATCAACAGGGTTTATACACCCACTGGATTTCTGTCCAACGGGACATTACCGAGCGCAAACGCACCGAACAGGCATTAAGACAAAGCGATGAACGCTTTCGTCGAGTGGTAGAAAATGCTCTGGATATTATTACTATTATTGATACCGCAGGACAAATTTACTATGCCAGTCCTTCGGTGCAAACAGTTATCGGTTATTCTCCTGAAGAATTAATCGGTCAAAACTTTTTTGATTATCTTCATGATGATGATGTAGCTAAAGCTGCTCGGGGGGTAGTTGATGTCTGGCATAATTCCAGTACAGTGCTACCGATAGAATTTCGTTATCGTCATCATAATGGCTCTTGGCGAGTTTTAGAAGCAGTTAGCCAGAAATTTATTGATGATACTCCCGAACCCAGAATTTTAGTAAATTCCAGAGACATTACCGAGCGTAAACGCCTATCAGAAATGCGTCTGGCATTAGAAAGGGAAAGAGAACTCAGTGCTATTAAAACTCGTTTTTTCTCCATGGCTTCCCATGAATTTCGTACTCCCTTAAGCACGGTATTAGCAGCAGCCCAATTAATGGAAAATTCCCCTAGTGTTTGGCAGGATGCCAATAAGCGGACGCGTAACCTCCGACGGATTCAAAATTCCGTCAAAAACATGGTGCAGTTGCTAGAGGATATCTTAACTATTAATCGAGCCGAAACAGGCAAACTAGAATTTAATCCCCAACCTTTGCGGTTAGAAAAATTATGTCGTCAATGTGTCGAAGAAATACAACTTAGTGCAGGCAGCGAACATCAAATCACTTTTGACTGCCCTCAACAGGGAGTTAGAGTTAGCTTAGATGAAAAATTAATGCGCTCGATCGTGGCTAATTTATTGTCTAATGCGATCAAATATTCTCCCCAAGGAGGAGAAGTTAAGGTTTCCTTGGAATTTTTTGCTACTCAAGTTCAGATTCAAATCCAAGATCGTGGTATTGGTATTGCTGCTGATGATTTAAAACAGTTATTTGAACCTTTCCATCGCGGTCAAAATGTTCGTCGGATTCCTGGTACGGGATTAGGGTTAGTCGTAGTCAAAAAGTGTGTCGATCTGCATCATGGTCAAATTAATTTAACTAGTGAACTAGATGTTGGCACAACTGTAAAAGTTACTTTGCCTCTTGTAGTCTACCAAAAAAGTTCTGATAGGTTGGAGGAGGTATAGGGAATTAGGCAACATAGGTAATACCAATTCTCGAAACTAGCTAGTGCCGCTACGCGGAAGTCAGAACTCAGAAGTCAGAACTCACAAAGGCGATCGCTGCTCTATTACCTTCCGATTAAGTACTTAAACAGTAAAATAAATATAGCCCTTTCAGTACTGCTCAAAAAACCATGGATGCCATAACCTATACACAAGCACGTAAAAACTTTACTAAGGTGATGAATAAAGTCTGTGAAGACCATGCACCAATTATTATTACTCGTCAATCAGAAAGCCCTGTGGTAATGATGTCTTTAGAAGATTATAGTGCTATCGAAGAAACGATGTATTTGCTGAAAAGCCCTAAAAACGCCCAACGTCTCTATAAAGCGTTAGAACAACTAAGAGAAAACAAGTATCAAAAACGCGAATTGATCGACGAATAAAAGGATGGACATAATGTTTTTAGATGATGCTTGGCAAGATTATTTATATTGGCAGCGTTGCGACCCCGCGTCGGCGCAAGACGCAAGACAAAGGCGATTCGGTTCGCCGCATGTACGCGCAACAAGACAAAAAGTGGATCGGAAAATCTTAAAAAGAATCAATCAATTAATTAAAGATATTCAGCGATCGCCTTTCGAGGGAGTAGGTAAACCAGAGCCTTTAAAGTTCGATCTGTCTGGATTGTGGTCGCGTAGAATAAATCAAGAACATCGTTTAATCTATCAAGTTCAAGATAAATATATTGTCATTGTACAATGCCGTTATCATTATTAACCAGTAATGGTTTTAGAGAGTGTTCGTAATATCAATTATCAATTATCAATTGATGAGAACTTCGCCAGGTAAAACGGGGTGCTGTCCAAATCATGTCTAACAAGATAGTCAGGGGAGAAATGATAAATAATGCCCAGAAGATCGCTGTAGACAGATAGAAATAATGTTGCAGAATAAAAGTAGTTATGGCGATCGCCAAACTCCAAATTAAACGACCATACTTAGAATTGGGAATCGAGCGCGGATCGGTTAACATAAACAGGGCAAACAACAATAAACTACCGTTCATCAGTTGGTGTTGCCATACGTCCCAACTCCAACCCAACCAAAAGTTACGCACTGCCTCTAAACCTGCGTAAGCTAACAAAAATGCCAAGGAAGTATCCCAACGTCCTACTTTTTGCAGAACTACGCCCCCAAATCCTAAAAATAGCAGAATATACCACCAATCTGTACCCCATTGACCAGGAGATACCCAAGCGTCATTAGTTAAAAGTAAAACGGCAATAATGCCAAAATTAGCGGGGTTAAAAAAGTGTTTATGGCGATGGGTAAACAGAAATTTACTGGCGATCGCCAAACAACCCGCGATCGCCATAGTCGAATAACTATTGCTTCTGAGTAACAAAGATAAGCCTAAAGCGGTAATCACGGCACTAGGCAGAGAAGTTAAAACCTTCGGACTGACAAGGAGGTGCAATTCTTGGTAGATAGTAGATAAATTATAGTCCGTATTTCTTTTGCCATACTCTAGCAATGCAGATAACAACCATTGAGTCAGTAAACAACTAGCGAAAACTATTAAAATCAAGCCAGAACGTAATGTCCAGTCTCTGGTGCTAACACCAATAACTAAAAATAAACCGAGAAAAATAATCTGATAGTTACGAGCATCCTCTAATAATGAGGAGAATTGACGTTTAAACATTTGCCTCTAAGTTGATGGGAAAATTGCCGAAACTAACAAAATAGCGATCCGAAAGGCTTCGGGTCGCGTAATCGCCAATCAACCATCAACAATGAATTAACATCTCTAGTATGTCTTGTAGTTCATAATAGTGACAAAGTTACCATTCTGGTAACACTCTGTTTAAAAGAAAAATTCAAGTTCGACGCTGGATTTAAAATTGCCATCGGGTTTAAAATTAGCGTTAAGTTTCATAGCTCCCATTTCGGTTTTTGTCTGCCAAAAAGCATTACCACCAGTTAAATTAGTTTGCCCATCCAGGTTAGCACCAACACCAAAAGCACCAATATCTGTTTTAATTGCTAGATCGACTTTTCCGCCAGTGAAGGTTTTTTCGCGGTCAAAATCACCGTGTATTCCTAAACTTGAATTGAAAGGAATTTTGGTACGCAAAGAAGCATTACCACCAGCAAACTTAGTTTCATCGTCAATGTTAATAGTTGCCTTCCAAGAGCCAACTGGGGTATTAGCAGCTAACTTAGCTTTACCACCCATAAACTGGGTGTGTCGATTGAATTTACCTTTAACATCAAAAGAGCCTAGTTTGGATTTGCCTTTCCAAGCCGCATTGCCCCCCATAAATTGGGTATGTCTACCGAATTTACCTTTAACATCAAAAGAGCCAAGCTGAGTTTTTGCCTGCCAAGCTGCATTGCCGCTCATAAACTGGGTGTGTCGATTGAATTTACCTTTAACATCAAAAGAGCCGAGCTGAGTTTTTGCCTGCCAAGCCGCATTGCCCCCCATAAATTGGGTATGTCTACCGAATTTACCTTTAACATTAAACGCACCGAGCTTAGTTTTTGCCTGCCAAGCAGCATTTGCCCCCATAAATTGGAGGTGTTGATTAAATTTACCTTTGACATTAAACGCACCGAGTTTCGTTTTTGCCTGCCAAGCAGCATTTGCGCCCGTAAGATTAATGTCACGATCAACTTTGGCACTAATATTAATTGCACCAATTAGAGTTTTTGATTGCCAAAAAGCTTCGCCCCCAGTAAACTTAGCATCTTGGTCAAAACCACCTTTCATGCCTATCAAACCAAGTCGAGTATTTGTTGACCAACCTGTTTTGCCTGCCGTAAAGGTAGCTACAGTCGTATCCTCAGTAGATGTATGGGGTGGATTTAGCTGTTGCCGTTTTTGCCTATTAACCTGAATAGCAGCAGAAAGTTTTGGTTTAATTGGGGGGTGGTGTTTGGTGGTTAGAGCAATTTGCTGCTCAAACACTTTAGCAGTAGTTAAAAAAGTTTGAGCCGACTGTGAAGAGATGGGTTCGGGGAAATCTAAAATATTAAAATTATCCTTAATTTGAACGGGTTCGAGAAAGGTTACTGGTGTTTCAGCTACAATTAGCATTGCAATTAACCACATACAGATAAACCTCTACTAGCATTGGTTCACATAGCTAATTTCCAGCTTAAAACTCAATTTTAGGAAAAAGTGCGATCGCGATCGCATAGTACAGCGCGGCGGAAATAACCCACCAGTGACAAAATATTCAAAGCCTTACCAATCAATACTTCTGAGTTCTGAGTTCTGAGTTCTGACTTCTGACTACATGCGGCGGGGCGTACAAGACGGGGCTTTTAAAGACGCGACGCAGGTTCGCAAGGGCGCGTCACTTGAATCGTATTCAAGTGCTTGAGTCGCCCGCGTCACAGCCCCTCCTTTTGAG
>JAAUYH010243824.1_pt1 | contig 10052 bp, 12 predicted proteins | sample 7278061 | NCBI WGS metagenome assembly JAAUYH01 (sample SAMN14350203, study PRJNA611818) | marine sediment metagenome | isolation source: surface marine sediment (0.6m) | place: French Polynesia: Moorea | collected 2018-08 | reverse complement strand
TCCGCTGTTACTGTACGGCAGTCACACTACCTGACGCATCATTCATCCCAAGCGGTGCGTGTACGCAGCCTGCTCAGCGTTTCACAGGGCATTAGCAAAATGGAAACTCGATTGTGTGAACTTAGGGATGCGATAGGCGTTTACCGGAAACTTATAGGGCGAAGAACTGTTCTTGGGCACGACCTTTGGATTTTGCTGCCGTCAGCGTCCTGGCTGAAGAATAGGCTTGGATTTTGGATTACTGTAGATAGTGTGATTTTGCGGCTATTTTACTTTGTATTGCGATATAGCAGTGAAGCAGAAGCCGTTTGGGATAGTCACCCTGCTGTTGTTGACGAAACAGCTGTTTACTTTAAAGCTAGAACCAGTGTTATGCTCTCGTTCTATAGACCTCAGCTGTATCGTTATTCATTTTCGACTGCAAAACTAAGTCGAAGCTGTCTTCGTGAGCAGTCGCGTTGGCTTGCGATTTGCTGAGTCTTCCGGAGCAATGAACGATTCTGTATTGAACTCGCAGAACTCACCGATGTCTCGACGCGTTCATGGTCCTCACATTAAATTGGCAGAAAGAACAGATGTATGGTGTTAAAACTTAATCGTTCCTTGGGAAGAAGAAAGTGTTACTAGTACTACTAGTAATTGTGTGTCGACTTATTCTACCTTCCTAGAAACATACTGCACTACTAAACATAGATCGCTTCAATTATTACAATTTCATAAAGAACCGTGTAACTACATGGCAATCTTTTCTTACTAATTACACATTTAGGCTATGAATTTCGTTTCAATGTGTTCGAGAAATAGGGTTTTTGTATGCACCAAAATCTATACTGCACTAATTGTACACTAAGATGTGATGAATACGGAAGATGTTATCGACTACAAGCGACTATCTAAATTAGTGAGCAATTGTGCGGTAAGTTCCGATAACGAAGTAAAGGTAGCCACAATTTGTATCGGTCTGCTATAATATGAGACATTGGCAATTCAACACTTCATCTAGCGAGTATAAACGTTCGGCTCGATGAATTCTTTGTCGCCGCTAATACAATTGAAGGATAAACACTGCGGATGAATAATGCCAGCCACTTATCCTCTTCATCCCCAGGAAATGGACAAATACCATATCAAACGAGTTAATAGTCAATAGGCGGGGAATTATAGCTAACTGCTTACACTTCACTCACTGTTAAGCCGTTGTTCGGTCCGAACACAAAATTCAAAAATTTCGAAATAGCTGTTTGAAGAAATTGGATGATAGATTTACTCATACATCGGCGGACGGTATTTGTCGATTAGACGCGAGAGTAAATATACAGTAATCAAACACATAGTGGAAGTCGAGCACTCAATTGCCAAAAAGATTACCTCTGGGGAGCTTCTTATGAGCTTGAAATCAGTGACTCGAAATTATGTGGACCGTGAACAAGCGGATCCGCAATGCCAACAGCGGCGGTTCCGAGACCGATACTTTACAGTACTCAAACACAATCTATCGACTACTACGCCAAACCATTAACATTGTAGTTGAAAAAATTGTAGATACGCTGATAATTGAAGCTGGAGTCGAGCACCTTCACAGGGAAAGTAAATGATACACCGTCATTTCCGTAGCTTTTGACGAGGTTCCTGCCAGCGGTAATACTCTACCAAACCAAGGAAGGTTCGTAGACATTAGCACTCATCTCCCTGTCATGATACTTTCTTCACATCCATGTCACTCATGATACAGATAGATAAAAGGCTAAGTTCAGAATCTATTTTGGCAGAAGCTCATTGTATAAACTCTGTCTCACATTTAGTAGAGACTCCTTAGTTATTCTCGTTCTAAATATTGGTAGAAGCTCCTTGATAATTCTCAGTTTCAATTTTGGTCAAATAGCTTTACTTCTAGGGTATTAACTTCGAGTAATTAGCCCACGAATGAAGATCTAGCTCACCCGCGTCCGAATTTATAGCAGCGGTACCATTTAATCGTCCTTCAACACGGCAACAGACACGGTCCGTGTAGGTGTTGCAACTCTGACTCAGATACACTAAATTTTTTTAGTCGCTGCAGCATATGCCTTGAACACAATTTTATCCACTAAGAGTTCACGTCGACAATGCAGCAAGCAACCATTGTTGCCTTCGTGCGTTGCAATAAATTCTTGGAGGGACAATCATTGTTCTGCTGTTCAGATATCCGAGGCGGTATGCCTGTGAAAATGATAGTCAGCTTGAGAAATTGCTTTTTCTTTCACAGAACGGGCAACATTGGGCGTAAAAAGCTCCACAGGATGCCAAAAAAGCTGCGCGGAGTTGAAACAACGGGAAGGAACAGTTTCATGGTTAATGGAGTTCGATGGTCAAAAAATTGTATCCGAAACCACAAATAAAAATGTAAAATTTTGATCAATTTTTGACACTCGAGTTCTATTTTGTGATCCAAATTTTGCCAGCCTATTTGTAGCAAAAATGCATACTGAAGAAGATAAGTAAAGTCGGAGCTGGTGCCAGTTCTTGGTGGCGCAATGGTGTGAAAACCTACTGTGGCATGCTTTTGAGCTTTATGCCTCGGCTTCGCTAAAATTGCCTGCTGGTTAGGAAAATGTGTTGCGAAGAAAATGCTGTAGGTCATAATCGGTCTGTTACTTTACTCGGAATATGGTCCCCTTTATGTTTTAGCGAAACTGAATTTGGATAGTTGTACAGCGATTGCCCTATTCACAGAAGGTCTATGTCATGCGACGTGTGCGTCGCTATCACTTGACAACCAGTGGCGTCTATTTTTTGGCGTATTATTATCTAGCGCAGTCGTGTGGCCGCGTTGACTTTGACAAATAGAGTCAGTCCCATCGATTGAGTTGAATTTGTCGTGTGTTAGTGCATCCTGAGTATGAACTTAATCACTACTTTGTGCGAGATCCACAGTTAATATTTGTTCAACACCATTCGATAATTCAAGACCAGTTTTTCGAAGTCTGCATGCCCAATGAAGAGCGACTAAATCTTCTCTGCGTATGAATATTTCAATGATAGCCAAACCCATATTTCTGCTGTTCGTTTCGTGAATTTCACTCTTGTTTGGAAGTTTGCCCATCATAAATGGTGTTAATGTGTTGCTATTTGTCCATTACCGAACACAACAGGGCTTTACAACCATGGTGGAGTCATTCTTACGTACATAATTCTCTCCGAAACCAACGTTTGTTCTCTTCTTTTGATCCAAATCTCGGTCAGGAGTTGTTCATTTATCTCGTTCAGAATTTTAGTGCCGAGTTTTTCAAGTTATTCTATTATATCGTGGTGGCAAGAAAAGCAGCAGGAAATATTTGAAGCGGTACGGGAACTTTCTGTTGATTCCCAAGGAAGCCATTACGGCAATACTAGTTTTGAAGCAGAGACACGGTTCGATGACCTCGTACGAATATCAAATCTGCTGTTCATAACTTGGTAGGCCATGTGAAACGCATCTCTAATTGCTTTTACAGCTACTGCAGATCAATTTTTTGACGATAGCAGTGCTGAGTGATACGGTAAAGACACCGTCGGAGACAACGTTCTATCTGCCTGTCGTACATCAGTTCCATTTCCACCTCAAGTCTGAAAGAAATGAACTTGTCTGGTGTTTCCCATTTTTTTCTTGGAGTTCCATAGCTATGCTCATTAACTCTTTGCCAAGAGATCGTACAATTTCGCCCCCGCACAAGGAATTAGTTTCCTCAACAGCAATTGCCCTCTGAGTTTCTGATGCAAAGTGAGGAAATTCTCGTAAATCTTGAAGAGTGGCCGATAGAATCCTCTTCGGGATAGGAGTTGGAGTATTTAAATCAGCATTTTTGTTACCGAAGTCGTCACTTTTTACTGACACAGATGCTGAATAGATTGCTGAACAGTAACTTTCAGCGCGAAAAGGTAAACAGGGATCGTGATTGCTAATGCCTTGATTCAGCATACGTTCCTAAAGTTGAGATGAGTAGGCAAGTGCCATTGTGCACAAGATTCCTGCGCAACAGCACGAAGAGATTTAAACTTGAAAACTGCGTAGTACTGTAAGATTGCTATTCAATTTGGATAGTGATGATGATAGTGTATCACTGAAGCCTACTCTTGCGATACAAACGACCAGCAAGAATTGCGTTAGATATGCCGACTGCACGCTTATTTTTATAAATCTAAAACTTCAGCACAGAATTTGAAACAATAGCATGCCCATATAATGCTTACACTATAGGTTATTTCAAGACTACTCTATCTAGTCGGATCCCGTAGATGTTAGCCTACAAGTTTGAAATCACGCGATATGTATGGCATTTGTTCACCTATCGTCTTGTTTCGGAGTTAAAAAATTCTCCATAACGCGAGCATTTTTTTGTTTCTAGACTGTATTCTAGTATATCTCTATTATGGGCCAAACTTCTGCCTTTGACTGGCCGAATATACATTTTTCACATATGATGAAATAAGATCAAAACTCTTCTGTCTTTTTTCAATCAGTATATGTGTACAAAACCAGTCAACAATCAGTAAAGCTCACTAATTTGATGATATCTCTCACACCAATCGTGCCTTTGTTCCAAGAGCTAGTGCATAGAATTTGAACGTGCTATTGTGTATAATACACGAGTTTTGTTTGACAAACATGATGACTTCGGAGCTATGATCCTTTACTTTTAGTTCCCTCTTTCTGTACACCCCGTAGATTATCTGGTTTCAATTACGTTAGATTCTTGTCCAGACGTATACTATTCATTACATGCCAAGTAGCTACTTGGATTACAAACTGAATTGCTTGTATGGCCATAGTACTGAAATCTATCTGAGACAATAGCACACTCATCGTTCGCCTATGGACACTTCATCGTTATAGAGCGGCAATCAGATCGATATCTAGTGTGCTGTTGATTTTTTTCGATGCAAATAGTTAGTCTGTTGATGCAGCGGGGATCAACTATTGTCGAAATTAGTGTATTTGACTTGGCAGACAGTTTGATCTTCTCAATCTATCTTTCGCTGTCCATTCCTCCGTCGTGTCCTGAAACATTATCCCCTACCGATGTCTACTATCTGCGAGATAGGCCCTTTGGATGGGCATTGGACTGAAACTCTTAAGCTCGTTCGGGTTACGAGCTGTGGCAAGAGCTTCGTGTGTGAAATATGTGTCGCAAACATTAAACACATCTCACGCTCGACTATGTCATGCACACGCAGTGCCTCAAATCTGTACGCTCATTTCAAGTCGGTCCACAATGAGATATTCTACGTTGTCGAACCCATAATTCGAATTCGCGAGAAAAACAAGCCCCAGCGTGTGGCTTCCAAGACCATTGGAGCACTCATGCTGTCTTCTCGCGTGTATTATTTTAACCAAGCTATTTTATTTCTTTTTTCATCACCAGATATACCGCGGACACTATTCTCTGATAACCGATTCCAGAATGTATTCAATTTTTTGCATCCTGGAATCGTTATTCCCACGATCAAGACACTGAACAATCGCCTATAGACCAAATTTTTCAACGTTATTCAAGAAATTCAAGACAAGACTCGAACATCCGACTTCATCGTGATGAGTTTCGATGGGTGGTCATCGGTAAGAAAAGGGTCTGTTTTCGGAATCATGATTTTGTATTTGACAAGCGAACTAGAGTTATGCAGACGGTGAATTGCAAAAATCAAAATGTCTTCTGGACATTCCGCACTTGATGTAGCACAATTTCTCCGTGACGTTATTCAGAAGAGACTTGCCGGCCATGAGCCGAACTACTTGATATCGGACTCAGCCCCAGTCAACAAGGCAGCCGTGAGAATTTACAGGGATCAAAGTGGCGACGACTTTTGGTTTCCTTGCAGCGTGCACTTCTGTCAATTAGCCATGAGAGAAGCAGTGCATGAGTATATTCGGATTACTAACTCTGATGTCGAAGGCGTATGTGATATTCAAGAAGTTGACGGTTTTCATTCGACGTAACAGTCTACAGCTCCAGTCAATCTCTTAGTGAAATGTCGTGCGGTGCGCACCGCCATCAACCCCAAACATTCTTATGCTTCTCTACTTGAAATTTATCAGAAGGTACTAAATTTTGGTGAGTCTATCAAGTTAGATGTTCGAACAAGATTTGATTCGACCGTAGACATGTTGGGGTCAGTATTGCGAAACAAACATGTGCTGCAACGAATGCAAGATGAAGAGAGAAGAACACCTGAATCATGGACTTCTCAATTTCACTTTAGTGCTGACGAGTTCGAGTTGATGTCGCACATCACTCACATATTGCATCCTATTCGAAATGTCACCAAACCATTTCTAAATGTCAGTCTTGGGTCGGTGATGTTGTGCCTTGCCTAACGTCTACTATGGAATGTATTATGAATATGGAAGTTGTAAGCAACGCCATGCGCTTACAATCTGAACTGATTGAGTGTTTTGCTACTCCAATTCAGATGCTCTTAGGCACGGAACGTGAGTTGCCATCACTCGGCGGTACACGATTCCGTAATGTGACGCCTAATGAATTCATTATTTACGCGTACTTAAACCCTCGCTTCTGTGCCGCTATAGATGGGTGCTATGGTTATAGCGAGCAAGTTATCATTTCTGAGATGGCTCGACTGTATGAATTACTGTTTGGTGTTGCAGATGAAACTTCGCAACAGGAGGCCGAAGAGAACTTGACAATATCTCGCGACAATGTATTGATTACTAACACTGACATCTGGGCTTCTCACCACGCTACAGCAGCGAAGCGAATGATACGTATTCCGAGCAATACTCGAACCTCAATTAGAAAAGAACTGTCGGAATATAAAACTTCGGTGTACTCGCGAAAATTCGATGACAAAGAGAGTCGAAAGTTTTGGTGTAACGCAGAAATGAATCAGATACTGCCGAAATTACGTCGCTTGGCTATGCTTTTCATGACCCTGCCGGCTTCGGCTGTTCCACAAGAGCGTCAATTCAGCGAACTAAAATGACGCTGTGCTGGTTTGCGCAATAGGTCCAAAATTGGCACGCAGGACCGTGACGCCGTCGTTTATGCGTGAGAATAGAGCACGTTGTAGTCAATAGTTAGTGTCTACTTTTCTAGCGACAACAATGACAACGCAGTAATTAGTGTGTTGTAAAGTGGATACATTACCAAACCCTACTTCATCGTTATTGACTTACACTATTCACACGCATTTTCATAGTACTAAACTCTTGGTTATTTTCGAAAAAGAAACAGCAGTACTGAATCCTTCCTTCTCTTTCATTATTAGAATTCTAATTTACTTCGGGTTGCTGCACACGCATTGAACAGTAAAAATATCTGGAGTGTGTAATTCAGATTTAAGTAATTCTTTCTACACTTTTAAGAACTTTCTCTGTGCGATGATGTGCCGAAATCGTCAAGTGGTCTCACCTGTGGACTTTCTACAATGAATTTTCCACTGCGCTACGCTTCTGATAGCAAGCTTGTGCCCTAATTACCTGACAATCCTGTCATTTCTTTACGATTCGTGGTATACATACAGAAATCATCATTTTGTTCCTTCCAGAATAGTTCGAGATACGTTTTTCGAAAGGCAACACATTACTGGATAACAGCATATGTTGCTGATGCAACTTTCTTGAACAAAAGAATTTCGGTGTTAGTGGCGGCATTGTGTGTTGCACAGGCAAGTCGACCTAATATAGAAAGAGTTTTTTCAGCAGTTTCTCCAATGACGAGTCCCCCTTTTTGTCACACATCGCAAACTGGATTAGTATTGCGACTAAACGAGGTAAAATTCGCAAAAACACAGCGATGCAAATTGTGCAAAAGAGCTCTTCTCTTCAGTTTAGTTGTTGATTCACGTAATGTGAAATCAATATTGCACTTCAAGCAAATTACTGTATCTTCAACACCAAAGTACACTGAATTTTCGTATTTTCTGATGAGTTTTGGATTTCCGAGTCATTTGAAAAATTGACAGTAGCACATATTCTTCTGAAAAGCAGGTAAAAATGTTCCTACGCAGTTTAGAAAACGTAGGATATACCAGAACCTCTTTCTTCTAGTGCGGTTCTTCCTCCGCCTGCAGACAACTCGATCACTATTTCTTAATACCATTTGCTAAAATCACTTGACTGCTTCAAAATTCGGCGTCTTTTTCAACAGATAAATGTGCACAACTTGCTGAATCCAATTCCTGAGTGCAGTTCATTCGTCTACCAGGATTACCCAGGCATGAAACACGTAATACGTGCTCGGCAATCTTCTTGGTAGATTTCGTTCTCCGAGTATCAATGAAAACGGTACCGGATACAGAATACTGAAACGACAGCCAATCGTGGTGAAACATGTGCAAATAATCACAGTATCCCTTCTAACAACTTACACCGGCATAGAAGCTCACGAAGGTGGCTCACTAGGATTATCGATCGATTTAAAACCGCGTACTGGGATTGATAATATTCTCAATTGTATCGGTACATTGTCTATTGCGCCTTTGATGTGCTCATATTTCGAGATTTTCTTAAATTTCCAGCAGTTACAAGATATGTCAGGAGCAACTCGTCCGGCTGTTTATGAAAAAACCGAAAAGTAAACTTGATGCGCTGTAGTGAAGCATAAAAACTTCACTGCCTTCGCCAATTGCGTTGCACGAGGACAATAAATTTGAAACGGCATGTTTGCTCGCAACTGTCTGATGAGTATAGTGCAAATTCTAATAGATGTAGTTCGTGGGGAATCTGCTACCTCTGTTCCGTTTCCAATGTGACCTAGACTGTCGTTTTCCAGAATTGAAGTGGCACTCAAAAACATTTCCTTTTACTCTATGTCTTGGCAAGATAATATTTGTTTCATTCATCCGGTTGGATGTCTCGGAGGTGTTCTTGTGATTGGATTTGTTTTTCGTGATTCGAATCCAGGGATTTGCCCATCTTTAATGGAATTTTGTGGTACTTACTTTTTCGACAAATGCGATGCTTCATGTGGAACGGTAGTCTTCTCGTTACGTTGGCTGCATAGAAACACAGAATGATATTCGAAAAAAATCTTTTCTCTACACAAGAACTGGATAACATGCGCATTATCTGCGGGTGAGCTTTGAGAACTCAAGGTAGGCATACAGAACTCACCAACGCTCGGTACAGCTACTTCTTACTGAGTTAGTCTGAATGTATCTGGGAATTATGCTGCTGGTCTCTTTCGTATTTGTGCCATATACTTTCATTACAGAAATCAAAAAATGCAAGCGGAATATTACTACCAGCTACAGCTAAATCAAGGATTTCTAATTCATATCTTCCTGAAATATCTTGTTATACAGCTCCAATATCGATTTTCATGACTGCCTAATTAGAGAAATGAGTACTAGCGGGTACATGTCGAATGCGTTCATTCACATTTCTATCTAACAGTTCTTAGAAGCAGGCTGACGAATTGCTTGTGAATTCAGTTCAATAAAAATACCACTGCTAATTCAAATGCTTGCGAATCATGTGCTTCAGCATAGACTCTTGTGGGCAGAGGCCGCATCAATGCAAGTTCTCCAATATTTTGGACTGAGATTAATGGTACGATACTTTTCTAACAATTTTCGTGGGCTACAAGGAACCATACCCATTTCGTTTTACGAAATTGTTCAGAGCGCAGCATGAACCGGAATTAACCCGTAATCTCAGCTACTTCATGATAGTATTGAATCGAATGGCACCTCTGAATTTAGATTTGCTAACGAGATAGAATTGTGGCTATGCTCAGTGATCTAAATCTTTAAACTACAGGGTAAGGAAACAGATCTCATTCACGAAAGTCCAACTTCCATCGATGCCCTTCCAATTTCACTTGAACTTCTGTTTACTAAATCGGCGAAAGGAGTATAATCGATGCAAAATTCTATCAAGCCAACCCTGAACTCCGATTAGTCTGCTTCACATGTACAGCTGCTCACAAACTCATCAGCAAAATGCTTAAACTGCGCTGGAGCGGTTTGAATATGCAGCAATAGTTCAATTTTATGCAATGACTACATTTTTATATTGATTCAACAGATCTGAAGCTCTCCGCGTGGCAGTGCACCTTCGCAAACGAGCTCAATAC
>JAAUYH010141194.1_pt1 | contig 10052 bp, 9 predicted proteins | sample 7278061 | NCBI WGS metagenome assembly JAAUYH01 (sample SAMN14350203, study PRJNA611818) | marine sediment metagenome | isolation source: surface marine sediment (0.6m) | place: French Polynesia: Moorea | collected 2018-08 | reverse complement strand
TTCGGGGTCGAGTAACCCAGTATTGTTCACTACGTCGTAGTTTTTTGGATCTACACCCTCAATAAATTTATATTCTCCATTCTCTTTAACTAGGGTGCTACGAAAACTACTCCCATTGACAATTAATACCTTACCATTGGGTAGGAGAGTCGTATGGACAGACTGGGTGCGATCGCTTGGAGGTGGCATGGGAATTGTTTCCCAGGCTCCCATAGTTTCTTTACTGCGGATTGCAGTATAAGCGATTGCTGGCTCTCCCTCCCAAAACACTATACTTAAGGCGAGAACAAAGGTCAGAAAAATTGAGATAATCCGTATTCGTTGAGTTAATGACTTGGCTATCATCTTTGATTCAGTCTAATTACTTAGCACTTAGGAGTGTCGAGAATTTTTTTGAGTTCTCGTTGAGTTGCTTCGATCGCTTTCTCTGCAATCTCGTAAGCACTTGGATATTCATTGGCTGGATCTTCTTCTGGAATCCAAAATTTACGTCGAGTTAAACGCAAAGATTCAATAAAAGCCTCGATTGCATTAAAAATTTCTACTGCAATTGGTCCGTTATAAACTTCGAGAATGGGGGTTAAAAATGGTTCCCAAGGCATCCAACTGGTATGAATTGCACCTCGATCGGGTGGGGAAACTTGAACGTAATGAAGTCTTTTTTCATTTGCTATTTGTCGAACTTGGCGGGCAAAAATTTCTGGGCCATCACCATCTAATGTTTCGTGAGCGCTATCAATTACAACACCTACTTGTTTGCTTTCTACTCCTTCAAGAAAATCCATTAATTGGGATAATTTATTAGGACCAGGAGTTTCCCAATGGGTGATGGGTTCGATCGCTAATTTAACGTTTTTTTCTGTTGCATATTGACCTAATTCGTTGAGAATAGGTCGAGCATTTTTATAGCGAGACTCTAGTTCGTCTTGTAGAGCATCACTCCAAATAGTGTTATTGGTAAAATCTTTAACGGGATAACTGCCATAGGGAATGACGATCGGTCCCATCATAATTTCACCACCTAAAGCTTCAGTAATATCTACTCTCGATTTGAGATATTCTAAAGCTTGCTTTTGTTGTTCTGGATAGGTCGAACTAGGATCGCAGCTTGGTGTCGCTCCTACATTGGTGCTAATTTTAACTTCAGCTAACCCTTGAGAGTCTAAATAATGTCGTAAGTTAGTATAGTTTTCTATATCTGTGTCATAATTTTCAGGATGGGTAGGAGCAATTGGAAACTCAAAACCAGAATAACCAAATTTCTGTAATTCTTTAATATGAGATACCACAATTTGCCGATAATTTAAATCATCGGGTTTCATATTTGTGGTGAACATAAAAAAGCTCAAGTAAATATCTGGCAAAGATAATTGTTTGCTCATGTTAGTTTTTCTGAAGAATAGTTTTTATCAAAAGAACCAGTCGCTCGCAAAAGTATTGGAAAGAGAGGAAATTATCCTCATTTTTAATTAATAAAGACTCCTAACTTCCCAAACTAAAAATTTTTTTTAGTCGCGTAACAACAGCATACTTAGTAGCCTTCACCTGTCAACCATGGAATCAAGCCTTCAGGATCGTCAACAATAGCTTTAGGATCGAACATGGGCCAAACATAGACAATTCCCTGTTCGTCAAGACGAAAGAAGTTGTTGAGGGTGTATAGAGTTCCTTTTGTGGTCTTCATCTGCCACACTCCGCTTGCCGTAGGATAGTCAACGGTAGTTGAGATAATATTTACCTCAGAAACGCGAGTGGAAACATCACTGACAAAATTCACCACTGCTTCAACTCAGTCAAAAGTATTTTGACTAATAGGACTGAGAAACTGAATGTTAGAAGAGAATTTTACTTGAGAAAAATCGCCAGTTCCAAAAGCTTTAAAGTAGGTTAAAAGTATCTCGCGATATTGTTCTTTATCCATTTTGCTCCTCTCCAAAGTGTAGAAAATATAACAGATTATAGGGGTTTATTGTTCCAAATTTGACGATCAATTTTCCAGTTTCCAAACTCTTTTTTCATTAACCATAAAGCCCGAAACTTTGCCTGTTTGGGTGGGCTACCATCATTAGGATAAATAGTTGCTAATGATATACCAATGACATAACCAAAATCACCCATAACTTCAATTTCATCGGTGGTGAAAATGGGGTCAATATCTTGGTTAGCAATTGTCGCTGCAAAACCTTCGATAATATCCTCCCGACCACAGCGATCGGCTACGTTAGGAGCCATCCACAGTGCGTTTTCGGTGTACATTTCGCCGTAACCTTGAAGATTCTTGGTTCTTACATTTTCAGCGTAAACTTCTTCAAAGACCTTTCTAATTTCGTCGCGATCGCTAGAACTCATTTTTTTACCTCTTAAAACTTTTTACTAGAAAAAAATAAACTAGAGAAATGCCTTGTTTAATTAATAAAAAGCTGTTAACAAGTCCAATTTAATTAGATAAAAATTGTGAATTTACTAAGCTTAAATTATAACTATAGTCTATTTTCTTTCCTGATTTTTTTCAATTAAAATAAATTACCACGTAACAAATCTACAATCCTGTTACTTCATGCAAATAATTGCGAGCCATGAAAGCATATTCTAATGGAGGAACTGGTTTTGTTGCTGGGGGAAGGATTGTATTTGGATCTTGTTCTGCTTCAACTATTAACCAACCTTCATAATTGACTTTAGCCAATTCTTTGAAAATCGGCTCGAAATCAATAATACCGTCTTTGTCATCACCAGGAACAGTAAAAATACCTTTGCGAATGGAGTATAAGAAGCTCCATCCTTTCTCCCTCGATTGTTGTAAAATTGGCTTGCGAATGTTTTTGAGGTGAACGTGTTTGATGCGATCAGCGTATTTTTTGGTAACTTCGAGAGGATCTACGCCAGCATAGTAAAGATGACCTGTATCGAGGAGTAATTTGAGATATTTAGGATTAGTTCCTTCCATTAACCGATCAATATCAGCTAAATCTTCTACTCCTGTTCCAATGTGGGGGTGATAGCATAAAACCATTCCTTCGTCGTATGCTTCTTTTCCTAACTCATTTAATCCTTCAGTCAATTGTTCCCATTGTTCGTCGGTTAACTTAGGACGATTGGGTAAAGGAGCAACAGGTTGTTGATGGACAGCACCACCTAGTTCGGCGACGACAATAATATTACTATCGCCAATCTCCTTCATAAACTCCATTTGGTCTTTGAATATTTTTTTACTATCTTCTGCATCGCCAATAGTAAAGTAAGTACCTACCCAAGGTTCGGAAATTGTTATTTCGCGAAGTTCTAATTCAGCTTTTAAATCGTCTATGTCTTTGGGAAATTTGGGCGCATTTTGAGTACCTTTAAACCCTGATAGAGCAATTTCGCTTAAAATTTGTTGATAAGAAATTGGAGGATTTGTATCTATAGTTAGATCGTCACTGTTACTCCAACCTGTAGGAGTAATACCTAAACGGACTTTTTCGGGATTAAACATGGGAGTTTCAGGTGCAGCACTAGCAGGAGTTGCGATCGCGATTCCAAGTAGAATCACCAAAACTAAGGAGATCGAAAAACGACTGATTTGTTTCAAAAGGGATTTTAGCTCATTAGGAAAAAGAGCAGAAATTTGCAGTTGTTGTTTGAGTTTTTCTGAGATTTGTGTCATGAGAATTCCTCAGTTGTTATTATTCTGAATAATTTGCCCGTTCGCCAAAACAAAGCAATTTTGCGTAAATTCTATTCAGTGCACGGGCCAAATTTTTTGTATGTTCGCCGATCGGTTATATTGCTTGTTGCTTGTTTTAGGATCCTACTGAGAAGCACCAAACTCGGTGACATCGCCAGTGTAGACAGTTTCGTCAGGCATTAATGTACGAAATAAATCTACGTCTGAGAAATTCGCTCCCTCAAGATTGGCTTCTAATAAATTCCCGTATTTCATACTTCCATGAGAAAAATCTCCACCTGATAGATTGGAATCAGATAAAATTGTTCGATCGAAATTTGCACCTTCGGCTATAACATCGGACAAATCTGCATCAGAGACGATCGCAGATTCTAGATTAGCTCCTGTTAGATTTGCACCAGGCAAGATTGCTTTATCCATCAGGGAGTTATACAAAACTGCATTCGAGAAATCAGCAGCTGTTAAATCGGCATTTGATAAATCAACAGCTGATAAATTAGCTTCTGTGAGATTAGCTTCTGTGAGATTAGCTTCTTTGAGCTTAGCTTCAACTAGCAATGCTTCTGATAAATTTGCTCCTGATAGATTTGCTCCAATAAGCGCACTACCATATAAATCTTTACCAGATAGATCGACTCCTGCTAGATCGCATCCATTACATTCATTAGTATCCAATAACTGTTGCAGATCGGGGCTAACGAAAGCACGAGCAGGTGAGCTAATGAGAGTTAAGCTGAAAAAAATCGTTAAGACAAAAACACAAAGTTGACCAAAGCTGAGTTTCATATTCATTTTGTAGCTTTAATTAGGGTTAGTTTTTAGGCGATGTTAATCTGACAGAAGGAGGATATTGCCAACTAGCATATCCTGGTGCTTTAGCCCCTGGGGGATTGACTCCTATCGCCTGCCACAAAAGTCCTTCAGGATAGGCATAGGGACTCACAACAAAAGAGGTATCATTTTGTCTAGCACCAAACTTTTCTCGCCATGGATCAGGAAGCTGATACCAGGTAGCTGAATACCAGAGTTTGATAATGTTACTGGCGATAGGACCTAGTTTTCCTGACATCAGAATTTCATCAGTTATTCCTTCAGTCAAAATTGAAGCGTCATTTTCACTGTTTGCTCTCACATACAGTTCGTGAAAGGTTTGTAATAATTCTCTAAATATTTCGCCACCGATAATTCCCTCAATAGTAGAAAAGTAAAGAGAAGCTTGACCAGTTCCTAGCAGATCGAACCGAGAAAATCCAGTGACTGCTGCCGAAAAATTAAGGAAATACTCCATCAAATCAGGTGTATCAATATCCACTCGTTATTTACCTCCACAAAATTTTGATATTTGCGTTGTTCCCATTCGACTGAAATTTGTTTGACTTCTTACTTCTGCTCTTTATTCCACCGATAAATTGGGGCAGCATTAACACCCTCCATATCTGGAATAGGGTTACGAATCAGACGTTCGGCCGATTCTTTGAGTTTAAACATTCCCCCCACTGCAGGAATCAACGCTTGAGGACTACCATTAAAGGAAGCTTGAATCATCCCAAGAAAGGCATAGTACTGTTGCTGAAACTCCTTAGCTGCATCATATAATTCTGAACCTTCAGGATAATCACTCAATTTTGCATTAGTTTTAACGGGGTAAACAGCATCCCAATCAACGATAAAAGTTTTACCCGTGGGGTGATCGGGTGAGTCTGAATTCAGTGGATTATTTTTATCGATTGAATAGTATTGACCCAGTTCTAGTTGTTGGAAACGATAATAATGGCAAAGTTCTCTTTCTGCATCATAAATAGTTTGTTGTCTAGAACCCTCACCTTGCTCTTGAATCACCCTTAAAGCCCGTATTGCGGACTGAAAATCATATACTGGCACGATCTCTCCTGCGCCATCGTAATAATATTCTGGAGTAATTTGCTTATTCGGATCTCCGCAGAAAAGATCATCCCCCATTTCTTGATGCAGTTCCTGTAAACCACGAATAACTTCTGCATAGAACAGACCAATACTGTAAAATGTGTACGTTTCCTCAAGACCGAGAATCCGCAACCATGGATTTAGTTCGGGGCGAGGTAGCACTAATGGTGCATCTTTATCCACTTCTTTAGAACGTTCGATATTGAGAAAAGTCTCCACAGTATTTGGGGAAAACTTCTCTATGTTAACTTTGAAATCTACCGAACCAGTGGGTAGGTGAGCTGGATATTCGGGAATAAATTCAGGATCTGTTAAAACTCCGTTTATATCTCCTCCAACTGCATTAAAGACATTAGCTGCTAGGGTTAGATGTAACATTTCTTCCACAACAACGGCTCGAATAATGTGGAAAGCTTCTAGATTTGTACCTGGCTTGAGGGAGTAAAGCGCTGTGAGGTAAGGAGGAATAGTTGCGTGTTCTATCTTCATGCCCTGGATTAGATAGTAACGCAAGTCCTCAACTGTATGAATCAATCTGTAACCATTGTTAGTCATCAATAATACCTCTACTGGCGATATTTTTAAAAGTTATGGAATTGGCGTATTTTGTTACTACAACTGTTAAGCTTTTAAATCCCGAAGCATTTGCTCAGAAGCTAGAAAAGAAAGAGCAGCAAGAGTCAATGTTGTATTGGAACTGCCAATAGAAGGCATACTTCCTCCACCAACTAAGTAGAGATTTTCGTGATCCCAAGAACGTAAATTCCGATCAACAACAGAGTTATTTTTAGTAGTTCCCATTACGTGAGTTCCTGCAAAGTGATTACCTCCTCGGAAGAAATAACCTTCATTTTCATACTCAAAATAAGCAGGATCTGATTTATCGTAGTGACTATAATCTTTTGCTCCCAAACTCTCAAAAATCTGAAGAGATAACTTGCGAGCATAAGCCATGGTCTTTTTGCAGTAATCAGGTACGTTATAGTGAATTACTGGACGATAATTACCCAATTGATCTTTATACTGCGGATCGACAGTGACTCGGTTACTAGAATTAGCTGGTAATTCGCACATGAAGTCTAGCAGCAACTGCTGTGAAATCCGAGTGATCAGTTCGTTGCGAAGTTCAGCTCCATATTTGTGTTTCTTATCCACAGCATCTTGCAAGATATCCGTAGCACCGGTACCAGACCATCCCCAACCATCGTTGTGAATGGACATCGCAAATGCACATTGTTCTTTACGAAAATCCCCTTTACGGAATGTACTGAGTCCTGATGTAACTTGAGGACCGCGCAAAGTTCCCGCGATCTTAGTTGTGGGAAGTAAAGCCCAAGATAAGAGATAGGGATGATCCATTAAATTGCAGCCCATCATGCCACTGGTACTAGGCAGATTAGAAGCCAACATCAGCTTGGCATTTTCTACTGCATTAGCTGCTAAGACAAATAAACGACCTCTAGCAGTTCCAACGGTATATTCAGAAGAGCTAATATTTTTATATTGCTTGTAGTTAATAGCAGTAACGCGACCGTTTTCGGGATTGATGTCGACTTGGGTAGCTACAGCTTGAGAAAGTAAATGTACCTTCTCTGGGAAAGCTATTGTACTGAGGGTTCTTCGGGCATCATATTTCGCTTGAACTGGACAGATGGGTACGCAGTTGGCGTTTCCTTGACACCTTTCTCCATACTCGACAGGATGAACGCTGGCAACTCCTTCAGGAATAAAATTATCCTTAATCAATTGATCGTCTGTGTAACCAGGTCTTTGGTAATCAGGATGAGGTATACTATTTCGACCTTGGGGAAAAGTGCTGAGTTTTAATTTAATAGTCTCGGGATTTTCTTTACCGATTGTAACTTCTTCAATCTGATCGATTCCTTTGCGAACTATCCCATCTAAGAAAGAAGGAGGAAGTTTTTTCATTGGCAAGACATAACCATCTATAAACTCAGCACCTGCCTCTTTTTGTTCTTCTGTGTCCCCAGCAACTCCAATTTCATACTCTGCTTTTCGGTAGTAGGGCATGAGATCGTCATAACTAATTGGCCAGTCAAGACCGTGTCCGTAGTTAGTACGTAACTTGAAATCTTCTGGTAACATACGTATCGTTTTCCCTTCCCAGTGTCTGGTTGTCCCACCCACGATCCGAGTATAGGAACCGCTAAGGGGCAAAACGCCTTTTTCTTGAAAATAGCCATAAGTATTGTCAGTGGGGCTGAGGGCATTGGGATTTAAGGGATAGGGAGAGTTGGAATTCTTGTTCAGCGCACCATAGAAGGTTTCAATATTATTTTGATAGCCTTCAAGGGTTAAACCCTCACTAGTTCCTGCTTCAAGGATTAAAACGGTCTTGCCTTGTTCGCTCAATTGTTTGGCAACAATTGCTCCAGCTACTCCCGATCCTACGATTACAACATCGTAAACAATATTAGAGATAGTTTGGCAATCAACTGATTTTATAATCATATGACTTTTGCTAGTTGGTTACTTTTTCAAGATAGAAAGCTTTAATTTTCAAGATCAATTCAATCAAGGATAGTGATTCCTATGGACAAATCTTCTCTACACTCTAAGTACTCTGCTAATGCTGTTACTAATACTTCAGTTTTTGTAGTCTTGTTTTTTGCAAATATTCCTTTAACTTATCCATGATTTTTATTTCTTATCTTGATAAGTACTAATGTTTTATTCTAATTGCTACACTAAAATACATTAGCATGTAACTGCTTAATAAGCATCATTAAAAGATTAGCATGTAACTGCTTAATAAGCATCATTGATAAAAAATATTGACGCGATCCATGAAAGAAACCACTCTTGCAGCTATGGGACCTGCTTTGATAGATGGTGTAAAAAGTTTGGGGTTGCTGAATAGATTGTTGATGGTTGATTGATGATTGCTAATTGTTAATTGATGATTGATAATTGTTAATTGATGATTGCTAATTGTTAATTGCTACTCACTAGTCTCCCGCAGTCCCTAGTCTCCCACACCCCCTACTCCCTATTCTTTGATGCTGACTATTATTGGTTGTGGCAACCTCAACCGCAGTGACGATGCTGTAGGTGCGATCGCTTCTCAACGTTTACAACAATTTTTAACCAAACATCCTAGTTCAGAAGTGCGTGTCTATGATTTAGGTACGGCAGGGATGGAAGTAATGTTCCAAGCTAAGGGTGCTGATGAATTAATTATCATTGATGCTTGTTCAACTGGCTCAGAACCAGGTACGATTTTTCAAGTACCAGGCAAAGAATTAGAAGAATTACCAGAACCCACTTACAGTTTGCACGATTTTCGTTGGCATCATGCCTTAGCAGCAGGAAGAAAAATTTTTGCTGAGGATTTTCCTGAAAAAATAACCGTTTATCTGATCGAGGCAGCTAATCTCGATTTTGGTTGGGAATTAAGTTCTGCTGTTGAACAAGCTGCTAATCAAATTGTTCAGAAGTTAGAAAAACAGATTGAAATCCTGACACAGTAAGGATTGTGAAGCTCCAGTTACCTTGAAACACAGCTTCGCTTCGCGCATTGGATGAGCCAATAAGCAGATAAATAAGTCAACCTAATTAAACTTAAAATGAACTAGAAACACAATTTTTTCTGTTCCCCACACCCCACACCCTACCTTCACCGATAAGTTTGCAATCTACTGATATTACGAATTGATAACTAGCAATCTAATAGTTCTCTTCTTACGACTAATATTGATAAAGCCATTTAGTTGCATAAAGATTAAATATGGTCGCTACTACGCTTCAACCTACCGTCAAAACCTCTACAGAAGAAACTTTACTTTCCCCTCGCTTTTACACCACAGACTTTGATGCGATCGCGAATATGGATATTTCTTCCCAAGAAAAAGAGCTTAAGGCGATGATTGCTGAAATGCAGACAGATTATAATCGCCATCATTTTGTAAGGGACGAAGAGTTTAAACAATCTTGGGATCATATTGATGAAAAAACTCGCCGTGTTTTTGTCGATTTTCTAGAACGCTCTTGTACTTCAGAATTTTCAGGTTTTCTGCTGTTTAAAGAATTATCCCGTAAACTCAAAGGGCGCAACGCAATTTTGGCAGAGATTTTCCATTTGATGGCGCGAGATGAAGCTCGTCATGCGGGTTTTCTCAACAAAGCAATGAATGATTTTAAGATATCTCTCGATCTCGGATATTTAACCAAACATCGCACCTATACCTTCTTTAAACCAGAGTGGGTTATTTATGCAGTCTATCTTTCTGAGAAAATTGGTTACTGGCGTTATATTTTAATGTATCGTCACTTAGAACAACATCCCGAATATCAGTTTTATCCCCTTTTTCGGATGTTTGAAAATTGGTGTCAAGATGAAAACCGTCACGGAGATATCTTTAAAGCCTTACTGCGATCGCAACCTCAGATGTGGCAAGGCTGGAAAGCTAAATTGTGGGCGCGGTTTTTCCTTTTATCAGTC
>JAAUYH010122184.1_pt1 | contig 10052 bp, 9 predicted proteins | sample 7278061 | NCBI WGS metagenome assembly JAAUYH01 (sample SAMN14350203, study PRJNA611818) | marine sediment metagenome | isolation source: surface marine sediment (0.6m) | place: French Polynesia: Moorea | collected 2018-08 | reverse complement strand
CCAATGTACCGAATACCGCCTAATCCTGCGTAATCTGCAATCCAATATTCGGGAATGCCTAAAGCTGCATAGTCTTCGACCTTACGGGCATAGTCATTTTGCCAATTGCTACTAACGACTTCTGCCACAAATTTAATCGAACTGCCCCTCGTTAGGATCGACTGGCTAGACCAAAGTGGTTCTTTGGCAAGTTCTGCTCGATCAATGACTGCGACATCAGGTCGAAATGCTGTCATAACAGCGTTAGAAGGGCGAAATAGTCCTCGCTGAAGAACAAACCAAGGCAAGCCTGCTCCGTCGATCTGAACACAGACTTTTGATGTCACGTCTAATTCCTTGGATAAATAACTAGAGGGAAGATATAAATAGAAAAATAGGCAAACTCTTAGTGCGACGATTTCTTTCCTTATCCTTCATCCCTTATAAGTCATGGGCAGATATATTTTACCTGAGTTGAATCCTGCGGTTGATTTAGAGTTGGAGTTGCCAGTTATTACTCCCAGTAAAGCGATCGCATCTTACCTCAAAGTACCCCACTATAGTTTGTCAAGTTTGACCCAAAATATTGTTCGTCGTCGGGGTATTTCGATTGCTTCTGCTTTATTAAGTCGGCGTTTGCTGCAAAATGCGGTACGGGAAGTAGTTGACACTAAGGATATTGAAGGGACAGCAAAGGCTTTTTTATCTACCATTAAAGATTTATTTCGTAGCGGGATAGATTTATCGAGACTGCAACAGAATCCTGATACTAGAATGCAACAATTGGGCAATCTGGCGGTGGCGTATCGCAGCCAGTTAAGACAAATGAATTGTATTGATGCTGCGGAATTATATTGGCAAGGTGCAGTTGAGATTACTTACCAAAAAGCTTATGTGTTCTATGGTTATTTTGCTCCAGGTAAAGATGAATTAAAAGTCATAAATGCGATCGCAGGACAGGATAGTATTTTAATATTGCCTGTAGATGATTTATATCCTCAAAATCAACAGGCTTTAAGTTGGTTGCAATCTCAGGGGTGGGAATTACGTGGGAGTAAAGGATATCCTACGGGCATTAATCATCAACTACAGCAGTGTTTTAAGCAGACATCGCCTCTACCGTTACCAACAGGAGTAAGTTTAAATATTTTTGCTAATTTAGCAGAGGAAGTACGGGGAGTATTAACTCAGGTAAAAGTTTTGCTGTCTCAAGGAGTTACGACTCAGGATATTGTTTTAGTAACTAGAGAAGAGCAACTATATGGTGAAACTTTAATTGATCTTGCCTGGGAATATAATTTGCCTGTGCAGGTATCCTATGAAATTCCCCTACAACAAACCCGTATTGGTGCTTGGCTTAAATTATTGTTGGAGGCGATCAGAGATAACTTTCCTTTTGAAACCACCGCCAAGTTACTATCTCATCCTTTAACTAACTATATGTCTGCGGAAATATGGTTGCAAGCCAGACAAACCCATCCCCATGGCATAACAGCTTGGCAAGAGTTGGGCATAGATCTCAGCCTGCTTGATTTTAAAGATAGCTATCATCGTCGTGTTTGGGTTAATCGTTTACTTGATATTCTGTCCACCTGGGATGTATTAGAAAAAGCTAAATTCTGGGCGCGGGAAATAGTCACCTACTACCGTCTACAGGAAGGATTAAAAGAATTAATCAAACCAGAACAGCAAAAACTGAGTAAATCAGCTTTTATCAATGAAATTAACGAAATATTAGCTTTATTAACTGTTCCTGCTCAACCAGGGATAGGCGGAATTGAGCTACATTCCCCTACCGCTTTACTCGGTACTAATTACCCCTATGTCTTTGTATTAGGTAGTGGTTCGGGCATATTTCCAGCAGCGATCGCCGACGACCCGATTTTAGACTTTCATAGTCGCAAACAGTTAGCCAAACAAGGTTTAAATATTAACACCGCCGTTGATCTTGCTCAAGAGGAAACCTGGAATTTTTACTGTCTGTTGAATATTCCCACTAAGAACATTACTTTTTCTTACCCCGAATTAATCGATAAAAGCCCCGTCATAGCAAGTCCTTATCTATCTCGTTTAGGATTAAAATCAAGCTCTGTTGCTAATTTACCCATAGCTAGCCTTGAGCGTGCGCGTCAACTATATCTGCGTCAACCAAATTTATTAAAACCTGAAGTTTGCGCCTCACTGGGAATACCTCAAATTACCCAAATCTTACAAGTAGAAACACGAAGAGAAAGTGCGATCGCACCAGACGAATATGATGGTGTAATTAATATTAGTATCGATCCCCAAAGTAAGATTTTTAGTGCCTCTCAATTAACACAGCTTGGTCAATGTCCCTTTAAATGGTTTAGTGCGCGGTTACTAAAACTCAAAGAATTAACCGAAGCCGAATCCGATCTTGGTGCAGCAATGCGGGGTAATCTCTACCATCGCTGTTTAGAATTATCTTTAGCCCAGATCAAAACCGCCAGTGACTTAGCCAAATTTAATCAAGCACAATTAGCCCAAGCCTTTGCCACTGCTGAAAAAGAATTAAAACTCACTGAATTACCAGGCTGGGAGGCTCAACGCCAAGAACATCTCAACTTACTCGCTCTTAACTTAGCTACCGCCGAATTCCTACCGACTGATAGAGAAGTCATTGCTAGAGAAACCAAGTTTGACATGAAATGGCATGGCTTACAAATACAAGGACAGGTAGACAGAATCGATCGCACTGATGCAGGTTTAAGTATAATCGACTACAAAACTAGTGGTGTCACTCCCGCAGGAGTCAAAGACGAAACAGGCAAAGCCAATCTTGATGTTCAACTAGCAGTATACCAAGATGCGATCGCCGAAAAATACCCAGATCAAACCATCGACACCGCAACCTACTATTCCCTAACTCAACAAAAAACCATTAATCGTCCGAAAAAAGACCCCGCAGAATTAGCTGCCTTTGCCGATAAAGTAAAAACGTATTTAGAACAAGGATACTATCCCGTTGCCCCTGATGTAGAGCGTAAAGCCTGTCGCTATTGTAATTATGATCTAGTTTGTCGCCAGGGCGATCGATTGAGTCGTAAAAAAGACGTTGCTGATTTAAAGTACAAAAGCGAAAAGTAGTATGTTCGTAGCTTTTAGCTCTTAGCTTTTTTAAGAAGAGATCAAGAGCATGTACAGTAATCGAAGCAAAAGTTAAGACAATCAACTATTATCTCTCGCAGAGACACAAAGGCGCAGAGAGTTTTGAGAGATGTTCTAATTTATACAACCTTTTGCGCGACTATTTAGTACATCATAAGATTCAATTGATGGAAAAGCCGATTAACTTATCTGCGTTCATCTGTGTTCATCTGTGGACGTTCTATTTATCAATTATCTCAGATTGAAATGCAAATCGCTATAGTTCGATTGCCATATCACAGATATTTCGTAATTGGGTTTTATCCTTCAAACTACAATTTAAAACTTATAATTGAAGAGCCAGATAAATTATTTTCAAACTATTATCTCGTCATTCGAGCTTTTCGATATTATTTCAGAAAAATAATTGTAACTGTCCAATTTTTCACCATACGTTTCGAGGAAAGTATCGGCACTATAATCTTGAAGCGCAAATAATGTTTTTTCAACTTCAATTTCTTGAGGTGAATTACCATGAACAACCTTAATAATTTTCATAGCCATCTCACTTCCAATTACTAGTTCTCAACCACATAAACTTGCAGGTCAATCTTTCTCATTTACCGTAGCAACCTTTATGACTCTACATTCAGCTTAGGGAAAGAATTTGAGAAACTTGTGAGTAACCATCAAAACCAATCATTTATAATGACAGAGCGATCGCTGCTTAATTTTGTCCGAACCATTGATTAAAAAACTTTTACTCAAAAGAACAAAAAAGATTGTTGACTTTGTATATACAAATTCGTATATATAGAATATGGAATTCGAGTGGGACGAAGATAAAAATCAATCTAACCAGCTAAAACACAGTATTAGCTTTGAAGAGGCAACCGAAATTTTCCACTATCCAATGTATGAAATCACTGATACTCGTCGAGACTATGGTGAGATTCGATATATTGGAATTGGGAGAAACGACCAAATGGTAGTGCTGACAGTAGTTTTTACCGATAGAGAATCAAGGGTTAGAATCATCTCAGCACGTCGAGCTAGTAAAAGAGAGAGAAATCTATACTATGAGTACTGTACGTAAACATGATCGCGAAATACCTCCCATGACTGAGGAGCGAGCGAGAGAAATTGAGGCTATGTCTGATGAAGAGATCGATTTTTCAGATATTCCAGAATTAGATGAGGCATTCTTCAAAAACGCCAAACTGGTTAAGAGACAACCCAAGACAGAAGCAATTTCTATTCGAGTTGACACCGATACTTTGGAATGGTTTCGTGCGACAGCGAAAAATCATCCAGAAATTAGAGGATATCAAACATTAATTAACGATGTGTTGAGAACTTACGTGAGTCATCAAACAAATAAAAATGGTTGACATTTTGATATTTTTGGTACAAAAGATCTAATTTAGTCTCCCGTCAGGGCGATAAAGTATGTCACCTTCTTTTTATTAACGAGTCTTAAATATTTATGAATGCGACACCTATTTTTGAATTAGCTGATATTTTAGATACTCCTCAAGGTATAGCTCTTGCTGGTGCATATTCTTCTGTTCAGACATCTCTCGGTGATATTCTTAAAGAAGTCAATCAGCATCTCGAAGGGATAAAATCAATTGAATTCAAAGATAGCTTTGGCAAAATAGTAACTCTTCCTGTTGAGAAAGTTCAATACACTACATCTATTGAAGATCGGGTTAATATTTTTCTGCTCTTGGGTCATGTTGAAATACCGAATAACTTGGTTCCAGGTACTCCCATTTATCGTGGTCAAGAAACTCTTCTAACCGCATTTTAATCATAGTTAAAGACGGGCTAAAACTTTAAAGTGATCGCATTTTGATATTTTTAGTACAAAAGATCTGATTTAGTCTACCGTTAGAGCGATCGCATTTTGATATTTTAATCTGGCGATCGCTTTTATTGTTATTATCCTTAAATCCTTACAAATTTGCAGCAAATATTTCAGTATTTCATTTATATTTCTTCGCAATAATTATGGTAAATTGTGCGATCGCTTTAGGCAGTAATCAGGGCAAATCTCAAGATATTTTAGAAAGTTCTCTCAATACACTCAATCAAATTCCTGGTATTACTCTCCAAAAAACATCTAGCTGGTATAAAACTAAACCCGTCGGTACATCAGAAACTCAACCAGACTACCTCAATGGCTGCGCTTTACTATCCGTCGAACAAAGCCCCGAAGAACTATTAGCTATTCTCCAAGCTACTGAAATTCAGTATGGCAGAGTCGGTAAAGGAACATTACAACCGCGTACTTTAGATTTGGATTTATTACTGTATGGAGATCTAGTTAGGAAAACGCCCAATTTAATAATTCCCCATCCCCGTATGCGGGAAAGAGCGTTTGTTCTCGTACCTCTAGCTGAAATTGCACCAGACTGGATTGAGCCAGTATCAGGAATCAATATAGCTAATTTGCTTAAAACTGTAGACACCTCTGGAGTACAATCCTGAATCGATAGTTATCCCCATTAAAAAAGCGATCGCTTTAACTAAATTGGCGATCGCTCAATACTATTTTTATTTTGATAATCGAACTAAAATACTACTTTTTTAGCTAATCCTAGAACTCGCAACACTTGAATTACCCACCAGGTAACGTCTATTTCCCACCAACGTTGACCAGCTTTGGCAACCCGAGGATTAAAGTGATGGTTGTTGTGCCAGCCTTCGCCATAAGCTAAGATACCAACCCACCAGAGGTTAAGAGAACCATCTTCACACTCAAAGTTTTTGTAACCCCAGAAGTGTGTGGCGGAGTTAACAAACCAAGTGCAGTGCCATAATGTTACCGCTCTCACAAAGATGCCATACACGACCCAAGACCAACCGCCTAAAGCATATAAGGCAAGACCTAAAGCAATTTGAACCAGAATAAAATAGTCGTTTAACCAACGGTAGTAGGGATCTCGATCAGCGCGGGGTGCATATCTTCTGTATTGATCGTAATCAAAATACTTATCCTGCTTGTACATCAACCAACCCATATGACTCCACCAAAAACCTCTTTTTGCAGAGTAGGGGTCTTTGTCGTTGTCTTCAGTATGAGCATGGTGCAAGTTATGTCCTGCTACCCAGAAAATCGGGCCACCTTGTAATGCTAGCGCGCCAACGGTCACTAAAATGCGCTCCAACCACTTGGGTACTTCTAAGCTGCGATGGGTCAAAATGCGGTGATATGCTAAGCAAATACCGATGCTACCAGTTAACCAGTGGAGGAAAACTGCTACTCCCAAAGCAGACCAGGAGAAAAACCAAGGTGCTGCACATAATGCTATTACATGAAAAACCCCAAAGAAGATAATATTTACCCAGCATGGCTGTAACTTTTCTTCTGTTTGAGTCGATACTTGACTCTTGGGAGCAATCAATTGCTGTGTCATTACTAAACTTGTCCTAAAGTATTTTCAATTTACAGGTTATGTACTCTGCACATATTCTGTAAGGCTCTTACTAAGTTTTGCAAGTGCCGCTTACATTATTGAAGTTTAACAGTTATTTGTAGCTAGTGCAAGCGCTACTTACATTTTTTAGGTTGATTTAAACTTTTGGACAGAGAAAAAGTGCTCGGCGTGGTAGTGGCAAAGAGACTGGTAGTAGGTAGTAGGTAGTAGGTAGTAGGTAGTAGGTAGTAGGTAGTAGGTAGTGGGTAGTAGGTAGTAGGTAGTGGGTAGTGGGTAGTAGGTAGTAGGTAGTGGGTAGTGGGTAGTGGGTAGTAGGTAGTGGGTAGTGGGTAGTAGGTAGTGGGTAGTGGGTAGTAGGTAGTAGGTAGTGGGTAGTAACAGTCCTAACATAAATCCCTAACGCTATATACTATATAAAAGTTGCTTTTGCTCCACATTGAAAAAATAATTGAGCAAAATTTGAGCTAATAGTTTTGCTAGTAACGGGCTTAAGGGATTGGGATTTTATACTAAATCCGATTTACAAAAAATATTTACAAATGCGAACTTGAAAAACCTCAAACTCCTTTGACCTTTGACCTTTGACCTTTGACCTTACATAACCTATAAGTGTTGTATCTAAACAGGATTTCAGTATTAGCCAGTCATCGGGTAGGCTCCGAAATGTAAGTGCCACTACCACGACGATCTTCTAAGTAGCCCTCACTTTCTAATTGTTCGTAGCTTTGAGTCACCGCAGAATAGGAATGAATAATATAAATATCTTATCGAGTTTACTTAAAGATTATGTAGCAGGAAAAGTAGCAGGTATTTATGTCTCTGAAATCAGAAAAAGGAAAAGTTATGAAAATTCATCAATATCTAGTTCAGAAAATCCTCACATTGTAGATTACATTTTGTCTGAATTAATTGAGACAGGAAATCAGTTAATCCATTTAAACTTGCTCAAGAACATTGACCTCTCTTCTGATTTTATTAAAAAAATTGCAGAAAATTCAACAAGTAAATATGTTTCTTCTCTAGTAGCTAAACATAATAATGTACCTTTGGAAGTATTAAACAAGTTGGCAGTAAGCAATGATGACAAGGTGAAATCTGCTGCTCGCAAAGCTATAGTTCAGCATCCAAATATATCATTAAGACTGATAGAAGAATTAGACTTAACATATGATATAACCTACGCAGTACGAATAGCTGCTCGTGAAGCCGTAGCCAAACATTCTGATACATCACCAGAAATATTAGAAAAATTAGCATTTGATGCAGAATCTCAAGTTAAAAAAGCTGTAGCTTTACGTTCTGATCTTTCTCTTCGGTTGATAGTAAAAATGGCAGCGGACAGGCAAATAATAGCTAAAAAATTTTTATTGAGAAATAGATCATTTTCGGCAAATTTATTGTCAACATTAGCACAATCCTCCGAAGCAAAAGTTTTGCAAATGGTTGCGTTACATCCTAATACATCTGTTAGTTTATTAAAAAATATAGAGCAAAGTATTATTCTGGGTGCTTTTATGATAGTGTAAGGTCTGCTATAGCAATGAATATTTATGCGCCAGAATATACTAGAAAAAACTTAAGAATTTGCTTGTTGAATGGCAAATCAATATTTCATTTAGTAGAAAATATAAATATTTTTGGTGATGATTTACTTCAATTAATAAGATACGAAAATAAATATGATAGATTTTTGCTACATAATAATCATTTACCTTTAAGAATTTTAGAATATCTTTTAGAAAGGCAATCAGGAAGTCGTCATACTTGCGATCGCAAGTTTGTAGCTAGACATCCCAAAACACCAGCACATATATTAGAAAAATTAACTCTAGATAAAGATCGCGGTATTAGAGATGCCGCAAAATATAGATTAGAGCAACGGAATTTATGATGATTAATTTATACTTTAGGGGTGGTAAAAGGCGATCGCTCAGACTAAGCGTGATTGATTTATGTTGAGATGCTGAGTTTTCTCATCTAGGTATAGTTAAAAACATGGAATAGTCGCTAAATTAAAGGAGAGAGAGTTCATGGTCTAATAGCTTTCTCTCTGTTTTAGGTTTACTAGTTAGCGCAGATTACATTATGCTTTTTATCTTAGTGTCAATTTGACACTCTCCTAAAGGACGAGGTTTTAGACCCATCTATTAAACTAAACTGATAAAAATATAAAAAGTCAGGCTCATTACTTACAACTAAATAAACATTTGACCTATATATAATGGAGAACTACTAGATGTTAGAAGCATATAGAAAACATGCAGAGTCAAGAGCCGCATTAAATATTCCGGCTTTACCCCTAACTGCCCAACAAACTTCAGAATTATGTGAAATACTCAAAAATCCTCCCGCAGCAGAACAAGAGGAACTGCTAGCGCTATTAAGGGAGCGAGTGCCCCCTGGTGTAGATGATGCAGCCTATGTTAAAGCGGGTTTTTTAACTGCTGTGGCTAAGGGCGAGATTGAATGTCCTGTAATTTCTGCCATTGATGCGGTACGTTTGCTTGGTACAATGATGGGAGGTTATAATGTTCAATCTTTAGTAGATTTATTAAAGTCTGATGATAGTGCGATCGCAACTGAGGCTACTAAGGCATTAAGTAAGACATTACTAGTATTTGACGCTTTTAACGATGTATTAGAACTGGCGGAAAGTAATTCCTACGCTAAACAAGTAATTAACTCTTGGGCAGATGCAGAATGGTTTACTAGTCGTCCCCAACCTGGGTCAGCAATTACGGTTACCGTCTTTAAAGTACCAGGAGAAACTAACACTGACGATCTATCTCCTGCCCCCCACGCTACCACTCGTCCTGATATTCCCCTGCACGCTTTAGCGATGCTGGAGTCGAAGATGCCTGATGGATTAGCCACTATTGCCAAGTTAAAAGAGAAAGGTCATCCTGTGGCTTATGTCGGTGATGTGGTTGGTACAGGCTCATCTCGTAAATCAGCCATTAACTCTGTGTTGTGGCACATCGGACAAGAAATTCCCTTCGTTCCCAACAAAAAAGCAGGGGGCTATATTTTAGGCAATAAGATTGCACCGATCTTCTTTAATACTGCTGAAGATTCTGGCGCGTTGCCCATCGAATGTGATGTTACTCAGATGAATACAGGGGATGTAATTACCATTCACCCCTATAAGGGCGAGATTACTAACGAAGCTGGCGAAGTTATTTCTAGTTTTACTCTCAAGCCTGATACTATCATCGACGAAGTAAGGGCAGGGGGGAGAATTCCTTTACTTATTGGTCGCGCCTTAACCGATAAAACCCGCGAGACATTAGGTTTAGAAGTATCGACAATCTTTACTCGTCCTTCGATGCCCGAAGATACTGGTAAAGGCTTCACTTTAGCGCAAAAAATGGTGGGGAAAGCTTGTTGTTTACCAGGAGTCCGCCCTGGTACATCCTGCGAACCGATCATGACAACTGTTGGTTCTCAAGATACCACAGGACCAATGACCAGAGACGAATTAAAAGAGCTAGCTTGTCTGGGTTTCAATGCCGATTTAACTCT
>JAAUYH010051283.1_pt1 | contig 10052 bp, 8 predicted proteins | sample 7278061 | NCBI WGS metagenome assembly JAAUYH01 (sample SAMN14350203, study PRJNA611818) | marine sediment metagenome | isolation source: surface marine sediment (0.6m) | place: French Polynesia: Moorea | collected 2018-08 | reverse complement strand
GTTAATCAAAAGGGTGCAGGTCGTCCCCCAAGTCTATCTCCAGAAGAAGAAGTCTATTTAAGCCTCTTTTATTTGCGACAAATGCCAATCTTTGAGGTGCTAGGAATGATGTTTGAAGTCAGTGGAACAACAGCTAACGATATCTTTCATTATTGGTTGCCAATTTTCCAAGATTTACTTCCATCTAGTCTCTTAGAGGAGTGGAAAAAGTCGATGCAAAATGATGAGTTTGTTAAGGAGTTATTGACTAGCTATCAATTATTAGTTGATAGCGCCGAACAGACGAGAGAAAGACCATCCGACTATCAAGAGCAAAAGAAATTCTTCTCAGGGAAGAAGCTTGCAACATACTTTTAAAAACCAATTTGTTTCCTTACCTAAAGCTAAGGATATTGTGGATGTATTACTAGGAGAAAGAGGGCCAGAAGCAGATGTCAATTTACTCCGCCAACAACAAGCCAATTTCTCTGATGAACAAAGTTTTACAGTCGATAAAGCCTATATCGGTGCTGACCGCACAAAAACGCCTCAAAAAAAACCTCCCAAACGAGAGTTAACCACAGAGCAAAAAGAGTCAAATCGACTGATTTCTAAAGAACGAATTTATGTTGAACATCTCATTCGTATTGTCAAAGTTTTTCGAGTGGCATCAGAAAGATTTAGACTTCATTCTCGAAGTTATAAGCAAGTTATGCTGGTGATTTGTGGATTGGTAAGATTGAGGATAAGAGCTTTTAAGTTTTCGTTTTAAAGATTAGAAAAAAGAGAAATAGGTAGGAATTAGCTTGACTCTTTTTTCGCTTGATTATTAATATTAAGGCTTTCAATCCCCTATCTTAGCGTACTGACTGGCATTTTCCCTAAGATTTTCAACCTGGGTTAAAGGTAGTCACAGACTAGTATACAAATTTTCGGACAAGTCTACTCAACCTACTGTCCTGCAACAAAAGGCATTAGATTTACTGAAAGTTCCCCTAATTTGTACCCAGTAAAATCTTCGACAAAAACTCTGTGGTTGTCATACATCATAGGTTTTGCTGTTTTGTCAATCAGAAAGTTCCGTTTTAACTCTTGTTTTTTGGCTCAAAGTCTTGTCGGACATGGACTCAACAGGAAAAACGAGTCTAAAGTTTTTGGCGATCGCAAAAAAAACCGCCCCAGGCTTAGATTTATCGCTAATTTTACTTAAAAATGCTTCTATAGTATCAGTAAATCTTGAAAGATAGAAAATATTTTAAAACAATAAAATACTGAAACCTCTAATAAATAAGACTTTTTGGTGAATTTATTATGCTTAAATCTCTTAGCTATTGATTAAAATGATTTTAAGTTTTAAAAACTAGCTGAAAATTAGAAGAGGGCAAAAATTTACCGATTTACTTAATTTTTTAGGTATATTTAGTTAGATATTGGAGCAATTGTCAAAAGTCATTTTTTAACTTAAATTTCTTCAATAGCTTTCTAAGAGTGGATTTCAAGCTTTGCTAACTTAACCTTGACAGGGCTGGGTCTTGAGCTTAATCTTGGTACAGACGTTCAAAAAACGAATGGAACAGCGTCGGATGATGCGACGAGGCAGAAGAGGGAGACGGATAAACCGTAAGCTACCTTTTCAGCTTAGAGCGCATCGTCAATGCAGATTCAACAATCGCAGAAACCAAAAAGTTGCTCCTTATATTCGTGCCAATAGACAGCAAAAGGTTACTACGCCCAAGCTTAAAAAGCTATGGACGCAGTAACCTTTTGCGAAATTACGATGGAGGGCGAACGATGGGACTCGAACCCACGAATGGTGGAACCACAATCCACTGCCTTAACCTCTTGGCTACGCTCGCCGTGTCGGTATATAACTATAACATACTTTTTTATTTCAGAAAAATTTTACTAGATGTTATCAGTCCAAAAAGCCGAAGCCATTATTCTTAGGTTAGTTCAACCTTTAAAGACAGAACAAGATACGGAAATTGTTAATTTAGAGACTGCTAACGGACGAATTTTGGCAACTGCGATCGCAAGTGATTTAGATTTTCCTTACTGGGATAATTCTGCGATGGATGGTTATGCAGTTCGCTATGAGGATGTTAAAGATTGCTCCACAGAAAAACCAGTTACTTTAAAGATTGTTGAGGAAATTCCCGCAGGTTATCAACCACAGATTACTATTAAATCGGGACAGGCTGCTCGCATCTTTACTGGTGGAATGTTACCCCAAGGCGCAGATACTATCGTAATTCAAGAAAATACTCAGAAGAAAGATAACTTAGTTAGTGTTTTCGCTGCTCCTCAACACCAAGAATTTGTCAGACATCGAGGCTCTTTTTACCAAGCTGGAAACCCCATGTTACCTTCTGGTATTGCTTTGGGTGCATCAGATATAGCAGTATTAGCGACGGCTCAGTGTGTCAAACTGGAAGTGTATCGTCGTCCTCGCATTGCTATATTATCTACTGGCGATGAACTCGTTTCTCCTGATACACCTTTACAAGCAGGACAAATAGTTGATTCTAATCAATATGCTTTAGCTAGTTTTGTCAGTAATAATGGGGGAATTCCCATCTGTTTCGGGATTATTCCCGATCAGCCAGATATTTTAAAAGATAAAATTTCTCAAGCCATTAACCAAGCAGATATAGTGTTATCTACTGGTGGAGTATCTGTAGGAGATTATGACTATATAGACCGTATTTTAGAAGAATTAGGCGGGAAAATTCATATTCGCAGTGTAGCAGTAAAGCCAGGAAAGCCCCTGACTGTCGCAACTTTTTCTAATAATTGTTTATATTTTGGTATCCCAGGAAATCCTGTTTCTGCCTTAGTAACTTGTTGGCGTTTCGTACAACCTGCAATTAAAAAGTTATCGGGATTAAGAGATAATTTTTCTCCTACTTTTATCAAGGCTACTACTCAACAGGAATTACGTGCTGGTGGCAAAAGAGAGACTTATCTTTGGGGAAAAGTTAGGGTGGTAAATGGAGAATACGAGTTTTCTCTTGCTGGAGGAAGTCATAGTTCTGGTAACCTAATTAACTTATCTCAAACTAATGGTTTAGCTGTAGTTTCTATAGGGACAAATTGTATTACTCAGGGGACTCAAGTTACAATTATGCAAGTTGATTAGGGGAATAGATAAAGTTTTTGTATAATGGGAGACTATACAGTCAATAAATAAGTACACAAGATCTAAATAAAGATTCACACCAGCATGGATGTTAAGATGATCCACTCGCTAATGTTATCGTTGGTGATGCCTTTGAATGGATAGATAAAGTCGGCAATCTGGATGCTGTTATCTATGACCTGACGATGGATCCTATACGGGAAGCCATTAGCCGTAATGCCTTTATCCAAGAAATTATCGGCAAAATCCATAACAGCCTTAGAGAGCATGTTTGAAAATTCAAAACTTAAGTGGAAACCTGACTCGAAGAACTCCAAGTTAAACGTTTTACAGGGATTGCCTCAAACAAAAAGTGATTTCGATTTGTTCTGGGATTTTTTAACGGTACTTAAACAAAAATCAAGCCAAAACAAACCCCAAACTCTTTTTATCTCTAAGTTGATATTCTTTTAACCCCAACCATCCCTACAAAACCATCAGATATCCATTTCTACCATAAAATAAAAGCGTCAATCCATAAATATAGCTTTATGCAATGAAAACTCAACCTACGAATGGGAATAATTCCACACCTGTAATTGCAGAGAATAATATCCCAGAAGCAGATCTCAAAAAGAAAGGGAAGAAAAAACTCAAGAAACAGAAGAAAGCCAATCTCAAAAAAAAAGAACAGAGAACATACTACCAGATCTCTGAAGCAGAAGGCAGCTCTAAACTTTCCAAAAAAGTTTATCAAAAAGAGCTTGCCCGCCTGCAATTGGAACTGGTGAAAATGCAATATTGGGTTAAGCATACTGATGCCCGCATTGTCATTTTGTTTGAAGGACGTGATGCAGCAGGCAAAGGCGGTACCATTAAACGCATTACCGAACCCCTAAATCCACGTGGCTGTCGAGTTGTGGCATTGGGGACGCCGAGCGATCGCGAAAAGACCGAATGGTATTTCCAGCGCTATGTAGTTCATCTGCCTTCAGCGGGTGAAATTGTATGTTTTGATCGCAGTTGGTACAACCGCGCTGGGGTGGAGCATGTGATGGGTTTTTGTACCGATGCACAGTATCAGGAATTTATGGAAACCTGCCCAGAATTTGAGCGGATGTTGGTTAAATCCGGCATTATTTTGCTGAAGTACTGGTTTTCAGTTAGCGATGACGAGCAAGAGCGACGCTTCCAATCTCGCACAACCGATCCGGCTCGTCGCTGGAAGCTAAGCCCGATGGATCTAGAATCGCGCGATCGCTGGGTGGAATATTCCCAAGCAAAAGACACCATGTTTGCCCACACCAATATTCCTGAAGCGCCCTGGTTCACTGTAGAAGCCGATGACAAAAAGCGTGCTCGCCTCAATTGTATAACTCATATTCTGAGCAAGATTCCCTACGAAGATATGACACCCGAACCTCTAGAACTACCGCCACGCAAAACTGCTCCCCAGAACTATGTGCGCCCACCTATCAATGAGCAATTTTTTGTACCCCGATTCTATTAACGTGAGGCGCGGAGTTCGGAGTTAGCACAGACGCGACGGGGCTGTACGGAGTTATGATTTTTTCAACGAGAGAATAGGAAATTCAGACATCTGGAAATCAGGAAATTTCTGAGCATTTAGCTTCGTCGAACTCACGTTATTTTTACATTGAAAGTTGCACACGAGGTTACAATTTAATGTTAGGCAGGAACCCCGAAATGAATAAGTTTATTAATTATGCTGTACCTGTAGCTGTGGTCTCCTCAACTATTTTCTTGTCCCCAATAAAAACAGAAGCTCTAACTATTAACCGTAATTTTTTGGAACCGGGAACACCTTTGGGAACAGTTCTTCCGCTTCCTTTGATGGCTGGAGAGCCCTCTGAAAATGTGGCAGGCGGAGGGGATCTAGTTACTATTTTTAACACTGCTGCCGATCTGTGGGAGGCAACTATTCTTGACAACCATACGATTGATATTAACTTCGGGTGGCTTGATTTCAATTCTATTGGTTCTCCTGATAATAGAGGAATTGGTGGAAGCTTCCAAGGTTCTTTTCCTCCTACTAATAGCTTTATCGGATTTAATAATATAGATTCCGTTGCTTGGTTTCTCGATTCTACTCCTCGGCAAAATGAAGAGTACCAGCAATATACAGAGACGGTGGCAGACTTGGGAGGTGGAGAATTAAATATAGGGCAAGTCTACACTGAAGCAACCGGAGATGCCGTTAATAGAAGCGATATGCTTTCTCTGGCAATACATGAAATTGGACACGCATTAGGATTCTTTACCGATGATCCTGACCTGGGAGCTACAGGCAATCCTCAACTGACAATTCCTTCGATAACAACAACTGCACCACGGCCTTTTCCAGGAACGGTAATACCCACAACTACCTCTGGAGGAGGACATATAGATGGAATTCAAGTTCCAACAACTTTAATGCAAGCAAACTTAACTCCTGGAATTACTGAAAACCTGTGGGCATTTAACAGTAGATATCTTCTATCTGGACTTGACATTCTAGCCATTGCACAGACGAATAACTTTTCTCAAGTCAATCTTAATCCTGTTCTACAAGTTCCGGAAAGCAATTATTCATTAAGTCTATTGGGGTTAGGCATACTAGGAGCTTGTATGATTTTCAAGGGTTTGCCTGCAAGTAAATGCCATGATAGGAATAGGCGATCAGTTACTGACAAGTAAGGTTTCTTCCTTTACGATAGAAGTACCAAAACCCTACCTAACACTGGGCGGCAAAGGACAGAATCGATCACACTAAAAAAATAGCTATTATTAAGTTCTAAATTTCAGGCGATCGCCTTGTACTTAAAGCTTTCCCTAATCGTTTGACACCAAGAGAACAATCGAGACGCTCTAAATGAATCTCGATAAAAGAGAGAGCATTATAGTTATACTTTGCCTTTTCTAAAGCTTGTTCTAGCTCTCCTTCTGTTCGCACTTCACAACTCCAACTATTACCAAAAACTTGAGGCAGTTGATGATACTTCCAAGGTTGAATATCATTATACGAACCTTCATGAATAGCTCGCTCGATGGTGTAGCCGTCGTTGTTAATCAAGAAGAAAATGGGATTGAGTTGATGCCTAATAATTGTTGATAACTCTTGACAGGTCATCTGGAAAGCTCCGTCCCCTACTAGCACAATCGGTCTGCGTTCTGGCGCGGCGAGGGCGGCACCCAAACAGGCGGGAACAGCATAACCAATGGAAGTATATAGTGCTTGTCCGATATATTCCGTATTTCCATACAGTACAAGATCGATGGTTGCAATTAAAGCATCTCCAGTTTCAGCAATTACAATTGATTCGTCTTCCAACTCACAGATAAAGCGGTTAATGCGATTGTAAAATCTGGCATTAGTTAGCTTTTGCTCCGTTATGACCTCAAAACCACTAGATAAGGAATCTTTAGCTGGTTTGATGTCTAATAATTCAGGTTTTTTAGGGTTCAGTTTACTGGTTAAACCTGTCATAAATGCTGGTAGAGATACAGGCTGATAGAAGTGATGTTTAATTTTAACTTTGTCAGAATTGGCGTTAATCAGTTTTGCCTCTGGCAATTGGGCAGTAAAACCACCCAAGTTAATATCCGACATAAAAGCACCAAGGCATAATATACAGTCAGAAGTTTCTACTCTTTGACGTACATATTCTTGACTTAAAGTTCCCGCATAGCTACCGATGAATTGAGGATGCATTTCTGAGAGAATTGATTTACCTAACAGAGTAGTAGCAAAAGGATATCCTGTCTTTTCTAATAAATCGCTCAATAGATCGGCAATGCCATAACGATGTAGTTCTACCCCAGCCAAAATAACTGGACGCTGAGATTTTTCTAGTAGCTCAACAGCTTCTTCTACCGCTTCGGATAAAGCTTGCTTGTCGATAATAGGATTTGCTGGTAAGTCAACTGTTTCCGATATGGGACAGGGCTGATTTACCATATCTGAAGGGATTTCAATATAGACTGGTCTTCGCTCTCGTAAACAAGCTGCTATAGTGCGATCAATCTGTCTGGCTGCCTGAGTGGGGCTGGTAATTCTGACTGCTGCTACGGTGATTTTTTCAAATACTTCTAGTTGCAAATTGTAATCAACAGCGGTGTGATGAAGTAGCAATTTTTGTCTTTGTTGAGCAGTAGAAGGCGCACCACTAATAACGATCATCGGCACTAATTCTGCATACGCCCCTGCTACGGCATTGACTAAGCTCAATCCACCCACGTTATAGGTAACACAAACTACGCCAACTCCATTGAGACGGGCATGGGCATCAGCAGCATAACCAGCATTGAGTTCGTTACAGGTAGAGATCAACTGGAGATTATTTTCCAGCAAGACATCCATTAAACCTAATACATAATCACCTACTACGCCAAAAATATTGCTAATTCTGATCGCCTGTAAGCGTTTAGCTAGATATTCCCCAACGGTGAGTAATTCTGGTGCCATCATTTTACTTCGCCCTGCTGAATTGTTTGCTTGAGGTTCGATTTCTTTTTCAGTGTAACGATCTTCTTTCTGTAACGTGAGCGTCCAACGAACAAAATTGGTTATGTCTGAAGAGGAACAAAATTTGTTTCCTCTGTACCTTAATACTGTTGTTGTGTCATGTTATCTAAACATATTCGCTTAATTATTGGTTTAGCGACTCTTATTTCGCCAATTCTGCATATTTTGTCCGATCTTCTTGAATTATTTGGCGGTGGTTTTTCTTCTAGCCAATTGTGGATCAACTATGTTGCTTTTCTCTTTATTCCTTTCTATATGGTTGGTCTTTATGCCATTCAACGTCCCCATGTAGGTTGGATGAGTTTGACAGGCGCGATCGCCTATGGAGCATCTTTTATTTTCTTCGCTGGGACAACTTTGTACGCTTTGGTATCAACAACAGAAGACTATTCTACTCTGGTTGAAGAGTTGGGCAGCATTTACACTTTTCATGGCGGATTGATGGTTGCAGGAGGATTATTATTTGGTGCTTCTGTGATTCAAGGGAGAGTTTTGCCCCGATGGACTGGAATTACGCTAATACTCGGAGTAAGTTTAAATCTTCTCTTGCGTCTGCTAGCATTACCCGATTTGACTCAGATCGTCGGTAGCACGATCAGAAATATTGCTTTTATAGGGATAGGAATAACAATTTTGGGAACAAGAAAATCGGCTCAATACCCTAAGTGATACCAATTCTCGAAAATAGCGAGAGACTTGGATCGTCTCAGGGGGTAGGGGGTGCGAAGGGGGCTTGTACCAACAGAATTTTAAAAATATAACGATAACTTAACTATTTAAGCCCCCTTGCGCAGGTGTGGGGTGTAGGAAAAATAAGGGTTCCGAGTTTTTTATTTATTAGGTTAGATTTTTTTATCTCTCCAGTTACTTTTGAGAAACGATATGACACTTAATTGAGAGAACTGCTGATACTAAATCCTTAAGTTTGATGATGAAAATGTCAGACCACTGGATGTGAGATAATAATATAATCCACCTTCCGCACGTCAGTTTGTAATATGTCAAGTAGTATGTTGTGAGGGTATTTTAGCGATCGCTCTCATCCGAGTTTGATTGCAAAGCGCGATCGCTAATTCGATGAGAGCGATCGCTAATTCACGAAAAATACGTAATCTTTTGGTGCTACATTTTGACGTGCGGAAGGTGGGTTCAAAGGTAACCCAGGGAATCCTCTCTCGACTTCGAGGGATTGCAAAAAGTTCGGTAGCTATAGATGATATGGAAAACTCTCTAACTCAGAAGATTTGTAATGGAGTATCCCAACCCTAATAATCCCCATCCAATGCGGGAATTTCCCCAAATTTGTTTCATTAAAAATACTGTCTCAAACCCAAAGATCATTATTGGAGACTACACCTATTACGATGATCCAGAAGACTCAGAAAACTTTGAGCGTAATGTGCTTTATCATTTTCCGTTTATTGGGGACAAGCTAATCATAGGTAAGTTCTGCGCCCTATCAAGAGGTGTTAAGTTCATCATGAATGGCTCAAATCATAAGATGTCTGGCTTTTCTACCTATCCTTTTGAAATTTTTGGCAAAAGTTGGGAACGTATCACTCCGCAGCCTAACGAGTATCCTTTCAAGGGTGATACTGTGATCGGCAATGATGTTTGGCTTGGATATGAAACAGTTATCATGCCAGGCATAAAAATCGGTGATGGGGCAATTATTGCTGCCAAGTCTGTAGTAACTAAAGATATTAAGCCCTACACAATTGTAGGAGGTAATCCAGCAAGAGTAATACGACAACGATTTGCAGATGAGATAGTTGAGGCTTTACTAGAAATTGCTTGGTGGAACTGGGATATTGAAAACATTACAAAGAATTTGGAAAAAATCGTAAGTGCAGATATTGAAGCTTTGAAGGCGTGTATATAATTCTCGGTCTAAAAAAATAGCTATTGCAATTGTAATCTTGGTTTGCTTGACTGCGCCAGGTATTAATGCTCGGAGGAGTACTTCTTGCTTTTGCTAAAATAAGGTGCGGTGGGTAGGCTTAGTGTCGGAGGATTTTAATCAATGGCAATTCTCGTTACCCTTAGCCCTGAATTAGAAGCATTACTGCGTGATAAAGCTGCTCAACGGGGTCAAAATGTTAGCTTTGTTGCATCTGAATTGCTAACGAGTGTCTTAGAGTGGGAAGTGAAAGACTCGGAAGGTGCGATAAAAGGGATTCAACAAGGACTGGACGATTTTGAGGCAGGTCGGTTTCGGTCTTTTGATGAATTTGCTGAGGAACAGCGTCACAAATATAACCTGCCAGCCGACCCATGAAATATCGCATCGAAGTTTCCAGCCTAGCAGAAGCCAAAGCAGACAATGCGTTTTTACGTTTATCTCAAGTAGATATAGTGACAGATATTAACTCCTTATTCTTGCAAAGTCTTTTAGATGAAACCATTGCTATTTCCCAGCAGGTTTTAGAT
>JAAUYH010094916.1_pt1 | contig 10055 bp, 7 predicted proteins | sample 7278061 | NCBI WGS metagenome assembly JAAUYH01 (sample SAMN14350203, study PRJNA611818) | marine sediment metagenome | isolation source: surface marine sediment (0.6m) | place: French Polynesia: Moorea | collected 2018-08 | reverse complement strand
TCGATTTACGATTGGCAAATCCCTTGTTGCTGAGATCGCTATTAGAATCTCCCCAGTATCGTCAAGTTCCTTTTGTTTTACTGCACGCTTCCTATCCCTATATGCGCGAAGCTGGTTACTTGGCTTCTGTATACCCTCAAGTATATTTAGATTTTGGGTTGGCAGTACCTTATTTAAGCTTCTCGGGCATGCGCAATACCCTACGGCAATTACTAGAATTAGCGCCGACCAGTAAGTTAATGTATTCTTCCGATGCTAAATTTATTCCCGAATTGTATTATCTGGCAGCTAAGTGGGGACGACAGATTTTAGCAGAAGTTTTAGATGAAGCGATCGCTGATTCGGAGTTAACTGCCACAGAAGCCGAGACAATTGCGATCGCGATTTTACGCCAGAATGCTCTTGATTTGTATCTTTGAAGCCCTTTAGTTTCCTTAATAATACACTTCAAAATTAACGCAATTGGGCAATCTTTTAGCTTCTAGTCCAGCAATTAAGTTATCTACAGCCATTTTAGCCATTTTAGCTCTAGTTTGGTAGCTAGCACTGCCAATATGAGGGGTGATGATAACGTTATCTAGTTTTAAGAGGGGGCTATCGAGGGTAATGGGTTCGGGGTCGGTAACGTCCAAAGCAGCACCGGCAATTTGATTATTCTTTAAAGCCTGCTCTAAAGCTGATGGATCGATGATCTCACCTCGGGCAGTATTAATTAGAATGGCCGAAGATTTCATTAATTCAAAAGCGCGCTCGCCAATCAGGCGAGAGGTCTCTGCTGAGAGGGAAGCGTGTAGGGTAACAAAATCAGATTCAGACAACAAAGTTTCTAATTCTGCATACTCAACACCTAGAGATCGTTCTAATGCCAATTCCTTTCTGTGTTTGCTGTAATAGAGAATTTTCATGTCAAATCCTCTGGCGCGACGGGCAACTGCTTGACCGATGCGTCCAAAACCTACAATCCCCAAAGTCGAACCATTTAAATCTGACCCTAGCAATAAAGTTGGCTCCCAGGTCTGCCATTGACCGGCTCGAACAAATTTTTCTGCCTCCACTATTCTACGAGCTGCTGCCATTAACAAGGCCCAAGTGAGTTCAGCAGTAGCATTAGTCAGAACACCAGGTGTATTGCCGACAGGGATACCTCTAGCGGTAGCCGTAGCAACGTCGATATTATCGTAACCAACCGCCATTTGACTGATAACTTTCAAAGATTTTCCAGTTTCTATCAGTTTTCGATCGATAGCATCGGTGAGCAAACAGAGTAAACCATCTATTTGCTTTACTTTATCTAGCAAGATTGAGTAAGGTGGGGGCTGTTTTCCCCTCCAGGTTTCTACTTCTGCTATCTGGTGTAATTGTTCTAGATCGATATTGGGAAGACGACGAGTAATAAAGACTTTAGCTCGGGACATAATTTATCTTTCCAGCTTTGAGATAATAGAAAAAATCAAGATAACACAAGGGTTTAATACTTCTAAACACAGGGGCATTGTTCCTGCTTTAAAACCTCCTGGCAGATCTTTGGCTAGTTGCACTTTTTGTCGTTATGGTAACGGTCAAGGTCTGGTTTTTCTTCAAATTCTTAAGAAGCAGGCTATAAAAAATGGTCAATAAACTAAAAAATCAATAAATCCTAAATTAGGATACTTAAATTGCATAAACAACGATCATCAGCTCTCATTGCTAACTAACTGTTAACCGTCCAAATCTCCTTCCATGACAGTTGCGATCGCCTGACCGGTATTTTCTTTAAATTCTTTAATATTAATGCGATTCAAAATTACCACAGCGACAACCATGCCAATAGCTTGGAGAGCAAACACCGAACTATAGGCGAGGAAGGGAATCGTAAAAATAGCTCGGGCAAGATCGAGAATTGCTCCACCGATCAGGGTAGCGAAAGCTCTAGACATTGCTTGGGCTAATCCCCAAGCACCGATAAAAGTCCCAGCGGTTTCTGCCAGGGTCAAATCAAGCATCAAGCTGATACTGCCAATAGTTGCCATCCCTGCGGTAACACCAAACAAGACCACCGCTAATTTTAAAATATTTTCTTCTTGGGTAAAACCAGAGAGGATGATTAAACCAAAACTGACGGCGACAAAAAGACAACCCAGCTTAGTAGTTAACTTTTTCCCCAAACGAGGAACGATCAAAAATCCTGTCAGACTATAACCAATTAAAATCCCAATACCCCAGTTAGCATTCAGTTTAGTCGTCTCCGCGATCGACATGCCAAACACTTCACCACCATAAGGCTCTAAGACCGCTTCTTGCATAAATAAACTAATAGTTATTAAGCACAAGAAAGAGAAAAAGATTCCAGTTTGCCGACTAGCCGTTAACACTCGTAAGGACTCGCCCAGAGTAATACTATCTTCTCTTTGACTGGAGTTATTGCGATCGCTAAAGCGAGAATATTTCTTTTCCACTCCCCAAGTAGCAATCAAAGTTAAAGCAACTACCACAAAAGGAACAATGGCAAAAATAGAATTAATTGGTACTTGTAAGTTTTCTAGAGGAATTTGACCAGCTTCGATCCCGCCTGGATTAATCTTCTTAAGCAAGATGCTACCACTGATTCCGCCGATGACAATTCCCACCATCAACATCGACCAGACAATAGCGACTAATTTAGAACGATTTTCTTCTTCTGAAATATCGACCAACAATGCGGTAAAAGGAGTAGAACTCGAACTCACAGCTAGACCGTAAATGATCATAATCAGAGCGAGTATTCCTGCCCAACCAATGGTTTGGAGATCCCATAACCATTCTCCATTTGCTCTAACAATCGCCCCTAATTGCCATACAGCTTGTACTGCCAAAAAAACTGCAATACTAAAGATAACTGCGCCTAGTCTAATGTAACCTGTACGATATCTTCCAAAAAGCGGTTTGGAATCCGATAATTGTCCAAACCAAACCCTAGCAGGTGCCACGAATTGGGCTATAGCTAAAACTCCTGCGGTAATAGTTGCAGGAATCCCCAACTCGCTAATCATGACTCGATTGAGGACGGCTAAAGTTAAGACTGCCATCAATCCCAATGCCATGTTAAATAAACCAAGGCGAAAGATAGTTAACATTCCCACCTGTCGTTTCGGCGCTCGGGGAATTTGAGAATAATCGTTTATAGTCATTTATTGAAATGAATTGGTTATCAAACAGAAATTACACGCATTCATGGTGAAATTGTACTGCGTATTCCTTCACCAGTAGTCTGTCAATTGTTAAATGATGAAGTAAAGTGTTTTCTAGTGGTAGTGAATATATTTCTCTGGATACGTTTTGACGAGCGACCCCGCGCCGCCGATAGCGGTCGGAACCCGCGGAATTTTCACTTGCGAAGCTCTACCCGAAGGGTCTCCGCAAGGGAACGCCGACCGAGCAAGGGAATGCGCGAGTTTGACAAATTCAACTATATTTTTGATGTATTTCTATTGTTCATACTCAACCTGATGGTGATGGTTATTCTCAAATTGTTGAGTATAAAGCTGGAAAAGTTACACCTCAAGCTTTTTCTAATATTGAAATCTTATTAGACCAACTCTTATTATTTTAATAGTTAATATTTTTTAATTATTGATTACTGTAGTGATAATATTATGATTCAATAATTAATCGCTCTCAGGCAGAGAATAGTCCAAGGACGCTACCAACATGTACTAGAGATTGTTAATCAATTAGAAGAACTGGAAAACAAAAAAGAAATTATAGGACAAATTTTATCTTTAAAGCATTTGATTTATAAAGTATTCTACTAAAAAATTACTATCAGTTGTTAAAGATTATTTGATGAATTCACCTAGGAGCCAGAATAGTGAAACATTTAATTGTTAAGGAATCTCACTTTGAGTAAAAGTAGAGTAGTAAACCTCAGTTTTAAATCAATAAAAATTCTTGTAAATTAATTTTAACTACACTACAAGGTATAAGCTTTCTTCGCAATTACCTAAGATACTTACTTTGATAAGAGCAAACGTTTTTTTGAAGATGGAAAAAAGCGATCTCGAAGAGGTCAGCAAAGCTGCACCTTCGGCGAGCCGCTGCCCCTTTGGGTAGAGCTTCGCAAGCGCAAGCAAGCACGGTGCGCAATTTGAAATTGAATTGTTTGTAGAAAAGCGATCTTTTTTAAGATTGTGTAGAGTTGAAGTAGATTCGCTAAAATTTAATATATTTAATAAATCTCCTTAATTGTTAATTGAATAATGCTAGCTAGAAGACAACAGCCAAAAGCCTTAAGATCATTCATTACTCTCCTATCATTGAGCCTACTAGCTTCTTGTAGTCATAGTGAAGCTATAGAAAATTTTGTTAATGCTGATTCTAAATTACAAACAGGAGTAAACCAAGAAAATTCGCTCCAGAATTCTACTGTAAACAATTCTCAAAACGAGAGAGATATTCCAACGAAATCTCGAAATAACCAAACAAATTCTGATCAAGAAATTTTTAAATCTTCGACCTCGGAACAAATCACTGCTGATGTTACATCTAATTCTTTATTAAACTTACCAGAAGATATTCCTGAAGAAATCCCGCTCTATCCCCAAGCTCAACTAGAACAAATAGAGCCAGAACTAACAGCAGACTCTGGTAGTATGTTATTGCGATCGCAAGATAATATCAGAACCATAGCTGACTATTATCAAGAACAATTTCAAACTCAGGAATGGGAAATTATTCGACCGTTCAGTTTAGAAAAAGATGGTAATAGTCAAACCGCGATCGCTAGTAAAAATAACCTCAAAGTCAAAATATCTTTAGCCAATTCATTCGTCGATAGCGAAAATAATATTCCTCAAACTGATATCAATATTGCCTATAAACCTTTTATCCCCAATTTAACTACAGCAGATTCAGAATCTATCCCAGATTTAGAAGTGTCCCCAGAGGCATCAGAAGTTTCTCCTGATACATCAAAAGTTGTTTCAGATATTACTACTGTGCCTGCTTTCTCTGATTTAGAAGAAGTTCCAGAACAATTGCAACAATTTGTTAAGGAAGTCGCCGCTTTAGGGATTTTAACCCCTCAGACCAAAGATTCTATTGCTAATGCCAATAAGTTTGCCCCGAATGAACTTGTTACTCGTCGTGATTATGCGCGTTGGCTAGTATCTGCTAACAATAAATATCATGATAGTTCCCCTGGAAATAAGATTCATCTAGCGAGGAAAACTAATCAAATAGCCTTCAAGGATATTGACATTAACGATCCTGATTTTGGAGAAATTCAAGGCTTAGCGGAAGCAGGATTAATTCCCTCAATACTTACTAGTGATAGTAATAATGTTTTATTTAGGCCAGATGCCACCTTAACTAGGGAAGATCTTTTAACCTGGAAAGTACCTTTAGATGTGCGTGCTGCTTTACCTAAAGCTTCTATCGAAACGATTGAAGAAACCTGGGGTTTTCAGGATATAGCAAAGATAGATCCTCAAGCAATCAAAGCTTTATTTAGTGATTTTCAAAATGGCGATCGCGCTAATGTCAGACGTCTTTTTGGTTACACTACTTTGTTTCAACCTAAAAAAGGCGTAACTCGTGCAGAAGCAGCCGCTTCCCTTTGGTATTTCGGTTTTCAAGATGATGGAATTAGCGCGGAAGAAATATTGGATAGCTCAATTAATTAACCAGAACCAGATCTAGCGCAGATACTTGTATCAAAGGCGACGGTTTTAGTTCAAGAAAAAAATGAAGGTGATCGTTTAACCACCACAACCAACAGCAAGTATCTAACAATAGCTTCACCTAATCATCTCCATAAAACAAGCGATTAATTTCCTCATCTTCTTCATCAAAATCATCATTAATAATAATCTGTCCCGCTAATCTTCCTGGTTGGCGATCGCCTTCTGTTTCAGATGATGTATAAGGAACTAGTTTAGCTACAGGAATACCGCGATTCGCGATCATAAATTCTTCTCCTAAGGCAACTCTCGATAACAACTTTGACAGCTTTGTTTTAGCCTCATGAATATTAATCGGTCCGTCCATATTAATTCAAACTAAGTTTATTATAATGAATTGAGAAACGCGATCGCGCAGTGTCTACCGAAGGTCTCACGCATTGCCAGCCTTGGGCTGATCGCATTTTTCAATCTTATGATGTTACTACTATTAAGTATTTTTAGTAAATTAAAATATTTAGTACTTCTTCAATCTTTAATGGAGTAGAAAAAGAAGATATGGTCTCCTAAAAAGAAGTGAGACAAACATTTATAAAAGTAGTACGAAGGCAATATATATCTTGAGATTGGTTTTTAATAACTTCTTATATTGTCCTGTCAAGCCTAATAATGTAAATTTCCTTAAGCTTAGAAACGGTAGAATCGGTTGCACTACAATTAGAGTAGTTAAGAACAAAGACATTTTCAGACATTGATAGAACTCTCTCAAGGTTCTTGTTCTAGCAGTTAGATTTTAATACGCTCAATAGCAAAGATTAAATATGCCTTTTCAAAATAATTATGTGAATTTAGTGTCCGAGAAGCCTCAAGCTCACACTCGTTTAATTAGAGATTACGATGGCACAAATAAAGATTTTGATTTCATAATCATTGGTTCTGGTATGGGAGGTGGAGTTCTAGCTGATGATCTAGCAGATCGTCTAGGTCAAAGCCATCGGATTCTTGTGCTAGATGCTGGTTCTTTTATTTATCCCACACATGTCTATAACATTAGCCGAATTCCCAATGGTTCAGTAGCTAGGCATTTTGGAGTCGACAACTTTACACAAGTACCGAGTGACAGCCATTTTATTGGAGAAAAACCTCAATTATCTTTTGGGGGACGCTCTGTCTTTTGGTCAGGTCTGATCCCACAAGCCCAGAACTGGGAACTTGAGCTTTTTCCTAGTAACGTTCGCCAAGATTTAAATACGCGGTATCTAAAATTGGCAGGGGAACGAATGAATGAGTCGATCTCACTGGGAGATAAGGCGAAGGATATAGTCGAGCATTTCCAAAATAGTAATTTGAATAATGATTTTGTGATCGAAGAGACAACGCGTGCGCTCCATCAACCCTATCTTAATGAGGATGGTACCCTGAGTGATAAGTTCTTTACAGAATCGACAGGTGTCTTCAACACGGCAGAGTTGCTGATCAATCAGGTAGGCTTAACACCTGGTGCCGATCAAAACGGGAAAGGACTTTTTATTAAGCTCAACAGTTTTGTTGAAGCCATCAAAAATATACCGTTTGACTGGTATGAAGTCCAAACAACCGATACCATCACAGGAGAACAAGTTAGTTTTTATTCACCTAAAGTTGTGATTGCCGCTGGTTCGATAGAAAGTCCTAAGCTGATCAATCGCTCCGATATTTATCAAAGTTTTCCAGAGCAAGTCAAGCAGCTTGTCGGCTTTGGCTTAACAGATCATCCAGTTACAGGGGAGTCTCAAGCTTATGTATCGTCTTTGGGCAATAGTCCAAGAATTGCTCTGAGTCGCCGCGATCATGCCAAGATTATCTTTTACTCACGCGGCAAGCTTGATGCCAATGGTCATGTGAGCTTTCCCTTCAATATTGAAATGAACGTCAATCATGAATACTGGCATCTGAGAAATAACGATCTCTCTGCTGAACCAGTCGTTGATGATACTAGCAAAACCCGTGTGGACATCAAGTTCAGTTTCGCTAATTGTCTAGATGATCAGAACGGTATTTTCTCTAACCCGAATGATAATTACACACCTAATATATCATTTAAGCGCTTTTCTGATTTAAATGATTTGTTGCAGTCTCGCTTTCCAGCTCTGGCTGGCTGGACAAAAAGTAATAACGAGTTTTTCGATCTACTCAATAAAACTCGAAATCGTGTCTTCGCCGAATTCAATGATGTCGAATGGATCACTGGTGAATATGGTGGTGGCAATGGTAAACAATGGCCTTTTGGCTGGGGCACCGTACATCATGCTTGCGGAACCCTAAGGATGCCCTGGAAGCAGAACCGTGGCAGCAACTTCAATCCCGAATCGGTTGTAGACGAAAATCTAAAGGTTCAAGGAACTGCTGGTCTATATGTTTGTGATATGTCTGTGATGCCTGTCAGCACTGCTGCGAACCCTGTGCGTACACTTGCAGGACTAGCTTTGCGACTTTCGGAGCATTTGGGCTAAAGAAAGTAAAGAGCGCTTTTCAATGTTCTTCTTTTAGATGAGAAGCGCTGAAACTCGATCGCCAACTTAAGGATTAATATTTATTCGAGGATCTAATAAAGAGTAGAGAAGATCAGCAATCAAGTTAAAAATAACAATTAAAATTCCATAAATAAACGCGATCGCCATAACTACAGGAGTATCACTCCGATAAATCGACTCAATTAATAAAGCACCAATTCCTGGTACTCTAAAAACTTGTTCTGTTACTAATGCGCCTGTAAAAATCGCAGGAATATCGATCGCAATTAATGTTACTACAGGAATCATGGCATTGCGTAAAATATGATTTTTTACCACAGAAAAATAACTTAAGCCTTTAGCCAAAGCAGTGCGGACATATTCTTGTTCTAATTCTTCTGCCACAGCTGAACGAATAAATCTCATTAAGACAGCCGATTGATACAAAGCTAAAACTCCAATTGGCATAATTGATTGTTTAACTTGTACCCAAAAACTCCACCAACTATTTACCTCTAAAGTACTGTCGTAGATAAATGGCAACCAATTTAACCCGACACTAAAAATAATAATAAATAATAATCCAGTAAAAAAAGGTGGGATCGAAAATCCGATAAACGCGATCGTTGTAATAATTTGATCTGTAAGAGAATAACGTTTTAACGCTGAAATAATTCCTAGAGGAAAAGCAATTAATAAACCCAAAATATAAGCTGAACCAACTACAGCTAAAGTTGTAGGTAAACGCTGTAACAAAATTTCCGAAACGGGACTCCGAGAAGTAAAAGAATAGCCTAAATTTCCTTTTAAAAAATTACCTAGCCATTTAAAGTAACGAATATAGGATGGTTGATCTAAACCTAAGGATTTACGAATATTTTCTCTTACTTCGGCTGTAATTGCCGGATTAGAAGCAAATTCTCCTAAAGGATCACCAGGAGCTAATGCCAAAATTGTAAAAATAATAATACTAATAGCCAGTAGAGTAACTATTGCAATCAATAAACGTTTTATCAAATATATGCTCATTAAATTTACAATGAACTCAATTTTTGTAAAACAGCTTTTGCCACAGCTTCTGAAGAAGCAGGATTTTGACCAGTAATCAAATTACCATCTGTCACACAATAAGACATCCAATCTTCTGTTCTACTGAAATTGGCGCCATTTTTCACCAGTTCATCTTCCACTAAGAATGGCACAACATCAGTAAGCTCAACTTGAGCTTCTTCAGAATTTGTAAAACTAGTTACAGACTTATCCTTGACCAAATAAGAACCATCGTTAGTCTTCGCATGGAGCAAAACTGCTGGACCATGACATACTGAAGCAACTGGCTTACCTAAAGTATAGGTAGTTTCGATTAATTTAATAGAATTAGGATCTTCCGCCAAATCCCATAATGGACCATGACCTCCAGGATAAAACACGGCATCGAAATTCTCTGGAGAAACACTGGATAACTTCAATGTATTGGCTAAAGCATTTTTCGCTGCGGCATCATTTTGAAAACGTTTGGTAGCCTCAGTTTGAAAATCTGGCTGAGTACTTTTGGGATCAAGGGGCGCTTGACCACCTAGAGGAGAAGCGAGGTTAATTTCCGCTCCAGCATCGAGAAAAACATAGTAAGGCGCTGCTAATTCCTCTAACCAAAACCCTGTTTTCTTTCCTGTGTTTCCTAGTTGATCGTGAGATGTCAGCACCATTAAAATTTTCATGAATAATACTGGGATTCTTTGACACTCCCGCCGCGGGACGCGGGGGATTCTTGCTTCACTGACCAGTTACTAGATCAAACAACGTAAGTTGCTCAATCCCCGCACCTCGATCTCCACAAGTGCTTTTGCGGTGCGACCCCGCTGGGGTTTCCCCAGCATGGGAACGCGCACCAAACGTCACGGGCTGCCCGACCGCGATTTTTCCTCTG
>JAAUYH010064039.1_pt1 | contig 10055 bp, 4 predicted proteins | sample 7278061 | NCBI WGS metagenome assembly JAAUYH01 (sample SAMN14350203, study PRJNA611818) | marine sediment metagenome | isolation source: surface marine sediment (0.6m) | place: French Polynesia: Moorea | collected 2018-08 | reverse complement strand
TATAGCGACATTAAGAGCGATCGCTTTAAGTCAACAGCTTGATTTGACATGGCGAGGAGACCTTGCCGTCACTCAAGCTCAAATTGAACCTGACAGTACTTTAGGAGATGAGAGTTCTCAAGTCATCCCCAACCAAAACATCAATGGGCTGCCTGCGGACTTAATTGAAGGTGGGGCACAAAGGGGACAAAATCTGTTTCATAGTTTTCGCCAATTTAACGTTGAAGCAGGGCAGGGAGCTTACTTTGCCAATCCAGAAGGTATTGGCAATATTTTTTCGCGAGTTACTGGCAATGATGTATCCGATATCTCAGGAACATTAGGGGTTAACGGTGCCGCCGATTTATTTTTAATCAATCCCAACGGCATTATTTTTGGTGAGAATGCCAGCCTTGATCTTAACGGTTCTTTTCTGGCTACAACCGCTGATGCCATTCAATTTGGAGCACAAGGAGAGTTTCAGGCGATCGCTCCTGATGCCCCGCCGTTATTAACAGTTCAGCCTTCAGCATTATTTTTCAATCAAATGCAGTCGGGAACAATTGAGAGTAGGTCTATTGCGACCGCAGGCACAACCGCAACAGGAAGTTTTGACTTACTTGGTTTGAGAGTACCCGATAATCAGAATCTAGCTTTAATTGGGGGTGATGTCATCATTGATGGAGGCGGGGTAGGTGCTGGTTTATCCGCTCTCGATGGTCGTATTGAATTAGGTGGGTTAGCAGAACCAGGTTTAATTGAACTAAATGAAGACGGAAGCTTGAGTTTTCCTACCAATGTTGCTAGAGCTGATGTTGTGCTTAATAATTTCGCAACTCTCGATACTAGTAAAAATGGAAGCGGATCTGTTGCTTTGACAGCCAATAATATTGAGATTTCTGAATCACTAGTTTTTGCTCAAATAGCAGCAGGATTTGGAGAGTTAAATACACAGGCAGGAGATATTACCCTTGATGCTAGCGAAAATATTTCTATCATTGACAACAGCAGAGTAGACAACAGCACCTTTGGAGAGGGAAATGCAGGAAGGATAGATATCCAAGCGGGAGAAAGCGTTACTGTTAATAGTAGTATTCTTTTTAATCTAGTTGGTGATACTGCCTTAGGAAATGCTGGGGGAGTAGAGATCTTAACCAAAGATCTTGTAATTGAAGATGAAAGCGAGATTAGTTCAACTACTTTTGGAATGGGAGATGCAGGGCAAATAAATATTCAAGCTGAGACTATTCTGGTTACTAATGGTAGTCCAATTATTAATGCAACTTTGTTTGGGATAGGAAACGCTGGAAATATCAATGTCCAGACTAATTCTTTGATGCTAATTGATGGGGGAGCAATCATTAATTCTACTTTTAGTGAGGGTGATGCGGGTAAGATTGAAGTTAATGCTCAATCAATTGTTTTATCAGGAACTGCCCCCTTGAAACTAATCGGATTTAGGAATAATCCAGGTGGGTTTTCTAGTGGTTTGTTGACAACGACGGAACAGGATTCGATTGGGAATGGAGGAACTATTATCGTCAATACCGATAGTTTGCAGATATCTCAAGGGGCAGTTATTAGTACTCGAACTTTAAATGATGCTTTGGGTGGGAACATTACAGTAAATGCTAATACTCTCTCTATAGATAACGGTAGCCAAATTTTAACCAGTGCCTTCAGTTCGGGAGATGCAGGTAATATCGAGCTTAACATTACTGAAAAACTGGATATTTTTGGAAGCGATCCTACTTTCTTTGATCGTCAAGATGCAGTTATCGAACTATTTAGGCAAGCAAATCTAACTGACTTAGTCAATCCCGAACAACCAATCGATTCTGTAAGTCCTTTCAGCGGAATATTTGCCAACACTACCGAAAGTTCGACGGGGAACGGCGGTAATATAATCATAAAAGGCTTAAATAACGGTTCTGCATTTCAAAATTTGACTATTAGTCAAGCAGGACAACTAGCTGTAGACAGTCAGGGGATAGGAAATGGGGGCAATTTATCGCTTCAAACAGAAAACTTGACTCTAGAGGATGGTGCTAGTATTTCTGCTACTACCACTAGCGGTTTAGGAGGGGATATTACGATTGATACTGAATTCTTGATTGGCTCGGGCAATAGCGACATTGTTGCCAATGCTTTTGACGGCATGGGTGGTTTTATTCAAATTAATGCCCAAAGCATTTTGGGTTTGCAAACTCGCAATCAGTTAACTGACTCAAACGATATTACCGCTTTTTCCCAGCAAAATCCTCAATTAAATGGAACAGTAGACATTAATACCACCGAAACAAATCAAAACCTGAGCTTACTTCAGTTACCCAGTAATCCTGTCTCAGAACAAGTAGTGCAAGCTTGCGGTAAAGGAAGCACTGATCAGCAGAGTAAATTTATTATCAGTGGACGGGGTGGTTTGCCTGATTCTCCTCAAGCCAATCTCAGTAGTGATTTTGGTCTAGAAGATTGGCGGGTAGTAGAAGGGCAAGATAGTTCAGCTTCTGTCGTGGATAAAAGACTGTATCAAACTGCTCATGGTCAGACTAAGCAAATAGTAGCAGCTAATAAGCTTGTCTTTGATGCTGAAGGAACACCTATGCTCGTGGCAGATAATTCTGCTGATCAATTGAATAATTTAGCAAAGCAAATACCCACCAATTGCTCAACCAATTAATCTACTTGGTGTTGCTGATTTAAAGAAGATGGCAAATAAAAGCTTACCCCTAAGATAATCTTAGAAATAAGCCTGGCTAAGTATATTCACATCTGTGTACCTTTCAAAAAAACTCAATATTTTGAGCTTGATAATCAAATTAATGCCCTTTGCCCGTAATCTTTATTCTTTAACCTCTCGGCAACGATAAATTAGATGTTGGGTGCAGGATCTTAATTTACGCTATTTACTGCTTTTGATACTAAATCCGATTGCCAAAGTATACTTTTCAGTCAAGAGTTTGAATTAGATTAAACCCTTCTGCCTTCTGCTTTCACATAGTCTGTAAGTATTATATGTAAACAGGATTTAGTATGAGACTGTGATTAGCGAGATTCCCCCCAAGAAGGAATAGCAATTCTAGTAGCAAAACTAGGGTCGCCCTGATTATCAAAATTTCCTAAGTTTCCTTCAGGTTCTTGATCAGTAAAGTATGTGAAAAAGCCACCTGAGACTTGATTTGCTTGGTCATCGGTTAAATCCTTAAACAGGGGAGATACGGAATTGAAAGATTCTAAATTGTTTGCTTTATTCATTTGTTTCCTCATGTTACGTGCGTAATGTTTAATTAATTAGAATTGTACATATTCTGCGATTGGCAAACTTCAGGTTTTTTCAGGTTATGATTTCAGATTTTTTTAAGCTATATACTTAACTTAAAGGTACAATGAAAGGATTTAAGTTTGACGAAGAAAAGACTGATAATTAAGAATAGAAGGGTTTTAAAATAGAATTTAGTATAATTCTAATCTTCAAGGGTTTTGTCTGATATTGATGGCTCAAATTAATCTTAATTTACAACTTAATCTTAATTTACAACAAAATTTACAACAAAAGTTTAAGCTAATTCGGAGATCTGCTGGGGTTGGAATTGCACTGATGTCATTTGGCGATCGCCCTTTTGGTATAGCGACATTAAGAGCGATCGCTTTAAGTCAACAGCTTGATTTGACATGGCGAGGAGACCTTGCCGTCACTCAAGCTCAAATTGAACCTGACAGTACTTTAGGGGATGAGAGTTCTCAAGTCATCCCCAACCAAAACATCAATGGGCTGCCTGCGGACTTAATTGAAGGTGGGGCACAAAGGGGACAAAATCTGTTTCATAGTTTTAGTCAATTTAACGTTGAAGCAGGACGAGGGGCTTACTTTGCCAATCCAGAAGGTATTGGCAATATTTTTTCGCGAGTTACGGGTAATGATGTATCCGATATCTCAGGAACGCTTGGGGTTAACGGTGCCGCCGATTTATTTTTAATCAATCCCAACGGCATTATTTTTGGGGAGAATGCCAGCCTTGATCTGAACGGTTCCTTTCTGGCTACAACCGCTGATGCCATTCAATTTGGAGCACAAGGAGAGTTTCAGGCGATCGCTCCTGATGCTCCGCCATTATTGACAGTTCAGCCTTCAGCTTTATTTTTCAATCAAATGCAGTCGGGAACAATTGAGAGTAGGTCTATTGCCCCAGCAGGGACAACCGCAACAGGAAGTTTTGACTTACTTGGTTTGAGAGTACCCGATAATCAGAATCTCGCTTTGATTGGGGGTGATGTCATCATTGATGGAGGTGGAGTAGCTGGAGGTTTGTCTGCTCTCGATGGTCGTATTGAATTAGGAGGGTTAGCAGAACCAGGTTTAATTGAACTAAATGAAGACGGCAGCTTGAGTTTTCCTACCAATGTTGCTAGAGCCGATGTTTTGCTTAATAATTTCGCAATTCTTGATGTAAGTAAAAGCGGCAGCGGATCTGTTGCTTTGACAGCTAATAATATTGAGATTTCTGACTCACAAGTTTTTGCTCAAATAGCAGTAGGATTTGGAGAGTTAAATACACAGTCAGGAGACATTGTTCTGGATGCTACCGAAAATATTTTGATCGCTGATAACAGCTTAGTAGACAACAGCACCTTTGAAGAAGGAAATGCAGGTAAGATAGATATCCAAGCAGAAGAAAGCGTCACCATTAATAGTAGTGCTGTTTTTAATATCGTTGAGTCTACTGGCGAAGGAAATGCTGGAGGAGTAGAGATCTTAACCAAAGATCTTGTGATTGAAGATGAAAGCGAGATTACTTCTAGTACTTTTGGGACGGGAAATGCAGGGTCAATAAATATTCAAGCCGAATCTGTTCTGGTTACTAATGGTAGCCCGATTATTAATGCAACTTTTGATAAAGGAAATGCTGGCAATATAACTGTCCAGACTAATTCTTTGATGCTAATCGATGGGGGAGCAATCACTAGTTCTACTTTTGACGAGGGCAATGCGGGTAATATTGATGTTAATGCTCAATCAATTGTTTTATCGGGAACCGCCCCCTTGGAACTAATCGGATTGGATGATAATCCTGGGGGTTTTTCCAGTGGCTTGTTGACAACGACGGAACTGGGAGCGGACGGTACAGGAGGAAATATTGTAGTCAATACCGATAGTTTGCAAATATCTCAAGGGGCAGTTATTAGTACACGGACGATAAATTCAGCTTCGGGTGGGAACATTACAGTCAATGGAAATACTATTTCAATATATAGTGGCAGTCAAATTTTAACCAGTGCTTTTAGTTTGGGAGATGCCGGTAATATCGAGCTAAACATTACTGAAAAACTAGAAATTTCTGGAAGCGATCCCACTTTCTTTGAACGCCGTGAGGCAGTTATCGAACTATTTGAGCAAGCAGAACTAACTGACTTAGTCAATCCCGAAGAACAAATCGATCCTGTTAGTCCTTTCAGCGGGATATTTGCCAACACTACCGAGAGTTCTGCGGGGAACGGTGGTAGTATAATCATAAGTGGATTAAATAACGATTCGGCGTTACGGAGTTTAACTATTAGTCAAGCAGGACAACTAGCTGTAGACAGTCAGGGGATAGGAAATGGGGGGAACTTATCGCTTCAAACAGAAAACTTGACTCTAGAGGATGGTGCTAGTATTTCTGCTACTACCACTAGCGGTTTAGGAGGGAATATTGCGATAGACACTGAGTTTTTGATTGGCTCGGGAAATAGCGATATTGTTGCCAATGCTTTTGACGGCATGGGTGGTTTTATTCAAATTAATGCCCAAAGCATTTTAGGTTTGCAAACTCGCAATCAGTTAACTGACTCCAACGATATTACCGCTTTTTCCCAGCAAAATCCTCAATTAAATGGGACAGTTGACATTAATACCACCGAAACAAATCAAAATCTGAGCTTACTTCAGTTACCCAGTAATCCTGTATCAGAACAAGTAGTGCAAGCTTGCGGTAAAGGAAGCACTGATCAGCAAAGTAAATTTATTATCAGTGGACGGGGTGGTTTGCCTGATTCTCCTCAAACTAATCTCAGTAGTGATTTTGGTCTAGAAGATTGGCGGATAGTAGAAGGGCAAGACAGTTCCCCTTCTGTTGCGGATAAAAGACTGTATCAATCTGATCATGGTCAAACTAGGCAAATAGTGGCAGCTAATAAGCTTATATTTGACGCTGATGGAACACCTATGCTAGTTGCCGTTAATTCTGTTGATAAAGTTAGTAACTTGACACAACAATTATCCACAAATTGCTCAACCAATTAAATTCAGGGACAATTATCTTAAAAGCTAATAGCTGATAGCTAAAAATCAATTGATCAGCAGCATAGTCTCTTAATTTGTTACAAATGACTCACATCTGTTTACTGCTTTTGAGATTGTCATCAACGACGTGTAGACCTGGAAGAACGAGCAGGAGATGCCACACCTGTAACTATACCATCAGTGCTCAAAAATAGAGTGGCTTGATTGATATTATCACCGAAACCAAATTGACTCGCAACTTGTCTAGTTTGTTCGGGGGTTAATTGCAGTGGTTTATCCGAAAATGATATTTCCGAAAAATAACTATCAATGAAGTAGTCATCACCAACAACCAGGTTATCTTCGTTAAAATCAAAAGCAACAAAACTATAGGTGTCCTGGCTATCATAACTATCTCCTAGGAGTCCTTGAGCTTGTTGATCGTTCAAGTATATTTCCGATACAAAGCCACCTGAGACTTGGGCTGCTTGGTCATCGGATAAATCGCTAAACAGGGGTGATGCGGAGTTGAAAGAATCTAAATTGTTTGCTTTTTTCATTTGCTTCCTCGTGCTACGTGCGTAATATTTAATTGATTTGAATTATACATATTCTGCGATTGGCAAACTTCAGGTTTTTTCAGGTTTCGATTTCAGGTTTTTTCAGGTGTGTAGATTTGCTGAAGGGTAAAATCAAAACAATTTAAGTTTTCCGATGCAGATTTAGTTCAAGGTTAGTAGAGACAAGTAAATTTAAAGTAAATCTGAATTTCGGCGATCGCTGATTATGGGGTTTTTATGGTAAATCTTGTTTGTAAGTAGCGGGGTAGATGTCTTCGTTATAATCAACTAACAATGAATTATACATATTCTTGAGCTGGCAAACTTCAGGTTTTTTCAGGTATGTTGACTTGCTGAAGGGTAAAATCAGAACAGTTTAAATTTTCCGATGCAGATTAAGTACAAAATTAGCAGTGACAAGTAAATTTGGGCGATCGCTGATTACTGGATTTTTAGCGTTAATCCTAAGTCTGGCGATTAATTTTCCGCTCCCAGGGCAAATATCAGGATCCGCTGCCGACTTGATTCAGAAAAGTAAAGAATATTACGATTTGGGTCAATTTTCTACTGCCGTTACTACCTTAAAACAGGCTGGACAGATCTATGAAGCTGCTAATGACAAGATACAGCAAGCTAGAACTTTAAGTCTCTTGTCTTTGGTCTATGAGGAGTTAGGCAAGGATGAGTTAGCTAAGAAAACTCTCGATTCTAGTTTGACCTTACTGGAAAAAGCACCCCAAAATAGTTCTCGCGATGGTGTGCAAGCTCAAATTTTAAATCGCCTGGGACGTTGGCAACTAGGGAAGGGACAAGGGGAAAACTCCCTAGAAACTTTTAAACAAGCCGAGTTCTTTTATACTCAGTCGGGAGATCTTCAGGGACAAATTATTAGTCAGCTCAATCAGGCTCAAGCATTACAATCATTAGGATTCTCTAGTCGCGCCACAAAGATTTTAGACAAATTAGGGGAACAGCTTGACAAACAGGCTCCCCCTGCAATTCAATTAAGTATCCTCAATAGTTTGGGCAATTCCTATCGCCTACAAGGAAATTTAAGTCGTGCGGAAGAACTTTTAACCGAAAGCTTCGCCCTAGCTCAAAGTCTTAATCTTGATTCAGAAACCAGTAAAATTTTACTGACTTTAGGTAACATCAAGTTGACCCAAGCCAGTCAGGCAGAAAATTTGAACAATCCCCAAATGCTAGTTGATAGTCAGTATCAAGCCCTAGATTACTATCAAAAAGCGGCGGAGAGAGCAGTTTTTCCTTTAGATAAAGTTCAAGGGCAACTCAATCAGTTAAGTTTACTAATTCAAATTAACCGTTTAACGGCAGCCAATAACCTTTTACTGCCAATTATCAATAACCTAGAGCAATTACCTACCAGTAGAGCTTCGATTTATGCGCGGCTAAATTTCGCTAATAGTTTGCTTAAAATGCCTGAGAGGATTGAGACAAAAGGGAAAATTAGCCAAATCTTGCAGACAGCGATCGCCGATGCCAGAAATTTAGCGGATCAGCGAGCCGAATCTGCGGCACTAGGGGCTATGGGCAGTTTCTATGAAGCCAAGTCCATGACAAAATTAGCCGAACAATATACTCTCTCCGCAGTGGGCATTACTCAGAGTATTTCCGCCCCCGATCTTGACTATCAATGGCAGTGGCAGCTAGGACGTTTATTAACCAAAGAAAATAAAAACCAACAGGCGCTTGATGCTTATGCCCAATCAGTCGAAGATTTAAAAAGTCTGCGTTTTGATATTGCATCCACCAATCCTGAATTACAGTTTTCTTTTCGTGACAGTGTAGAACCCGTTTATCGACAATATATCGCCTTGTTATTGCGATCGCCTCAACCAAGCCAGGCTAATCTACGGAAAAGCATCGCCGTTATCGAAGAATTGAAGGTGGCGGAATTGGATAATCTGTTTCGCAATGCTTGCATTCAGGCGGAAAATGTTGATATCAATCAATTTGATCAGAATACGGCAGTGATTTATCCTCTGGTGTTGCCAGAGCGTTTAGAACTGATTCTCAAACTACCCAACCAAGATCATCTCTATCATTATTCCCAGAAAGATATCTCTGAGTCAGAAATTAATCAGGCAGTAGATCAGCTACAGCAATCCCTCATCAAACGCAGCATTAGCCTTAGTCAACTCAAACAAGAAGAGGCACAGTTTTATAATTGGTTAATTCAACCTTTTGCCCAAAAATTAGAAACTAGCTTATCTCGTGAAGTAAGCCAGATTAAAAATCTGGTGTTTGTCTTAGATGGTGCTTTGCGTAATATACCAATGTCTGCATTGTACGATGGACAAAATTATTTAGTAGCCAGATATGGACTAGCCATATCACCAGGAGTTCAGTTAATTATACCTAAAAACTTAGAGCGAGATAAGCTGAAGGTACTTCTAGCGGGAACAGTTAACAGTCCTAGCTTTGAGGCTCAAGAATTAGCCCCTTTAGAAAATGTCGCGATCGAATTAGCAGGAATTGCTGAAACCATCAAAAAAACTAAAAAGCTAGAAGATCAAGAATTTCTACAAGCAAATATCCAAGAACGTATCAATAATGATTCTTTCAATATTGTGCATATTGCTACTCATGGTAAATTTAGTTCCAATTCCCAAGACACCTATATTCTGGATTGGCAAGAGGAAATCGGACTCGCTGATTTAGATCGATTACTCAAAGCAGAAAACTTTGAAAGAGCTAAAGTAATTGATTTACTGGTTCTTAGTGCTTGTGAAACCGCTACAGGCGATCGCCAAGCAGCTTTAGGTTTAGCAGGAGTTGCCGTGCGATCGGGAGCAAGCAGTACTTTGGCTTCACTATGGCAAGTTAATGATGCTTCTACTGCTCAATTTATGATTGAATTTTATCGGCAGCTCAATAACCCGCAACTAACCAAAGCTGAAGCTCTCAGAAATACACAGCTAAAATTTTTAGCCAAATCTGATATTGAGTCTGACTATAATCGTCCCTATCATTGGGCTTCTTTTATTTTGGTAGGAGATTGGCGTTAAGGCAGCAAATTACTGTTGAGTAATTATTTATCTTTTTGATTATCGGCTGGAGAAATAGATTGGGGTCAACCCGCTTTTCTCACCAAGAGTGCGATCGCTAAAACCAGACAGGAGCCTGACCAATACTGTTCGGATAAGCACTTTTATTTATTGGTGGAGGTATGGGGATTTAGGGAGATAGGGATGTAGGGAGATAATTATTTTCCCAATCCCCCAATTCCCCAATTC
>JAAUYH010149454.1_pt1 | contig 10056 bp, 8 predicted proteins | sample 7278061 | NCBI WGS metagenome assembly JAAUYH01 (sample SAMN14350203, study PRJNA611818) | marine sediment metagenome | isolation source: surface marine sediment (0.6m) | place: French Polynesia: Moorea | collected 2018-08 | reverse complement strand
AAGATCGTAATTATTTGATAGTCATGATACTCAGCATCACTAACAACGTGAGTGGGTTTATGAGTCTTCATTGTTTTAACCCCAACATTTTATACACTCTATAGCTTCCAATGTATCAGCAATTTTTGTGTATTTTGCTACGGAAAACATAATCTGTAACATAAGTTACTTTTTTTTAAAATTTACAATTATTTACTAGGAGTTACGCAAAATGGATATTTTTACATTTTATTTACAAACAGTCTCTAAGGTAACAAAAAATTAATCTCTAAAGCTTTGATAGCGATAGAAGTTAAATAAATCAAACAAAATCCCTACAATACAAGTAGTTATGCTTAAAGTAATGACTCCCATAAAAGGCTTGCCGTTACCAAAAACAGCTAAAAAATCCAAAATCATTACAGCAGATTGATTACCAAGTATCTCACTCCAATAGGGAAGCCAACTTACGATAAGACAACAACTCAGTAATATACCAGCCAAAACCATAGGAAAGACAAAGCTGATAGTTGCACTCAGCAACAGAGAAAGCAGTAAGTTAGAAGTTATTCTCATATCATTTACCAGTTATTGCTAATTCTGGGGTTAAGTACCCTTTTCAATCTTTTAGATGAAGATTTCCCAATTAAAAGTAGTTGAATCCTATTTTTAATGGCACTGGTCACTGTTTTTAGTTGGGATTCATCCAAACATACTTAATACAGTAGAAGCAAATTTTTTTATTTGGGCTTAAATTTCAAAAATCTTAAATTTTTATTAAAAATCTTGGTTAAACTAAGACACTATTAACTTGCAAAAACTGTTTTACTGTTTGTAAATAACCACATGGGTCTTCTAGCATCGGAAAGTGACCAGTATTAGGAATTTCTGTGTAGCTGAGTTTTTCATTGAGTTTTGCCGCTTCTTTGCCCATAATTGCCGGAATAATGCGGTCTTTTTCGCCAGAAATCAGTAGTGTTGGAACTGAAATATTCGCGAACTCTCTGGGCATCTTTTCTACAGCTTGTTTACTTACCGAGGTATAGATAGTACCTAAAGCAGCTTCGTAATCAGCTAACAAAAAATCTTCGAGAAAGGCACGGCGATCGCCACAAGCAATGGGGCGATGTAAAAATCTAGCCATAAACATTCTATCTGCCAAAGGAATCTTTAAAAACCAACTGTAGCGAAACTTAACTACATAGCCTCCAAACTTATGAAAGGCATCAAAAGCTTTTTGATCGTACTCGAAAATACCATTACAAGTGAGGATTGCTTGCCGAACATAGTGAGAGTAGCGATTAACAAATAATGCTCCTACGGATGCACCCATCGAATGAGCATGAAGAAATATTTTGTCAATGTTGAGTTTATTTAACAAAATTGCCAAGTCTTCAGCATACTCTTCTAATTCATAACTTAAGTTAGGAGTGTTTTTCGGTAAACTAGAACGTCCAAAACCTCTCATATCGTAGAGTAAGCAATCAAAGTTTGGCGTTAATGCCTCTGCTGTACTCTGCCAGTATCTTGCTGAACCGCTCCAACCATGAATAAACACCATCACGGGTTTTGATAAGTTGTCTGGAGAAGACTGGGAAACCCATTCATAATAATGATTCACACCACGAATATTGATTAGAGGCATTACTTCTTACCAGAATTAGTATGGGGTATTGATCATCTTTAAGTCTAATAGAGATTAACCAAAGGAGAGTCATTTTAATTTCTCTTTAGGCAACTTTTGTAACCGAAGATAACATTACTTCATGACACATAAAACTTATCTTGAGAAATATGAGCAAACTTTATTAAGATAAGCTTCAGATAGGGCAAACAAGGACAAAAAAGCAATATTAATATACTTAAACCTCGTCCCTGAAGTCAAAACTGGAGTTTTGTCAATAAAATTGATTTATGTTCTGTTTTGGTGGGTGTTCCCACTCACCTTCTCACCTTCTCACCAGTCCCCCGAAACATCTTGGTGAGCCTTCCTTAGGCGAGGAAACCTCGCCAGGTTCTCACCGCTATCTAAAAAACTCCTGGTTTCAAACTAGATGCGGTTTATCTAGCAAAATTTAATAATCTCATAACCTAGTTTACTTTTTATAACTATTGTGCGACCCTACCGAACCCAAAAAATAAGTTTAAAAAACGATTATCCTTGTCCTTGTCGGCGACGAGGCCGCCTAAAACCGATTATTCTCACCGAAGCTTTAGGTTGCGATCGCTGTCAACAAATCTTTGTGGTCAAAGAAAACAGTCAGGTTATTGAACAACTTTCATCCATATATCACAAACAGACTTGGAGATGGACTGGTTATCGTTGGGCAAATGTTTATCCTGGGTTAAGTGGAAAATCTTTATCTGCCTTGTTTGTCGTAATTGTACTATTACCTTTGATCACCGCTATTGTTTTACCAATAGTATTGTACAGGCTTTCTTCTGACAATATTATTTTTTGGGGAATAGCTTGTTCCTTATTAATTGCCACTTTGGTAATTGTACTTTGGTTAGCCTACCGCCATTGACGGCGAGGGATGCTCTTGGTCAACACCGTGGTTGGATAGCGCAACAGCCCTGCGGACGGGTTTAGTGACCCAAGGTACAGTTGCCAGACTGCTTTCTCACCTAACGCATCCCCCACGGTCAAAGAGCAACACAGCAGTGGAATATGGGCACGAGAGATCCTTGGGAAACCCAAGCTTATCCAATAGGGTGATTGCTAGACAGCACGAACCAAGTTTGCCCTGCCTCATGCTCAATCGCCGTGTTGACTATTACAATAAGGAAATGGATAGTTCATCAAACTTAACACTTACAATTGCCAAGCATAGTTATCAAGCGTCTCGGCAACTCGCAATGGCTTCGGGAGCATCCCGCAGACAGGGTGTAACAGCACTAGCTAAAAATATGGAGGCTCGTTTTGACGAAATTCTAGAAGCTAACACCCTTGACTTGGAAATGAGTCGGGAAATGGCAGTATCAGAACTGATGCTCGACTGGCTCAAACTAACCCCAGAAAGATTGGAAATGACTGTGGCTATCTTGAAGCAGCTAGCTAAGTCTGCGGATTTAACTCGCAGGTTGATTAATGCACCTTATCAGCTAGAACCTTGTCAATCTTACAGTCAATTGATGCCTCTGGGGACAATTGCTCTGGTTTATGAGGCTTTTCCTGAACTAGCGTTAATTGCTGCGGGAATGTGTCTCAAAACAGGTAATAGTTTAATTTTGAGGGGTTGCAGTACTGCGAGTAATTCTAATCTGGCTTTGAGTCAGATCATTCAGGAGGCTTTAGCAGAAACTGATCTTCCTCCCCAGTGTATTGAAGTGATTTTCCCTGAAACAGGAAGTTCCCTCGAAGAGTTAGTAGTTCAAGACCGATACATTAACTTAATTATTCCCTATGGTCGTCCCAGTTTAGTAAGAAAAGTTACAGAAAAAGCTACTGCACCAGTTTTACCCACAGCGATCGGTAATTGTTATTTATATTGGTCTGCTAGTGGAGATTTAGACTTGACCCGTCACGCCATTATAGATAGTCATCATGGACAACCAGATGCAGTAAATGCGATCGAAAAAGTGTTAATTCATAGCAGCAAAAAACCATCTTCTCTAATTGCTTTATTTACCAGTCTTCAGGAACAAGGTTTCCAATTAAGGGGTGAAACCCAATTATGTCAAGAATTCTCTGAATACCTCCAACCAATGCCAGCTTCGGAATGGGGAAAACCCTATATTGATAAGATTGTCTCTTTCCGTTATATTGACAGTCTGACAGATGCGATCGCCTGGATTAATCGTTACAGTAGTGGTCACGCAGATTGTATAATTACAGAATCCTATCAAGAAAGCCGTCACTTCATCCAAAATATTAATAGCGCGGTAGTATATGTCAATACTTCCCCTCGTTTTTCTCGCAATCCCGGTTGTGGAGAAGCGGTATTTTTAGGAATGTGCAATCAAAAAGGCTATGGTCAAGGTTTAATTGGCTTAGAAACTTTTACTACTCTCAAACAAGTTGTTCAAGGTTAATTGACAGTTAATTAATATATGAACCCACTTCCCCAACCTATTCCACCCCAACCAGGACAAGAATCTGTCTGGGACTATCCTCGTCCCCCTCGCTTGGAGCGATCGCTAAAAAATATTAAGATCGTTTTCAATGGAGTTACGATTGCCGATACTAGTAATAGTTATCGGGTATTAGAAACCAGTCATCCCCCTGTCTATTATCTTCCACCTCAAGATATTAAAACTGAGTATCTATCCCGAACCAATAAACCACCTTCTTTTTGTGAATGGAAGGGACTAGCTCACTACTACACTATCGTGGTGGGAGATAAACAGGCAGTAAATGCTGCTTGGAGTTATGATAATCCCACAGCAAACTTTGCAGCAATTAAAAACTATATTGCTTTTTATGCCAGTCCAATGGATGGTTGCTATGTGGATGAAGAGAAAGTACAACCACAACCAGGAGGATTTTATGGCGGTTGGATTACTAAAGATATAGTAGGACCTTTCAAGGGTGAGCCTGGTAGTTGGGGATGGTAAAGTCAAGTAGCAAGTAGCGAGTAGCAAGTAGCAAGTAGCAAGATATGAAAACTTGGTTAGTTAGTGTGGGAATTTTGTTTATTTTGGTTGAAGCTTTTTCGTGGGTAAAAAACTTTATTTTACCCCTACCAATTTATATTTTCGCAGGAGCTTTTATTGCGATCGCATCTAATTATAATAAAGGAATCATGACTTTATTTCGACAGGAAACAGCAGAATCAACAGATATAATTACTCAAACAGCATCTCTAATAGAAGAAAGAAAAACAATTCAACAAGATGGCTCATCTCAAACCTCTATTACACTTACATCCGAGGATTTATCCAATAAATAGGAAACAATTATCAATTATCAAGTTGTCCACAATAAAAGTTCTTCTAAAGACTCTTTTTTCAACGGTTGAGAAATAATATTACCCTGACCATAATCACAATCTAAAGATTTAATATATTTGAGTTGTTTATTAGATTCAATATCTTTTACTGTAATTTTCAGATTCATTTGATTAGATAGATTAATTAGTAACTCGAACATATCATGTAAATTTTGCTCCAAACTCAACTTTTTCTGTTGTAGTTTATTATTAAATTTATTAGATAAGTTGGTACTAATTTTAACCTGTTTAATTGGAAAATTCATTAAATAAGTTAAAGCAATATGGTTCAGATGGCAATAGCCATTACCAAAATTATCTATTAGGGTTTCTATCTGACGAGATTGTAATTTTTCTAAAGTTTTGAAAGCCAATTGAGGATCGTCGGCAATTGCTTTTTCTGGGATTTCAAATTTGAGATATTTGCCTTCAATTCCTGTTGCATCTAAAATTTGATCGATTTTTTTAATTAAGTCGGATTGGTTAAATTGTTGTTCCGATAAATTGACATTAACTTTAATGTTTAGTTCATGTTCTTGTTGCCAAGCTATTATGTGATGGCAAACTTCTAAAATTACTAAATATCCTAGTTCTATAATTAAACCCGTTGTTTCTGCTAAGCTAATAAACTCTGAGGCATTAATTAAACCATAAACAGGGTGATTCCAGCGTACTAAAGCTTCTAATTCTAAAATTTTTCCTGTGGTTAAAGAAATAACTGGTTGATAATAGACGACAAATTCTTGATTAGCGATCGCTTGTTTTAAATAAGATTCATCTTGAGAAGTTGTCTTATCTCCTCTTTTCGAGCTACTAAGAGCCATTTCGGGATGAAAAACTTGGTAAATATTTTTGGCTTTAGATTCTTGTAAAGCAATATTGGCATCTTTTAGTATTGGTTCTATCTGCTGATATTGATCATTCAGTAAAACAATTCCAATACTATTATTGACATAAGTATTAGTATTTTTTAGCTCAAAAGGTAACGCTAGAGTTTTTTGAATTTTCTCAGCTATATTAATTACATATTCAAGTTCTTCAATTCCATGAAGCAAAATAGCGAATTCATCTGCTTCAAAACGACCAATATAAGATGAGCGAGGAAAACATGAAATCAACCGATTGGCAATAGCAATTAATAATTGATTAGCTTCAAAAATACCATGATTATTTTTAATTTGTTTAAAACATTCACAGTCGATTAAAAAAACAGCAAATTTAGCAGTAGGTTGTTTTTTTAACTGCTGAATAGCTTGGGTAAGTTTCCCAAAAAAAGAACTGCGATTTATTAATCCTGTAAGGGGGTCTTGTAGTGCTTTGCGGAGCATTTTATCTTCCGCTTGACGACGTTGGATAATTTCTTCCTGGAGTTTTTTATTCGCAAGTTCTAATTCTTCTGTACGCTGTTTGACTCTATTTTCTAATTCTGCATTCAGACGAGAAATTTCCGCTTTAGTTGATTGAATAATTAATTGATTTTTAATTCTGATTAAAACTTCTTCTGATTGATAAGATTTAGGAACATAATCTACTCCTCCAACTTCAAAAGCTGTTTTCTTATCAAAAATATCTTCTAAATTACTTAAAAAAATTACAGGAATATCACAAGTTTTTTGGGAAGCTTTCAACAGTTTACATACTTCATAACCATCTATTTCCGGCATGACAATGTCTAAAAGAATCAGGTCTGGCCATTGACCTTCTGCTATAGTTATAGCTGTTGCCCCATCCAAAGCACTGCGAACAGAATAACCTTCATCTTGAAGTAATTTAGAGAGTACCCTCAAGTTAGATGAAGTGTCATCAACAATAAGAATATTAGCTTTAGGGTTTTGACTTGAGTTAATGGTATTCAAAGGACAAGTTATCAATTAATACTGTTACCTATCTCTAATCTTGCCCGAAAATTTCTGGGAATTTACCATTTGTCTAAGTATTTTTCAGAGAACCCTTAGCAATATCCATCAAAATATTATGGGTGCTTTGGGGTTGAGCATCTTCTGTAGGTTGTTTTTGGATATAAGTTCCATCAGATTTTAGTTCCCAAGCTTGGCGATTATCTGCCAACATAATCCCCAGAATCTCTTGTAAATCTTTGGCTAAATTAGGAGACTCAATAGGAGCTACCGCCTCTACGCGACGACTAAGATTCCGCGTCATCCAATCTGCACTACCAATATAAATTTCTTCTTCTCCGCTATTATGAAAGTAAAAAATGCGAGAATGTTCTAAAAATCGACCAATAATACTAATAACACGAATATTATCGCTAATTCCTTCAACTCCTGGACGCAGACAACAAATTCCTCTAATGATTAAATCTATTTCTACTCCTGCTTGGGATGCTTCATAGAGAGTAGCAATAACTTGTCCATCAACTAGAGAATTCATTTTAGCTACAATACGACCTTTTCCCCCATTGCGGGAATGGTCTATTTCGCGTCGAATCATGGCAATCATGCGATCGCGTAAATTGACGGGAGCGACCAACATTTTACGATAAGACTTTTGTCGCGAGTAACCAGTCAGAAAATTGAACAAGTCAGTTAAATCCGCACCTAAGTCTTCTTGACAGCTAAAAAGACCTAAATCTGTATATAACCTAGCTGTTTTAGGATTATAGTTTCCTGTCCCGATATGAACATAACGGCGAATCTTATTTTCTTCTTGTCGGACAATAAGAGTGATTTTAGTATGGGTTTTCAGCCCTACCAAGCCGTAAACTACATGAACTCCAGCTTTTTCTAGCTTTCTTGCCCAGTTAATATTATTTTCTTCATCAAAACGGGCTTTAAGTTCCACTAGGGCTACTACTTGCTTGCCATTTTCTGCTGCTTCAATTAAAGCCTTAATGATAGGAGAATCTCCAGAAGTCCGATACAGAGTCATTTTAATTGCCAATACACTAGGATCCCTGGCTGCTTCTGTGATAAAACGTTGTACTGTACCGCTAAAAGAATTATAAGGATGATGTACTAACAAGTCTCCTTCACGAATAATCCTCAAAAAATCCTGTCCATCTTCCACATTTTGCAGACGTTGTAGTCTTGGTGGTAGAACAGAAGACCAAGATTGATCTTTTAGATCATGGAGGGGGAGTCCCATAAAAAACATTAAATCCCCTAAACTCAATAGACCATCAATGTCATAAACATCATTTTCTTCAAGAAATAATTCCCTGATAATCGTAGAGCGAAGTTCGTTAGGAGTCGAAGCTTGAATCTCCAACCGTACTGATGAACCACCCATGCGCCTTTTTTGCAATTCTTTTTCGATCGCCAGTAGCAAGTCATCTGCTTCGTCTTCTTCTACTGCCAAGTCCGCATTACGGGTTACTCGAAAAATATAGCATTCCTGAATATTCATCCCAGGAAACAAAGATTCTAAATTATGGGTGATTAGTTGTTCAATGGGAATCCCAGTCCAAATCCCCATTTGTCGTTTATACCTTTGACCCAATTCTTCCGGTAAGGGAATAAAACGAGGTAGTACTTTAGGGATTTTAATCCGTGCAAATAACTCTTCTTCTGTGTCTGGGTCTTTAACAAGCACTGCTAAATTGAGACTCAGGTTCGAAATATAAGGAAAAGGATGGGAAGGATCAATCGCTAAAGGTGTTAAAACAGGAAAAATATGTTCTTCAAAAAACTCATTGAGATAAGTTCTTTGTTCTTGATTTAAGTCCACATAATTCAAAATGTGAATTTTGTTTTTAGCTAATTGTTTCGTGAGGACTTCTTGAAAAAACTGATGCTGTTTCATCACCATCGGACGCAAGAGGTTGCCAATTTCCTCAAGTTGTTGTGCTGGAGTGCGTCCATCCAAAGATAATTTAGTAACTCCTGCTGCTACCTGTTGCTTTAAACCAGCAACTCTAACCATAAAAAACTCGTCCAGGTTAGAGCTAAAAATTGCCATAAACTTAAGACGTTCCAGCAAAGGAGTTCTTTCGTCTAGAGCTTCATGTAATACTCGACGATTAAACTCTAACCAACTTAGTTCTCGATTGAAGTAGTATTTTGAGTCACTTAAGTTAACGTTAATATCGGCAGTTTTAGCAGAAGTCATAACTCACAATTAGAAAAACAGCAGCCTACCTTAAGCCTACCTTAAGATAGGTATTAGTTGATTTCTACAACAGATTGCCAGAATAATAGGCAGATACTAAGAACTGGTTAAGGATCGCTCTTTTTAGTTTAATAACAGGGATTTGTGAAGTACCCACCGATAAATCGGGGGCTTCCTGTTTCCCGCCGATGCCTCTACCAATACAAGACTAGTTTTGGTCTTACTCAGCGTCCAGAGGTTTTGCTCACAAAGCGTGGCACTTACTCTTGTAGCAATCTAGTTGCTACCCAGGCAGAATCCCTGCTTCCCAAGGAGTATATCTTTTTTGGTTACAAGACCCTTGTTTTTTATCACTGCAAAGCTACGGTATTCACTCTGCGAGTCTTGATTATCCCTATAGTAGGATAGTAGTCTCTAGGGTTTATACGGCGGAGAGTTCGCTGACTACGGCTACATCTCTTCATTTCTCGCTCTATCTTAAGAGCTATTATACAACCCTTGAACCCATTGATATATAAAGATTGTGTGTCAAAACTGTAACCCTAAGACCAATAAACCCTGCGTCCAAATTCATCCCGTCGCTAAAGCGAGGGACTTCTTTGGACAATGAAGTTAAATTATTTGTAGAGACTCAGGATTATCTTTGGTCGTTAAATTCTGATTGTGACGGTGAGGCACGTCGAGCGAGAGGGATGCCGAACTTGGTTCGGCTTATCCAATCGAAGCTTTGAGGTTTACTCGACAAGTGGAATCACCGTGTTGAGAAGTTGGAACTTGGTATTTGAGTAAATCTGCTAAATCTTGTAGCTGATTAATCGCTTCTGCTCCTTCTAACTTCATCAATTCACGGTCATCGCGCATTTCCGTCCAAGTGATCCCGTAATCAGAAACCAAGAAGCGGATTAGATGACTTTCTCCTAAACTCACCATAAAAGAAGCACTGTTCATCTCGCTACCACAGGTATAGCAGGAAGCTAGATGACCACTATTCTCTAGGGCGATCGCTAAAGCCTTAAGATTCATCACCAAATCGCGTACGAATTGACGGTGTTGTTGTGCAAGTCTAGTAAACACTTTT
>JAAUYH010081968.1_pt1 | contig 10056 bp, 6 predicted proteins | sample 7278061 | NCBI WGS metagenome assembly JAAUYH01 (sample SAMN14350203, study PRJNA611818) | marine sediment metagenome | isolation source: surface marine sediment (0.6m) | place: French Polynesia: Moorea | collected 2018-08 | reverse complement strand
TTAACTGAATTTAGTCAAAAAGATATCGCTTCTATTACAGGATATGATTTTATTCTTGAGGCATTATCTGTAGCTGGACTTTAGGAAATTGGTATTACGAACTTACTCAAAAAAGATAGTTGGGTTGAAATGGCTAGAGAACATAAAATCAATTCTTTCCGCCACTAAATAATAGAAAACTTGCCCATAAATAACCCTTTTTGGCTATGTTTTGACAATGAATTAGCCTAAAAATTTACAAAAATTTATGTCATGTCCTAATTTACAAGTATGTCGGCTATCCCCCTTATTGGCGCACAGTGGAATCGGAAGAATGTGCCTCAAATATTAAAACTTCGATGTGCTTATTTGAATGGCGATATCAATTTAAGTATTTCTGCTTAATAAAAAAGTGGGATGCTCCCAAGATTACTATAGTAAAAAATTTTAAAATTTATTTTAGAGAAGCTAATCTAGTGAATAAATATAGTGAATAAATATCAAGTTGGTGGCAGTTTGCCGATGGATACAGTTTTTTACGTAGTACGTGCTGCCGATCACCAACTCTACGAAGCATTGAAACGAGGAGAGTTTTGTTATGTTCTTAATGCCCGTCAAATGGGCAAATCCAGTCAAATGGTAAGGATGATTAAGGGTTTGCTAGAGGAGGGATATTGTTGTACAGCGATCGATCTGACTCGTATTAGTGGGGAAAAAGTTACTATCGAACAATGGTATAAAGGATTGGTAGTGGAATTATGGCAGGGTTTTAACCTAGTTAACAAAATCAATCTTAAGCAATGGTGGAAGGAACGGGAAGATTTATCTTTGATTCAAAGATTAAGTCAGTTTATTGAAGAAGTATTATTAGTTGAAACTAAAAGTAAAGATAATTCTCTAGAACCACCAATAGTTATTTGTTTTGATGAAATAGATAGTGTTTTAAGTTTAGATTTTTCGATTAATGATTTTTTTGCTCTAATTCGTTTCTGTTACAATCAGCGTAGCTTAAATCCTCAGTATGGACGTTTAACTTTTGCTTTGTTTGGTGTAGCTACACCTTCAGATTTGATTAACGATCATAGACGCACACCTTTTAATATTGGTCGCGCTATTCAACTAACTGGATTTGATTGGCAAGAAGCCAAGCCTTTATTAGCAGGGCTACCAGCAACTATACCTAATCCTCAATTACTCCTCAAACAAATTTTAACTTGGACTAACGGTCAGCCTTTTTTAACCCAGAAAATATGTCAACTAGTTCGGGATTATTCTCCCCGAAAGTTTTTGAATAATCAAGAAGCTTGGCTCGAACAGCTAATCCAAAATCATATTATTAACAACTGGCAAACTCAAGACGAACCAGAACATCTAAAAACAATTCGAGATCGCCTTTTGAGTGACGAAGAAAAAACAGGTTCTTTGCTGACAATTTATCAACAGATTCTGCAACAAGGATTTATTACTGCGGATAACAGCATTGAACAACAAGAATTGCTGCTTTCGGGATTAATTATTAAACAAGAAGACAAGCTAAAAGTACGCAATCGAATCTATCAACAAGTTTTTAATTTAACTTGGGTAGAAACACAACTAGCTCAAGTACGTCCTTATTCTGAAGCTTTACAAGCTTGGCAGAAATCTCAATACACAGATACATCTCGCTTATTAAGAGGAAAAGCCTTACACGATGCCCAAAAATGGTCTTGGGGTAAAAGTTTAAGTGAACTTGACTATCGTTTTTTAGCCAGTAGCGAAGAATTAGACCGAAAAGAAGTCCAACAAGCATTAGAAATAGAACGCGCTCAAGAAATTAAAGCTCGACTCCAAGAACAACAAAAAACTGCCAGACTACAACGGTATTTGTTGATAGTTCTCACTCTAGCTTTCTCCAGTGTTCTAGGAATTGGTGTGATCGCGTATAAGCAATACCGCCAAACTATTCTCAACGAAATTAAAGCTCTGAGTAACTATTCTCAAGCTCTCTTTGCTTCGGAGCGAAGATTAGAAGCTTTGATCGCTGCTATTAAGGTAAAACAAAAATGGCAACAGCTAAACTATCAAGATGCGAATACCGATAAAGAGATTGAATCAGTATTACGACAAGCAGTATATGGAATAAATGAATATAATCGCTTATCAGGACATACGGCCCCAGTTTTTGGTGTGGATATTAGTCCTAACGGTGAGTTAATTGTGACAGGAAGCGAAGACCATACTGTAAAACTTTGGCAAAAGGATGGAACTTTACTCAATACTTGTGCCAAACACCAAGCTGCTGTTTGGGATGTGACTTTTAGTCCCGATGGTCAGTTAATTGCTTCAGCTAGTCGTGATCGCACGATTAAACTCTGGAATAAAGATGGTGAGTTAGTAGATACTTTCACAGGACATCAAGATGAGGTTTTAGGAGTGGCTTTTAGTTCCGATGGTCAGTTAATTGCTTCAGGTAGTCGCGATCACACGATTAAACTCTGGAATAAAGATGGTGAGTTAGTAGATACTCTTAGTGATCATAAAAGTTCAGTATGGAAAGCTGCTTTTAGTCCTAATGGTCAAGTGATTGCCTCTGCTAGTGAAGATAAAACTATTAAACTCTGGAAATTAAATGCTCAAGGTAAGTTTAAACTTGTTCAAACTCTAACAAGTCACACTAATGAAGTAAGAAATATCGCTTTTAGTCCTGATGGTCAGTTAATTGTTTCGGTGAGTGTGGACCGAACTGCTAAAATTTGGCAAGTAGATAAGGGAAAATTACTCCATACTTTAGAAAGTCATAATTCTCCAGTAATTGGGGTTGTTTTTAATCCTGATGGTCAAATAATTGCTACTGCTGGTTGGGATAATACCATAAAAATATGGAATCTTGAAGGTGCTTTATTAAAAACAATTAATATTGAAAAAAAAAGAATTTGGGACATTGATATTAGTCCTGATGGTAAAACTATTGCCTCGGCTTCTGAACAAGATATAGTCAAATTGACCAAATTAGATAACCCCCTATTAAAAGTTTTAAGAAGCCACAGTGCTCCGATAATTGATGTGACTTTTATGACTCAAAAAAATATTATTGTCACCGCCAGCGATGACCAAACAGTTAAATTGTGGAGTGAAGATGGCTCTCTGTTAACTAGTTTCAAAAGCCCCCAAGGCTCAGTTTTAGGAATTGCTAGTAGTCATGATGGTCATAAGCTGGTGTCGGGACATTGGAATGGTGCAATTAACTTCTTACAAGTCGAAGATTTAAACCAACCCCACATACATCTAAAAAAAACTGTCAAAGGTCATAAAGTTGGTGTTTGGCGAATTGCTGTTAGTCCTAACAACAAAATAATTGCTACTGCTAGTGAAGATAAGACAGCAAAACTCTGGGATTGGCATGGTAATCTGATAACTAGCTTGAACGGTCATCAAGACGTGGTTAAAGCGATCGCGTTTAGTCCCAATAGCAACATAGTAGGGACTGCTAGTTATGACAAAACTGTCAAGCTGTGGAATATTCAGGGAAAAACCATAGCGACCCTAAAACAACACGATCATAGTGTGGGAGCATTAGATATCAGTGATGATGGCAAGCTTATGGCTACTGCGGATGTGAACGGTACTATTAAATTGTGGGAACTAGACGGAGATAAAATTACAGTCAAACTCAAACAATCTATCAAAGCTCATACCGACGCAGTGAGAAAAGTTGTTTTTAGTCCTGACGGTCAATTAATCGCTTCTGGTAGTGAGGACAGTACTATTAAACTGTGGCATCGCAGTGGTAAATTGCTCAAAACTTTCTATGGACATGATGAAGCAATTTGGAGCATTGCTTTTAGTCGTGACGGCAAAACCCTTGTCTCTGCTAGTGAAGATAAAACCGCAATTATTTGGCAACTTCAGCAAATGTTTGAACTAGATTTACTAGCTGCTGGCTGTAATCAAATACAAGATTATTTGCAAACTAATCTAGAAGTTAGTACTAGCGATCGCCAACTTTGTCTTCATAAATATACCCCTAAAAATTGACAATTTACTGTTCAAAACCATGAACTTACCATTTTGAGCCAGCTAAAAACTTGAGAAGCCGTTAACTCTAATTCAATTCCATCTAAAACAGGTAAAGAGTCATTACCTTGTAATAATTGAGGTTGCTGTCCTGGAAGAAAAACTAATATACTACTGTCATCAGGATTGAATTGGAAAGATCTTAAATTAAGAGGAGGCAAGAAAAATAAAAAAAGTTACGCTGACTTTATTTTACGGTCACAATTGCCAAATCACAGTTTAGTTGTTGAATCTATCTGAATAAAATTCTGAGTAAAATAATCCTGATAAAGTTGGCAACTGACTACTGCTTCATTACCTATCTGTTTAATTAATCCCATACTACTTAACTTATAGGCAACAATTGGCTTTAACTTTACAGGTTGATTACTTTGAAGGAGAAGATTAAAAAACTCAGCTAATTCGGGTTCTTGTTGTAAAGTCAACCACTGACGATGTAGATGATGATGATAAATACCTTCAGGAGTTGAAGCTGTTTGTAATACTTTTTTTAGGGTAATTTCTTGACGACTAAGATGATATAAAGCAATTTGAATAAGTGCAGGATGACCACCAACTAAGTTTATTAATTGTTGCACTTCTTCCCCTGATCGCCAATCTAATTGATATTGTTCGGCTAACTTTTTTACTTGATTAAGATTGAAGCTTTTTAATTGAATAGGTAAGCCAACATTAAAAGGAGACTGATAAATTTGCAGGGGAATATAAACTTCTGTTGAATGTACCACAATCAAACGTACTTTTTGCCAAATCGGTGTTATTTTGGCATCTTCATACCAAGAACGAAATAGAGGTAAAACATCTTTTGCTACTTGCGGATGTTCAAAAATTTGATTTAATTCATCAAATGCTAAGACTAGAGGAGAGTTTATCTGTTCAAGAAGATAGCATCGGAAATAGAGACTGCAACTGACTTTACTACCAATATCATCATCCCAGTATTCCTCAAGTTTTGATTCAAGATTGAGTTGCTGAGTAGCACTAACACAGAAAAAGCGTAAAAAACGGTCTAAATCGCTCAGAATAGCACAGTCAATTTGTTCAAAATTAATAGTAATTGTCCGATAGCCTTGATTAACACCATGATTTAAAATTCTTAGCAGTAATGAAGTCTTACCCATTTCTCTTGGGGCTTTGATTCGTATTAAAGCTCCTGGTTTGCTAATCTCTTCATAAACTTGCTCTTCTACTGGTGGACGTTCAATATAAAAAGGAGAGTTTAGAGGTACTGCACCACTAGGATAAGTAGGTAATCTACTAGATGTACCTCCAATCTTAGACTCTATTAATAGGCGACAGGTTTTTTTCGTAACGTTTTTACCAAATAATTTAGAAAGCTTTTTGTATAGTTTGGGTGCAGCTACATTGGTGAGGTAAGCTGGACTATAATCTTCTTTTTGACTAATTTTACTATAACTTAAATCTTCTAAAATTCCTTTTAACAGCAAGCCTTCCACAGTATTTAAAGGGTATTCATCGATCTCAATTAATTTTTTATCAAGCACCATTAGAAGAGAATCAAAAGTTATAAAAGTGGATAACATTAGGAACACTACTGAATAATTTTATGAGGAAAACTGTAAAAAACTTGTGGCAAAATAGTCAATAATATACGGACAGAGAATCATTACTATTACAATGCTAAACCTTGGGATAATATCTATCCTCTTCTTTTATATTGCTCAGATTTTTCGAGTAATCGATCTAGATTAAATACTTTTAAAGATTTAATTGATTTAAATTCTGTCTGTAAATTTTCTAATTTCATGGATAGTGTCAATAATTACCAGACTTTTCCCTTAAGGCTTACAGCTATCTTTAACATTACTTTGTATCAAAGTAATTTGACTTAAACAGCTACTCAAGCTATTAATAGCTAGATTTAATTAATCATAAAAAAGTAAAAAAAAAGCTAATAAAAATTATAGATAGATTACTTAATTAAGACAATTTTATCTTAATGACCAAAAATAATCTAGAGATTTTCCTGGGAAAGGTAAGGATTTAGGTTAAGCGCGATCGCATCTTATATTCGGAGGATTCAAGTCTCTGGGATTGAGAAATCGGTTAAATCAGATAAAGTGGCTAAATTAGTCAGAATGAGTCCAATAGATTAGGCGACAATAATGTCTTGGGTACTTTCCATTTTTCAGTAGATGGCTTCGTGTATTAAATAAATTATTGGTGGTCGGAAAATTGTCGCGACAAGAGATATTCGAGCATAAGCAAGACTCCAAAAATTGTAGTACTTTAAATATTCAGTAAATTTCCGCTGTATGCCCTGTAATCCATGCTTATGACCCAGTTTGATAGAAAGCATAGGCGCAATTTGGGGAATAGAAATATGCCCTTCTAGTTGTTTCCTACGGAACGATATTGTTCGATTTCTTTGGTAATCGCGTCTTTGAGGTATTCGTTCTTAGTTAAAGTTTGCAGCTTTTTCAAGATGGTTGTATAAGTCTTGTGAGCATAATAGACCTCTTGCATTTTAGCAATGGTAAAAATATCTATAAAAAAGCTTTAGAACAATATGAAATCAATTATCCGTCTCATCAAAACATACTTATAGCTGATAGGCTAAAACCTAATGCTATACAGACGAAGTCTGACGACCCAGACTATAAAAATAAGCATACTGTGTCAAAATAGCTCAATTTGGCGCTCGCCAAATTGAGCCCAAAGACAGGGTGAATCTGATAAACTCACCCGATTAAAAATAAATAATGTTTATAGTGCGCCTACACTTGCTAGACCCAAGATAGCTCCTACGCCCAGAAGATGACCCAAACTAGTAGTACCTAGAAGTGCAGGTAAACCCATACCACCAAAAAAAGTTGGAGAAGGTAAAGCAGGTTCAGCACTGATGTTCTTGATTGTGTATTTGCCGAAAGCAATAGCAATAATATTGCAGATGATCATTACAATTGCTACTTTGGGACTCCACTCTACGGTAGAGGGAACGGAAGAGGCGACAGCCAATAAAGTAGAATAAGCCAAAATTGATTTCTCCTGTTATTTTAATGATGCTAAATTGACAATAATTTTATTGTTTCAGGTAAAGCAGATATTATTCTTTGTTGCAATATTTATTAATTAAGTAAAGTTTTTTATACAAAATTAATTTTTGCCAGTATCTTTAACGATTAAACTCTATGGTGTATTTTAGATCTTGTTATTCAACAATTTTAAGGGGCTGTAGCTCAGCAGGATAGAGCAAGTGCCTCCTGATTTTATCGGGCACCATGAAAGAAATTTCATGAGTGAATGTGGTCAAATTCAAGGAAGCCTAAGTCTGTTAAAGATAGGGTAATCTTGAGCCAAGCTCCATTTGCTGTGGTGGAGAAGGTGCAGAGACTGGTTGTAAGGAGCAAACAGCAATAAAGACTGATTTTGAGCAGCACTTACAACATAACGGCCACCACCTAAAGACTAATAATATTAGTCCAAGGTGAAGGAATAGTCCAGAGAGTGAGGAAACTCACACCAATCTGAAGCACTAGGTCGCGCGTTCAAATCGCGCCAGTCCCGTTTTCGTAAAATGTGAGTTCAACAAAGTCAGTAAGGGCTGCAACTATTGCTACTTTCAGTAGATCTAAAAGGTTATGGTGGAGACTGGGTCTGTCTGCGCGCAAGTCGCACTTTTCATATTAAGTTGCTGGTGCGCTGACCTCTTTCGCGCGGATTGTTGAAGCCCTACACCCCACACCCCCCGGGAGGAGACTTAATATATCTAGATATTGAACCCAAAAGAGGAGGACACGGGTGAGCGGGAGCACGGCTTACCGTAAGATGTCCGTATCGGTTTTGTAATGAAGTCTCCTTCGGTGCCCTACACCCTACCTTCACCGATAAGTTTGTGATCTACTGACTTTATTTTGAAGCAATTGGCATTCTGCCATAAAGATAAGTGAGATACTTGAGATGTCCACTCAATCCTTCTGATAAAACATCTCCTCGATAACGCCATTCCCAGTTACCTTCTACAGTAGAAGGGGTGTTCATTTTGGTATCACCACCATAGCCTAAGATGTCTTGTAGAGGGAAAATAGCAGTATTAGCTACTGAACCCATAGCGAGACGAATTAGACCCCAGTGGATACCTTCAGGACACAAACAACCTAAATAATCTATAACTTTAGCTTGGTCTTCAGGCGATCGCTCATAAAACCAACCCAAGGTAGTATTATTATCATGAGTCCCTGTATAAACTACACAGTTATGGTTGACATAGTTAAAAGGTAAAAAGGGATTAGCGCGGTCAGAATCAAAAGCAAAGTGGAGAATTTTCATTCCAGGGAAATCGAACTTATCTCGCAAGGCTTCTACTTCGGGAGTAATCACCCCTAAATCTTCCGCCACAATGGGTAATTCTCCTAAATCTTCTTTGAGTAGGGTAAAGAAAGCCTCTCCTGGCGCTTCAATCCATTTTCCTTTCATAGCGGTGGTTTCTCCTTCAGGGACAGCCCAAAATGACTCAAAACCCCGAAAGTGATCGATGCGAATAACATCAACATATTCTAGGATGTCTTCAATTCTTTTGATCCACCATTTAAAATCAGTTTTTTCTAATTCTTCCCAGTCATATACAGGATTCCCCCATAATTGACCTGTTGCACTGAAATAATCTGGGGGTACACCAGCCATCAATGCTGCTGCGCCAGTTTCTTCATCTAAACAGAAAATATCGGGATGAGACCAGACATCTGCACTATCATGAGCCACATAGATCGGAATATCACCAAAAATCTTAATTCCTTTTTCGTTAGTGTATTTTTTTAAGTTTTGCCACTGACGGAAAAACTCGTATTGAGTAAATTTATGGAAAAATGTTTCATTTTCTAGCTTTGCTGCCCACTTTGCCATTGCTTCTGGCTTACGTGTAGCAATATCTTCATCCCATTGATTCCAGCTTTGTCCTTGATGATGCTCCTTTAACGCCATGAACAAACCATAATCATCTATCCAATCAGCATGGCGATCGCAAAACTCTTGAAAAGATTGGAGTTGTTTGGGGGTCGCTTGGTTTTTAAAGCGATCGCAAGCTTTTTTGAGGAGTGGTATTTTAGTCCCGATAACCAGATCGTAATCAACCTTGTAGTCGAGATATTCTGGTAACTCAGCTACATCTTCGGGAGTTAATAACTCGTCTTCCAGTAACTTTTCTGGACTAATAAGTAAAGGATTGCCAGCTAAAGCAGAATAGCATAAGTAGGGAGAATTACCATAACCAGTAGGACCAAGAGGTAAAATTTGCCATACTTGCTGGTCAGCATTGGCAAGAAAGTCAATAAAATCATAAGCACCAGTCCCTAAATCACCAATACCAAAAGGACTAGGTAGAGAAGTGGGATGGAGTAAAATACCGCTAACTCTGGAGTCAAACATTAATTTCTCTTCCTTGGGATAAAATTGTTTGCAATATCCAAGCTAAAAGCTCATAGCTAAAAGCTCGTAGCTTTAAATGAAAAGTTTACTTTTGGGCATAGGTCTAATGTATCTAGATCCCGTCAAAGATTTTATATTTAATATTTAGTCATATTTAGTGCTATCTGTAACTAATAAGATATGGATCTTCAACTGGTTTTTAACGGCATTGCCATCGGTAGTATCTTAGCTCTAGCAGCGATCGGTTTAACCTTAACTTACGGTATTTTGCGCCTTTCCAATTTTGCCCACGGGGATTTTATGACTTTAGGTGCTTATCTAACTTGGTTAGCCAATATCAACGGCGTAAATATCTGGTTAGCAATGATTTTAGGGGCTGCTGGCACGATAATAGGAATGCTAATTGCAGAATTGCTCCTCTGGAAACCCATGCGCGATCGCCGTGCTAATTCTACAACCCTAATTATTATCTCTATTGGGTTAGCCTTATTTCTCCGTAGTGCTATTTTATTCATCTGGGGTGGTAGTGTGCGACTCGTTTAGAACAAAAGTACTGTAAAGTACGTAGTTCTAGCCTGGATTAAGGAGACATATGTTAAGGAAAGTTAAGAAATTAACAATTTTTAACAAGTCAAATTG
>JAAUYH010083660.1_pt1 | contig 10062 bp, 8 predicted proteins | sample 7278061 | NCBI WGS metagenome assembly JAAUYH01 (sample SAMN14350203, study PRJNA611818) | marine sediment metagenome | isolation source: surface marine sediment (0.6m) | place: French Polynesia: Moorea | collected 2018-08 | reverse complement strand
GGCCAACATCAGGCCGTTCCACGAAGTGAGCACCTTTTCGTCGCGCCCGGGATGCGCGCGCCTCTCACGGACCTCGAACAGCGTTTTCCGAGCTTCGGCAAGAGCCTCTCGGTCCTCCAGGCTGCCCACCAACTCGAGGATGCTTTTGCCCTCAAAGTTGCCCCGGTCTGTGACCGAATAGGCCGAGATGAACGCCCCTGCCTCCTCGCCCAGTACATCGCGGATCTCGTCAGACGTCCAGACAAAGAACTTGCCTTCCTCGCCCTCGCTGTCGGCGTCGAGGGTGCTGGCGAAGGCACCGGACGGCGCGCCGCCCGGTCGCTCCTCGGCGATCATCTCGCGCAGCACCCAGTCGACGGTCTCTCGGATCCGTTGTTCGTAGAGCGCGTTGCCGGTGTCCTGCCAGGCCCAGGTGAGCACGTCGATCAGCTGCGCGTTGTCGTAGAGCATCTTCTCGAAGTGCGGCACCAGCCAGCGTTCGTCGACCGAGTAGCGTGCGAAACCGCCGCCCAAGTGGTCGTAGATCCCGCCCTGGCACATGCGCGTCAAGCTGAGGTCTACGGCGCGGCGATAGGGCTCGGCGCCGCTGCGTTTCCAGGCGCGCCAGATCTGCTTCAGGATCGCGCACTGCGGGAACTTGGGCGCATGGCCGATGCCGCCGTTGAAGGGATCGAACTCGCGCGCCAGGCGCTCGGCGATCTGGTCGGCGAGGGCCATGGAGATGCCGTCGCCTTGCTGATGGCTGGAGAGCTTGTCGAGCGCGTCTTGAATCGCGGTGACGTTCTTGTCGACCGATTCGCGGTCGTCGGCGTAGGCGGCCGCCAGGCTGCGCAGGACGTCGGGGAAGCCGGGGCGCCCGTAGCGGGTCGCCGGCGGGAAATAGGTGCCGCCCCAGAAGGGCTCGCCGTTGGGCGTCAGGAACATGGTGAGCGGCCAGCCGCCCTGTTCGCCGAGCAGCGCGAGGGCGTGTTGATAGATCGTGTCGAGGTCCGGGCGTTCCTCGCGGTCGACCTTGATATTGACGAAGAGCTCGTTCATCAGCGCCGCGATCTGCGGGTCCTCGAAGGACTCGTGGGCCATGACATGGCACCAGTGGCACGCGGCGTAGCCGATGGACAGCAGGACCGGGCGGTCGGTTCGCTTGGCTTCTGCGAAGGCGTCCTCGCCCCAGGGATGCCAGTGCACCGGGTTGTCCTTGTGCTGCAGAAGGTAGGGGCTGGTTTCTTCGTCGAGCCGGTTTTGCGCAGGCGCGTGCTGGTCGGGCATGGGGACGTCGGCTTCCTCGACAGCTTCGATGGGACAGAGCGCGCGGCGCGCCCGGGTGCGGCTCCCGGGGCGATTGCCGGCCCCCACGCGGTGATGTATCCCTGTGCTGCGGCCCGCCTCGCGCTATCTTCACTATGATGGCACGGACCGCCGGCCCTCAACCCCAAATGTCATGAGGGCTTTTCGCCTCGGGGTAAAGACCATGAAGATCACGATCGATATCGACTGCACGCCGGAGGAGGCGCGCGCCTTCTTCGGGCTTCCGGATGTCGCGCCGATGCAGAAGGTCATGATGGAAGAGGTGCAAAAGCGGATGATGGAGAACCTGACGGCGATGGATCCGGAGCAGATGTTCAAGACCTGGCTGCCGGCGAGCATGCAGGGCTGGGAGCAATTCCAGAAGATGTTCTGGTCGCAATGGTCGGGGGGCCAGGCGGGGAAGTCCGGCGGCAAGGAAAGCTGACCCGGCGCTTTGCGCGCGCGGGAGCTGCCGGCGCAGATCGATAGCACGATGGACGGACAGGGCCGGGGCGACACGATCTTCGCGCCGTCCACCGCGGCGGGCCGCGCCGGGGTGTCGGTAATTCGGGTATCCGGCCCCGAGGCCGGCGCGGCTTTGCAGGCACTGGGCGGGCCGGCGTCGCCGGTGCCGCGCCGCGCGGTGCTCTGCAGTTTTCGGGATCCGGACAGCGGCGAGACGATCGACCGCGGCCTCGGCGTCTGGTTTCCGGGTCCGGGAAGCTTCACCGGCGAGGATGTTGCGGAGTTTCATGTCCACGGTGGGCGCGCGGTCGTGGCCGCCATGCTGGACGCGCTGGGCCGGCGTCCGGGGCTGCGTCCGGCGGAGGCGGGGGAATTCACACGGCGGGCGTTCGACAACGGCAAGTTGGATCTGGCCGAGGTCGAGGGATTGGCGGACCTCGTCAACGCCGAGACCGAGATGCAGCGTCGGCAGGCGCTGCGGCAGATGGGCGGCGCGCTGTCGCGGCGGGTGGAGGGCTGGCGTGAGCCGCTGGTGCGGGCCTTGGCCCATCTGGAAGCGGAGATCGATTTTCCGGACGAGGATGTTCCCGAAGGATTGTCCGATCGGGTGCGCGAGCGCGTGGCCGCGCTCGAGGGTGAGGTGGCGTCGTTTTTGGCCGACGATCATCGGGGCGAACGGCTCCGCGACGGGGTGATGATCGCCATCGTCGGCGCCCCGAACGTGGGCAAGTCGAGCCTTCTGAACGCGCTGGCGCGGCGTGATGCGGCGATCGTGGCGTCGACCGCGGGGACGACGCGGGATGTGATCGAGGTGCATCTGGATCTGGGTGGGCTGCCCGTGACGCTCGCCGATACGGCCGGGCTCCGGGACGTCGGGGCGGGGGATCCGCGCGGCCTGGATCCGGTGGAGCGCGAGGGGATCCGGCGCAGCCTGGAGCGGGCGGCCGCGGCGGACCTGAAGCTGGCGGTTTTCGACCGCAGGGAGTGGCCGCCGGGCGACCCGGAGACGCGCGCGTTGCTGGACGGGGACTGTTTGATTTTGTTGAACAAATGCGACCTCGTTTCGGATCGGGAACTGTCGGTATCGAAATGTGGCGGGATGGTTCCGGTAGCGGAAGGACTGGAGTTTGAGCCTTTGGAGCTTTCCGCGCGGAGCGGGGCCGGGCTGGAGCGGCTGCTACAGGTGCTGCGGGAGGCCTGCGCGGCGCGCGTGGGGTCGGACGGCGGCGCGATCACGCGGGCCCGGCATCGAGCGGCCCTCGAGGATTGTCGCGCGGCGTTGGGTCGAGCGAGGCAGGCGGCGTTGGCGGAGCTGGCGGCGGAGGACTTGCGCCTGGCGACGCGGGCCTTGGGACGGGTCACGGGGCGTGTCGACGTGGAGGATGTCCTCGACGCCGTGTTTCGGGATTTCTGCATCGGGAAATAGCGGTCACGAGGTGGCGGCGGCGCCTTAACGGCTTGTTAAGAGGCCGCGGCGTGTCATGGCGATGTTTCACGTGAAACACGCTACGGTCGGAGACCGGCGATTTTGACAGCGTCGCGCGCTTTGCCTAAAACGCGATTCATGTCCGGATACGACGTCATCGTGGTCGGCGGCGGCCACGCGGGATGCGAGGCCGCGGCCGCTGCCGCGCGCATGGGCGCGCGCACGCTCCTGGTGACCCACAAGCTCGAGACCATCGGGGTCATGTCGTGCAATCCGGCGATCGGCGGGCTCGGCAAGGGCCATCTGGTGCGCGAGATCGATGCGCTCGACGGCGTCATGGCGTGGGCCATCGACCGGGCCGGCATCCAGTTCCGGGTGCTCAACCGGAGCAAGGGCGCGGCGGTCCGCGGCCCCCGGGCCCAGGCCGACCGGAAACTCTACCGCCGCGCCGTGCAGGCGCTGCTCCGGGCCCAACCCGGGCTCGAGATCAAAGCGGCCGCGGTGGACGATTTGGTTATCGACGGGGCGGGGCGCTGCGCCGGTATCGTCACCGCGGCGGGCGAGACCCTGCGGGCGGGCGGGGTGGTCGTGACCACCGGGACGTTCCTCCGCGGCATGATCCATCGCGGCGAGGAGCGGGCCCCGGCCGGGAGGGTCGGCGAGGCGCCGGCGCTCAAGCTGTCCGAAACCTTCGCCCGCTTCGGCTTCGCCCTCGGGCGCCTGAAGACCGGGACGCCGCCGCGCCTGGACGGGCGGAGCATCGACTACGGGGATCTCGAGGTGCAGCCGGGCGACGTGCCGCCGACGCCGTTCTCATTCATGACCGAGTCGATCGATCAGCCGCAGATCGATTGCCACGTCACCTATACCGGTCCGGAGGGCCACGCGCTGATCCGGGCGAATCTGCATCGTGCGCCGATCTACTCCGGGCAGATCGAGGGCGTCGGGCCGCGCTATTGCCCGTCGATCGAGGACAAGGTGGTGCGCTTCGCCGAGCGGGACCGGCATCAGATCTTTCTGGAGCCGGAAGGACTGGACGACGCCACCGTCTACCCGAACGGCATCTCCACATCGCTGCCGCGCGAGGTTCAGGCGGCCCTGTTGCGGACCATTCCGGGGCTGGAACGGGCCGACATGCTGCAGCCCGGCTACGCCATCGAGTACGATTACGTGGATCCGCGCGAGCTCGGTCCGGGACTCGAGACGTTACGGGTGCCGGGCCTGCTCCTGGCCGGGCAGATCAACGGCACGACCGGCTACGAGGAGGCCGCCGCCCAAGGATTGATGGCCGGGATCAACGCGGCCCGCACGGCCTCGGGCGGCGCGGCCGACTTCCAGCTAGACCGGGCCGAGGCCTATATCGGCGTGATGATCGACGATCTTGTCACCCGCGGCGTCACCGAGCCCTATCGGATGTTCACCAGCCGGGCGGAATACCGGCTGCGCTTGCGGGCCGACAACGCCGATCAGCGTCTGACGGAGAAGGGCGCGGCGCTGGGCTGTGTCGGCGCGGCGCGGGCGCAGGCGTTTCGGCGCAAGGCGGCTCGGCTGGAGGAGGCCCGCCGTCTGGCGTCGGACCTCGCGGCGACGCCGAGCGAGCTCCAAGGATACGGATTTGCTGTCAACATGGACGGCATGCGCCGGACAGCGTTCGAGCTCCTTGCATATCCGAAGGCTAGTGTTCGGCGATTGGCCGATATCTGGCCCGCACTGTCCGAAATCTCACCGGATATCGCCGAACAGCTCGAGGCCGAGGCGCGCTATGCCGGTTACCTGGACCGGCAAGAGGCGGATATCCGGGCCTATCGGCGGGACGAGTCCTTGGTTTTGCCGCAGCGGATCGACTATGGTGCGATCCCGAGCCTGTCCAACGAGGTGCGGCAGATCTTGAGCCGATCGCGGCCGGCCACCCTCGGTGCGGCGGCGCGCTTGCCGGGCATGACACCGGCGGCCTTGGTGGCTTTGTTGCGCTACGTGAGGCGTGGCTCGGCGCCGGCGCAGGCCGAGACCGCGGCCTGAGACGGCCGATTCGAATCGGCGCCCGAAAGGGGGAGGGGCGCCGCAACGCGCATTGGGGGTGCACGGCGGGAGAGCGAAAAGCGGCACCATGCCAGATGTCCTGACCCCGGAAGACTTCCAGAAGCAAACCGGTGTTTCACGTGAAACCCTCGACCGGCTCCAGGCCTACGCGGATCTGCTGGTCAAGTGGAACGACCGGATCAACTTGGTCGCCGAATCGACGCTCGAAGATCTTTGGCGTCGTCACATGTTGGACTCCGCGCAGCTGTTCCCATTGCTGCCGGCCGTGCCGCCCGGGCACCGCCGGGTCCTGGTCGACCTCGGCAGCGGCGCCGGCTTTCCGGGGATGGTCTTGTCCGTTCTCGGCGCCGGCGATGTCCACTTGGTCGATTCCGATCAGCGCAAGGCGATCTTCTTGCGCGAGGTCGCCCGGGAGGTGGGCAGCGACGCCCATATCCACGCGGTCCGGATCGAGCAGATGCGGGAATTCGCCGCGGACGTGGTGACCGCCCGGGCGCTGGCGCCACTCGGTGAGCTGCTGGAGCTCGCGGCACCGTTTTTGGCCGGCGGGGGATGTGCCTTGTTCCTGAAAGGAAAGGCGGCTAAAAGTGAGTTGGCGGAAGCTGAGCTGCACTGGTCGCTAAGAACCGAATACCATAAGAGCCTCTCCGACCCCTCCGGCGTCGTTCTCCAGATCGGGGTATATGGCCGTGAAACCGTCCGACACTGACGTCAGCTTGAGGCTCGACGGATCGAGCGGCAGGGTCCTGGCGATCGCCAATCAGAAGGGCGGCGTCGGCAAGACGACCACCGCCATCAACCTGGCGACGGCTTTGGCGGCCTGCGGGGAACGCGTTCTGGTTGTAGATCTCGATCCCCAGGGCAACGCGAGCACCGGGCTCGGACTCGACCCGGCCCAGCGCGGCGAGGGAATCTATCCAGTCTTGATACAGGGTGTGCCCCTCGTGACGGTCGCTTTGGCGACCGATGTGCCGCGCATGTCGGTGGTGCCCTCCTCGGTCGATCTCTCCGGGGCGGAGGTCGAGCTGGTCCAGTTGGAACGGCGCGAGTTCCGCCTGTCCGACTCGCTCGGGCCGGCCCTCGGGCACTACGATTTCGTGCTGATCGACTGTCCGCCGGCGCTCGGTTTCCTGACCCTGAACGCCCTTGTCGCTGCCGACGCGGTGCTGGTGCCGCTGCAGGCCGAGTTCTACGCCCTAGAGGGGCTGACGCACCTGCTGGACACCGTCTCGCGCGTTAGGCGGGCCTTCAACCCGCGGCTTGAGCTACAAGGTATAGTGTTGACCATGTTTGATCGCCGCAATAACTTGTGCGATCTCGTTGCGGCCGACGTCCGGGCGCATCTTGGCCCCAAAGTCTATGAAACGGTGATCCCGCGCAATGTCCGGGTGTCCGAAGCGCCGTCCCACGGCAAGCCGGTGCTGCTCTACGACCACCGCTGCGCCGGCGCGCAGGCGTACATCCATCTTGCGGGGGAGATGCTGCGGCGCGAGCGTCAGACGGCTGGCCGCGCCGCCGCTTTCGCGTAGAGTTTGCCGACGGAACGATCGCGTGCCGCGGTCGTCGCCCGATCTGCGTGGCCGTTCGACGGCCTTCGAAGACTGCAAATTTTGGACAGGCCGGAGGACCGGCTGAGAGTGGGGTCTGAAGCCATGAGCGAACAGGTTCGTCGCAGCAATCTCGGCCGCGGTCTCTCCGCGTTATTCGGCGAAGAGAGCGGCGATTACGCGACCCTCGACCGGGTCCGCGCGACCAAGGACGTGCCGACCGGTGAGCTTCATCCAAATCCGCATCAGCCGCGGCAACATTTCGATGACGAAACGATCCAAGAGCTCGCCGACTCGATCAAGGTCAACGGTCTGCTGCAGCCGATCCTGGTGCGACGGCACCCCGAACGGCCGAGCGAGTACGAGATCGTCGCCGGCGAGCGTCGCTGGCGTGCGGCGCAGTTGGCGCAGCTGCACCAGGTACCGGTCGTCATCCGCGATCTGGACGACTCCCAGGCGCTCGAATTGGCCCTGGTCGAGAACCTGCAACGGCAAGACCTGTCGCCGCTGGAGGAAGCCGAGGCCTTCCAGCGCTTGATGGACGAGTACAATCACCGTCAGGAGGATCTGGCCGGCATGCTCGGCAAGAGCCGTAGCTTCGTGGCCAACAGCCTGCGCCTGCTGACTTTGCCCGACGGCGTCAAGGCGGCGCTCGAGGCCGGCAAGCTGACCGCCGGACATGCCCGCGCCCTGGTCAACGCCGAGGACGCAGAGGCGCTCGCGCAAAAAATCATCGCCAAGGGCCTGAATGTGCGCCAGACCGAAGCCCTGTTGCGCCAGGAGAAGTCGGACGGCGGCCCCAGCCGGCCGAAGACGGCCCCGGAGCGGCCCGTCAAGGACGCCGACACCCTGGCGCTGGAACGCGATCTATCGGAGCTTCTGGGCCTCAAAGTGAGCTTCGAGATCAAAGGCCAAGGCGGCTCCTTGACCATCCATTACAAGACCCTCGAGCAGCTCGACGACGTGCTGCAACGCCTGAACCAGACGCCCGAATCGATTTAGCGGCCGGTCTCGGTCGACGAGCGAAACGGGATTTCGTTTCGCCACCAGAACAATCGGCCCGGACCCGCAGTAGAGGTCATTCCATGAGCGGAACGACCCTTCGGGACCTCGCGAGATTGTTCCGCAGCCGCAATGAACCCGATCGGCGAAGTCAGCGCGGCCGGACTTGGGTCCGTCTGGCACGGGGCGCATTGGCCGCGACGTCGAGCAGGGCGCGCGCGGCGAGAGTCTCCGCGGGCGCGCCGCTGCGCTTCGACTCCGACTCGGCTTCGACCAGGCGCGCCAGGGCGCGGGCCAGGCGTTCCGGAGACCAACGCCCGGCCTGGGCGACGAAGCGCGATTTGAGCTTCCAGAACACCGGCGGCCGCAGCCTGCGCAGCGCATCCTCCATCGGCGTACCGGCGGCGCTCATGCCGGCGACAACGTGAAGCCGAAGCAGATGCCGCGCGGCCGCGCGCAACAGGCTGATGGGTGCGGCGCCCTCCGCCAGGCCGCGCCGCATACTGCGCTCGAGCCCCGTGAGGTCGCCGTCGGCGAGGGCGAAGGCCAGGTCGTCGAGCGTCAAGGCGGCGCTGTCGCCAACCAGGGCCAGGGTGTCGTCCAGCTCGATCCGGCGCCCTTCCGCCGGCAAGGACCCCGCCTCACCCTTGTAGAGCACCAGCTTCTCCAACTCGCGCCGGGTCAACTGGCGATCGCCGCCCAGATTGGCCGCCAGGAAATCGAGCGCCTCGGGCGCAATCTCCAGTCCGGCCGCGCCGAGGGTTTCCCTGATCAGCTTCATGAGCGCGCGCGAATCGTCGCGATAGCACGCCAGGGCGGCGCCGTTCGCGGCGCCCTCGAAGAGCTTGCGCAGGCTCGAGCGCGCCGGCAGGTCGCCGCCTTCCACCACGATCAGGGCATCGCCGACCGGCTCGGCGAGGAAGTCGGACAGCGTTGCGGCCAGGGCATCGCCGGCATCGCGCAACCGCACGACCCGGCGTCCGCCGGTAAGCGACAGGGCGGCCGCCTCGTCGCCCAGCCGGGCCGGGTCGTCCTGCACTTGACCGGCCGACAACTCGACGACACGGAACGGATCTGCGAGATCTTCGGCGACGGCAAGGGTCAGGCTGTCGGCGCGCTCGCGTACCAACCCGTTGTCGGGGCCGTACACCAAGACGGCCTGCGCCCCGGGATCGGGCGCGCGGGCGAAGGCGTCGGCATCGCCGGTGGCGATCTTCATCGCGAATCCGACGAAGCGGCCGGCGGCTGCGCGCTCATCCTTCGCCCGCCGCACCGGCGCGCAGCAGAAACACCGCCAGGCGTGCGCGGATGTCGTCGGAAAGCTCGCGCAGGCCGCGTTCGCGCGCGTTCTGCTCCGCGATCTGTGTCGCGAACTGGGACTCGAGGATGTTGTAGCTATTGACCGACTGGGCGGAGCCGTTGAGCACGATCTTCTTGTCTTCCTTTCGCCGCAGTTGGTAGTCGGCCCGCAGCTTCAAGTTGGCGCGCGTGGCCGTCTCGTCTCGCCGCAAGGCCAGCTCGCTGATCGATTCGCTCAGCTGGATTTCGAGAACGTACAGGGGCTGGGCCGGAAGGCCGCGCGGATTGATTCGGTCACGGAGCAGGTTGTTGAACTGCTGACCCGTGCGATTGGGCAAGGCTTTGATCTCGACCTGTGCGATCTCGTCGACGGTCGAGCGTCCGGTGTCACGCCGTTCTCCGTAGAGCGGACGGACCTCGCAGCCGCTAAGGCACAAAAGAGCCAAGCACAACAGGCCGAGCCCGCCCGACAATCGCCGGCGGCCGATCGCGCTGCGCTCACACGACCACATTGACGATCCGGTTCTTGACCACGATGACGCGTCTGGGTGCGCGGCCCGCCATGGCCCTTTGCACCGCCGGTTGCTCCAACGCCGATTGTTGTGCCTCGGCCTCTTCTGCGTCGAGCGGCAAGGAGATGGTCGCCCGCAACTTGCCATTGACCTGCACGCCCATCGTCACGCTCTCGTCGAGCGTGAGCGCGGGGTCCGCCTCCGGCCAAGCCTGGTCGGCCAACAAGTCCCGATGCCCGAGCCGCTGCCAAAGCTCCTCGGCCAGATGCGGCATCATGGGTCCGATCATCCGCGTCAACATCTCCAAGGCTTCGCGCAAAGCCCATGCGCTGCCGTGCCCGCCGCCCTGGAATGTCGACAGGCCGTTCGACAGCTCGTAGATCCGCGCCACGGCGCGGTTGAAGCGGAACTGCTCGATATCGTCGGTCACCGCAGCGATCGCCTTGTGCGTGATGCGCCGCAACTCGAGCGCCGCCGCGTCGGCCTT
>JAAUYH010187349.1_pt1 | contig 10064 bp, 12 predicted proteins | sample 7278061 | NCBI WGS metagenome assembly JAAUYH01 (sample SAMN14350203, study PRJNA611818) | marine sediment metagenome | isolation source: surface marine sediment (0.6m) | place: French Polynesia: Moorea | collected 2018-08 | reverse complement strand
ATGTCTAAGCCTACTCAAGCTCATCTCGATCGCACTCTCAAAAAGAATCAACCACTAGCACTAAAACAAAAAACTCTCAGTCAGATGCAATACTATATGGGAGCTAAATTGATTGAGGTTGGAGTCGATCCTCAGTCAGTAACTTATCGTTGGTCAGTAAAAAACCAGGAAGACGAACAAATCTGCACTCTTAGTGCTTTTTGGGGCGAATCTCAGGAAAAATTACTCTCTGGGAAAGAACCCCTTACTGGTGCTGAATTAATTGACTGTGCTAGAGCTAATGCTTCTTATGGAGTCAAAACAGCAGCTAAGTTATGTGGTTACAGTACAGATATTGAGCAGTTTCAGTCTGCATTAAAGCAGACTATTCAAGAAATGAGGCTTTCTCCCAACTCTTTCAAAAATTTGCTTGATACTGATGCAAAATAATACCAATGAGAAAAAGTAATGAAAATATTAGTTGTTGGCAATGGAGGAAGAGAACATACGATCGCCTGGACGTTATTAAGATCGCCTAATGTCAAAGCAATTTATTGCACTCCTGGCAACGGCGGTACGGCAACTATGGCAAACTGTTTTAATCTCGATATTGCAGTAGATGATTTTGAAGGACTCGCCAAAGCAGTCAAAGAGCAAGGCATTTCCCTAGTAGTGGTAGGGCCAGAATTACCCTTATCTCTTGGTATTACCGACTATCTTCAACAATACAATATTGCTGTATTTGGCCCCGATCAAGCGGGGGCGCAATTAGAGTCAAGTAAATCCTGGGCAAAAGATTTAATGGTTGAAGCCCAAATCCCGACAGCAAAGTCGGCAACTTTTACCGATGCTACTTCCGCTAAAACCTATATTCAAGAACAAGGCGCACCTATTGTAGTTAAAGCAGACAGTCTCGCAGCAGGAAAAGGGGTCATTGTGGCAATGACCACAGAAGAAGCGATCGCAGCAGTAGATAGCTTATTGGCACAAGGTTTTAATACTTTAGTGGTAGAGGAATTTTTAGCAGGGGAAGAAGCTTCGGTTTTAGCAATAACTGATGGTGAAACTATTCGCCCTCTCATACCATCCCAGGATCACAAACGCATTGGAGAAGGCGATACAGGGAAAAATACGGGAGGAATGGGAACTTATGCCCCCGCACCCATTGTTACCCCAGAATTGATGGAGCGAATTCAAAAAGAAGTTTTAGAGCCTACTATTGGGGTCTTAAAACGGCGAGGAATTGACTATCGAGGAGTAGTCTATGCTGGTTTGATGATTAGCCCTACAGGGAAGCCCAAGGTTTTAGAATTTAACTGTCGTTTTGGCGATCCTGAAACCCAAGTAGTTTTACCCCTGCTGGATACTCCCCTAGAAGAATTACTAATAGCCTGTACCCAACAGAAATTAGCCCAACAACCTCCTATTAAATGGAAATCTGGTAGTGCAGTGTGTGTAGTTGCTGCTTCTGGCGGTTATCCTGATGCTTACGAAAAAGGAAAAGCGATCGCTGGAATTGAGTCGGCTACGGCTCAAGGCGCAATCGTGTTTCATGCAGGAACAACTTTAAAAGATGGTCAATTAGTCACTAGTGGCGGTAGAGTATTGGGAATTACTGCGTTAGGGGAAAACTTAAAAGATGCGATCGCAAAAGTCTATCCTGCTGTAGAATCTATTAGTTTCGAGGGAATGTATTATCGCCGTGACATCGCCCATCGCGCCCTTTAAATCAGTAATCAGTAGGGGCGAACGGCCGTTCGCCCCTACATCAGTTATCAGTTACGGCAAAGGTTTAATAGTTACTAAAAATATAGTCAAATATTACATTAACTAATTTCCAGCTTTACTAGGTGTCAACCTAATAGGACGAACTACAACGCCACGGCAGTCGCTTCAAGTCGGGAAACCCGCCCAACGCGCTGCCTTCTCTATCCCTCCGTCAAAGACTGTTGGGATTACTTTTATAGTAAGTTTATGTTGAAACCACTTTTTTGTTTTTTTGATTTGCTCGTTAATCTGATGTTTATTCGACCCCTGACTATCAGTAAAACTGTTTAGGGATTTCGACAAAAAAAGTTTTCCCATAGTGTAGTAGAGTTCAGGCATAGCTCGGACTCTAGAATAATATAGAGATGGAACTGACTGCCCCCCTGAAAGCTTTGTTCATCGAAACATCATGGGATGATTTTTTCTGTCCAATTCCCTTAAGCGGTTGTGCCAAGGACTTTCACCTTATCAAAATTAAGTCATTGCATCTAGTTTCAGTGACATTGTATCACACTACTATCACCAAACATTTGTTGTTGTTTGACTATATTTGCTGATGTTTTCATTGAATGTTTATCATACTGAGTCCGAAAAGATGTAATAAAGCACAAGTAATTGGATTTTGAATCCTTATCCATTAGTAATGATTTTACTGTTGTAGAGACTCATAGCTTTTTGCATCCCTTCTTTGAGGCTGCACTCAACAGCTTTAACCGATAGATACAAAACTTCCTCAATTATGGTAGTTTCTTTGGGAGTAAACTTTCCTAACACATGAGAGATAGTTTGTTTGTTCCCATCAGACTTACCAATACCAATACGCAAACGGGGGAAATTTTGACTACCAAGATGAGAAATAATTGACTTCATGCCATTATGCCCCCCAGGCGAACCTGACAGCCTAATTCTTAATCTTCCTACGGGTAAATCCATATCGTCGTAGATGACTAATACTGAGTTGGGTGCAACTTTATACCAATCCGTTACGGCTCTTACCGCTTGTCCTGAGCGATTCATATAGGTAAGTGGTTTTAACAAGCGGATTTTATTGCCGTAGGGAGATATTCCTTCGCAAAATAACCCCTGAAAGCGTTTATTTTCCTTCCATGACATCTGCCAAGCCTTAGCTAAAGCGTCCACAGCCTCAAAACCGATATTGTGTCTAGTTCGGTCATATTTTGGTTCTGGGTTGCCTAAGCCGACAATTAATTCAGGAATAATCAATTTAGTGTTGCTTTCTGAGGACATGGTAACAGCGATCGCTAATTAGACTGTTGGAATAAAGTCTCTAAATAAACTCTGGCACAAGTGCGATAGTTTTGTGAAGTCTCATTATTCTGACCTCCACTGTTTTGTAACAAGAACAAAGACAAAGCTGCTGCAAAAACCCGGTCTTGATCCCAGGTGGGATGGGTTTCTAGATAACTTTTGAGAGATTGATGTAGTTCCTCCGGTATTTCTGCCAAAATACTGACTGCTGATCTCATATTTAACTTTCTCGCTCCTGCTAATCAAGTTTCGTCCTCCTGATGAGGATTTTGCTAGAGATTTCCCTTGGGAAAAAAATCTGAGATTTAATCTTCTAGCTGGACTATTTTCGTCTAACAGGGGGTGGGTTTGTCAATGCTACAAAATGTTAACAAAATCTTTATGGCATTTTTTAATTAACGAAACAATAGCATTTGAAGCCTATTTTTGTTACTTTTCTTAATAAAGTAGGGTATTTCCAGGACTGCATTTTTAAGATTCAGAAAAATCCCCTATTGTTAAATCAACAGTTGATTCTGTCGTTCTTTCTTGTGGAAAAGTCTGGGTAAAATGTGGAAAACTTTATCACAGTTTGTGGAAATAGTGGGGAATCTATGGGGTAAATCCCAGGCAAAAAATAAGAATTAATAATTTTTCCTCACTGTTGAATATCTGGGATACAAATAGAGTTGTCATCTCGAATCTTAATCAAACCTTGACGACGCAGTTTCCCCATTAGACGAGTTACTGTCACGCGAGTCGAACCGATACTACTACCAATTTGGGCATGAGTCAGAATGTAAGGCAGACAATAACCTTCTTCACAAGATTCACCATATTCTTCAATCAGGAGAGTGATAAAACTTATCAAACGATCAACAGTCTTTCTCTGACCCAAAGCAGTAAGCCACAAAAGTTTACGCTGATGTTGGTATCTCAAAGCTTCATAAACTTCTTTACTAAAATGAGGCCAATTATCTAAATCATGCCAATATAACCAAATTACTTGAGTGCCATCTAGATGACAGTAAGCTTGAAGATCGTAAGAAGACTGGGCAACTATTTCAAAAGGTTGACCAGTGGGAACAAAACCTAAAAAAGTTTCTTCAGGAAAGTCCTCATTCGACTCTGAAGAATCACTAGAATCAGAAACATTTTCCTTTGTTAAACTTAATTGAGTTGTTTTTCCTACTAAACGAATAACTCCTTTATTGACTAGATATAATAAACCAGGACGAGCAGGGATACGCTCGTCTTTTCTGAAAATACGATCTCGATAGTGTGTTTGTGCCCAATCAACGATTCTTTGCCATGTTAAAAAAGGGCGAGATGCCTCGGAAGAGCGATCGGAAAATTGCATAGTTTGGAGGCAAAATAGTTAATGTAAATGCATATTTGATTTTACATGGATAGCAATGTCGCAAAAAATACTTTTTTATATAAGTTTTTTAAACTAGATTTTGCTAACAAGAAGCTGGGCATCAAACAACTTTTACAACAACAGTTATTACAGGCAATTTATCTCTATCGCCAACAAAATAAAATCCTGGATAGTTGGGATAGTATTATTGTTTCTCTCCCTGACAAGCTAATTTTACGTAATATAAATAATCACAAAATTGCAACAAAGAAGGATTTTACTTCTGCCTCTTTTCTCTATGATTCGGTATATCGTTGTGCTATTGCATTTCCCTTGGCTAATTCTTGTGGTATAAAGCCATTAGAGATGGCACAAAAATTAGTCAGCTTTTTTCCTGAGGTTAAGCTTGAGGAGGTTACAAAATTACACCTCAAAGTAATGATTAAAGTTATTCCTCCTGGTTGGATTGATTTTAAGATCAAGCATAATTTTTTGGGAATTTGGTTGCAACAATTGATTTTAGAACTTGAATATAATCACAGTCACAGAATTGAAGATCACCCTTGTCATAAAAATTTACAATTTTTGGCAGAAAAACCAAATTTATTTCCTGTAAATTATTACTATGCTCGCTGTTGTTCTCTGTTAAAACTGGGAGAACGAGAAGAATTAATCAAATTAGATAATCATAACTTTTTGAGTTTATCTTGGCAGATAAGTAAACCCAATCCGATTCTTTGGTTTGATGTTGCGGAAAATTTTTTACTAACCCATCCTCAAGAATTAAATTTATTGCATTCTATATTACTTATATTAGATCAGTTTGGCGATCGCCTAGTGCCTCGGCAGAGCCGAGACCGCGATACCAGCGAGGCATTGCGCGATCGCCCTAAAATTCAGCCAACAGAAGAAAAAATCTGGCTCAACTATGCATTAGACTTAAGTGAAGCTTTTGAGCAATTTATTATTGCTTGTCGTTTTTGTGGAAAAGTTAAACATCAAAATCCTCAGCTAGCAGTAGCCAGACTAGGATTAATCGCTCTGGTAAAGTGGTGTTTATATAAGCTACTGTGGGAAAAGTTAAAAATAATTCCTTTATGCGAACTGTAATGAAAAGTTACGAAATTATTTATTCCGAGAAATGTTCTTGACAATAAGCACAACTTCGTCTACGATGTCAGGCGTGTGAGGAGCGAACCAGATGGGAGAGTCGAGACGAAACAAGGCAAGTCGTCGGCTCTCTTTCTGATCTAATAAACTGATCTAATAAAATTGGGCATCCTTAATTGAGGTTAGTTGTTGAGCGTTGGCTCTTTCGCCACAAGTACGAGGAGTAGGAAACATTTTACCTGGATTAGCTAATCCTTTAGTATTAAAGCTCTCTCGGATATAGCCCATAGTTTTTAAGTCAGTTTCATTGAACATATAGGGCATATAGCAGTTTTTATCCGCACCGATACCATGTTCTCCCGATAAACTTCCTCCCGACTCAACACAAAGTTTGAGAATTTCTCCCCCCAATTCTTCGACTTTGGAGAATGCTCCTGGTACAGAATTATCATAGAGAATCAAAGGATGAAGATTCCCATCACCAGCATGGAAGACATTAGCAATTTTATAACCATAGCGATCGCCTAAAGCTTTAATTTCTTGCAATACCTTGGCTAATTGAGTGCGGGGAATCACCCCATCTTGTACAAAATAGTTAGGGCTAATGTTTCCTGCTGCTGCAAAAGCTGCTTTTCTCCCTTTCCAGAGTTTATTACGGGTTTCTAGATCATTGGCAGAAGTAATATTTCTCGCACCGTTATCTTTACATATCTGGGCTACTTTCTTTTTATTGGCTGCTACTTCTACTACTAAACCATCTAACTCAATTAATAAAATAGCTGCTGCATCACGAGGATAACAGCCTGTAGCTACAGTATCTTCTACAGCGTTGATAGTAAAGTTATCCATGATTTCCATTCCCGCAGGAATAATACCATCACGAATAATTCCGGCGACGGCGGCACCAGATTCTTCGATACTAGGAAAATCAGCCAGCATAACGCAAACAGACTCAGGACGCTTCAGAATACGCAGGGTGACTTCTGTAGCAATGCCTAATGTTCCTTCTGAGCCAACAAAAACCCCTGTAAGGTCGTATCCTGGCATTTCTGGGACTTTTCCTCCCACATCCACAATTTCTCCATTGGGAAGGACTAGTTTTAACCCCATTACATGATTAGTAGTTACTCCATATTTGAGACAGTGGACACCTCCCGAATTTTCTGCCACATTCCCCCCTATAGAACAAATAATTTGACTCGAAGGATCGGGGGCATAATAAAAGCCAGCACCGCTAACAGTTTGAGTTACCCAATTATTAATGATTCCTGGTTGAACAGTGATGCGATGATTATCTAAATCAACATCTAACACTTGGTTCATTCTCGCTGTCACAATTAAGACGCAATCTTCTACAGGTAATGCGCCTCCAGATAAACCCGTACCTGCGCCCCTAGCTACCCAAGGAATATCATTATCGTGACAAATCTTGACCGCAGCAGCCACTTCCTCGGTGGTACGAGGTAATACAACAATCCCAGGACGTTGACGATAGTTAGTTAAACCATCACACTCATAGGTGAGTATTTCTTCTTGGCGACGAATGATTCCATCTTTGGCGATCGCATGTTCTAGCTCTTGTATAATTGGTTGCCATTTATCCTGAGTCGAAGGAAAAATCTTACTAAAAATAGTCATGGTGATCTGCTTGATGCTCTCTCTTTCTTAATTGTGTTTTAATTTGACAACAAAAGTTAAAATTTTGTCCATGTCCCTAAAAAATGACCCATTGTCTATGGAGTTAAAATCATTACCAACAGAGATTATCTTAAGCAAGTCAAGTCAGTCTCTAGGAAAAGTTTATCTTGACTGGACACCCGAGCCAGGTAATTATGTGGAACTAGCAGAAAAAACCTATGTTGTTTTAGAACGTCATCATCACTATCAATATCAAATTGAGGGATACTGTCTGCAAAAAATTTCCCTTCACGTACAAGAATCAACTAAACCCCAAGAAAGAACCTTGATTGATGGTAGATGGCTTATTGGGGACGCTAGTTGTAAGTATAATGCTCGTTCCGAAATTATCCGTTGTGCAGTTAACCCCAAAGGTTTGTGTCAGGGTTGTCGTTATTATGAGAGTTTATCCTAAGTAATATGGGTTATGAAGTTTCAAGCCGATAAATTTATCTTGTTAGTAGCCACAAGTCTGTTGAGTTGGCTAGCTATTTCTCAACAATTAGCTAGTAGTCAATCTCTTGCAGAATTAGAATATCAAGATAATTTCTGTTTTTTAGACGTTACAGATGCCGCCAATAGTTTATTACAAGATTTACCCGATTACGCCAATCGAGTCATTCAAAGAACCCAAGACAGCCACCGAGATACTGGGATTGATACTTTTATTATAGAAGCAGGAAAAGCAGAATTTAAACCCTTACCTCTACCCCAAATTGAATATAGTTCTAACCAAAGTCATGTTGTTAAGCAGGTATTTTTTACCACTTTGGAAAGACAATATTCTCATAATCGCAAAATCGAGAGAGAAACCTATTATTGGTTATTTTTGATTCCAACTACTCAAGGTTGGGAAATGATGATGCTATTTTCTAGTTTTAGTGATACAGCCAAAAACAATCCTCCAACACCTCCTAGAGAAAGCAGTCAAGGAATTATTGGGCAAGCAATTAACTTATGGTTGAAGGATTGTCGCGCAGGAACAATTCGCTAAATTAATTAGATCTATTAGATCTATTGTCCCCACTGATCTTGAGTACTGAATTGACCTAGATAACCTGAACTAGTATTATCTTCTCCGATCGCTCTTTGATCACTAACTCCTTGTTGAAACCCAGTTTGTTGATTGAAAACATTGGGATTACCGTAGGGATTAAATTGATTTTGAATAATGCCTTGGTCAACATGACTAGTAGCAGTGTTATTGTATCCTGTAGCTTCCGCATTACTAAATCCGTTTTGAATTGCTGATTGATTAGAATTGTCAGGATTTCCAAACCGATTTTGTTCTGCATATTGACTTACCCCACTAACTGCTGTGTTATTTATACCAGTAGCACTAGCATTAGTACTTCCATTTTGAATAATTTGCCCACGAACTAAACTAGGAGTTAAAAGAAGCGTAGCAGCAACAAAACTGAGACATAGAACTTTGTTAGACATAATTGTTATTCTCCAATAAATTAGGGATTTGGCACTGACGAAGTCCAAGCAGGTTCCAGAGGGGCTGTGTGCGGCGCACACCTTGAAAGCCCCGTCCCTTGAAGGGCGGAGTATCTTGGACTCAAATTAATTTTTAAGATCATTCTTATTTGGGTTTATGTTTGACTATCCCTATTTATGCAACATGAATTCTGAGTTGGGAGTTCGTGGTTATAGTTGCAATGCTTAAAGGTTATAGATTATTGGGTTACAGGGAACTGTTAGCTTGAACAATCAATCCCTAATAGCTAATGGCTCATAGCTAACAGCTAATAGCTTTTTCCAACCAGAGTCTAAATCTCCTTCCTTTCCTTGTCACTTTCACCTGTTCTCTATTCCCTAATGCTTTAAAATACTTAATGATGATTGGAATTTGAGTCTATTTTAATAAGAGCGATCGCTCTTGATTCTAGTTTCAATCTTTGCTGAAATCTTAATTATTCATTAGGGGAAACTATCATGAGTGCAGAAAGTATGTTATTCAACGGTGCAATTTTATGTATCGTGTTAGTTTTAGTAGGACTAGCTTGGGGTTTTTTACTTCTCAAAATCCAAGGTGGAGAAGCAGAGTAAAACAGTAATCAGTAATCAGTAATCAGTTATCAGTTATCACAAGTCGCTTTCAACTGTTTACTGGTTACTGTTTGTAAGCCAAGTATTTAGGTAGGAGCGGTTGCATATGTACCGATCTTTGAAGTTAATCATCACAATTTTTCTTTTCCAGAACGCAACAGACTATAGATCCTCACTTTTAATCCTTTAAAAACCGTATCTTTTTCATATTTCATCCCTAGTTTTTCCGCTACACGAATCGAACGATAATTTGCTGGCTCGATAATACAGATTAGGCGATCGCTTTTAGTTTTTTGCCATCCATAATCTCGAATCGCTGTTGCTGCTTCTGTTCCTAAACCTTGACCCCAATAAGCAGTAGCTAAACGATAACCAATTTCCAATTCTTGACTGTTATCCAATGTCCACAACAGTAACCCACAGTAACCGATTAATTCCTGAGTTTCTTTATAAATCACTGCATATAAACCAAAGCCATGTTTTTGATAGTGATAAAGCATCCAATCCAGAAAATCCTCAGTCTGCGCCCTAGTTTTTACTCCCTTCTCAGAAAATTGCATCACTTCTGGATCGGCAAGAATTGCAGCTAATTTATCAAGATCATTAGGCACAAAATATCTTAAAGTTAATCTTTTTGTTTCTGTCACAATCATACTTAATTGATACTCGAACCTTAAATCCAAGATTTTAACCCACGATTCTTGCTTATACGGTTGTCAATTAGCTCAAACAAATAGATGATTTTGAATATTTTTTAGACAGAACGAACTATGGATATTTCAGAGCGATCGCTACTTTTGGGGGATCGAGTTGAAGAAAAGTAACTCTTGCCATATTTGGCATGATAGGAATAGCGGTCAAACTCTTT
>JAAUYH010143388.1_pt1 | contig 10065 bp, 7 predicted proteins | sample 7278061 | NCBI WGS metagenome assembly JAAUYH01 (sample SAMN14350203, study PRJNA611818) | marine sediment metagenome | isolation source: surface marine sediment (0.6m) | place: French Polynesia: Moorea | collected 2018-08 | reverse complement strand
CTTGTTCCAGCCTCGGATTCGGCAGGGGCGGGCGGTTCCCGCTCGCCGCATGCGGCGAGCAGCGTGGCGCTTGCGACGAGGAGGATCAGGTTTCTCATGATGACAGCGGGTGTGTGGATAAGGAAAAGAAAAAGCCCCGCGGCGTGAGCGGCGGGGCCAGGTTCTCTCTTTTTATTAAAAGAGGCAATTGCAGATTCGGTAACCGGATACAGAGGCGTTTTTATTGTTATGGATCTGGATCTTGTTGTTTTTGTAGTTATTGTTCTTCTGGCGTCTAAATCCTGGTTCTGTTCCGTTTTCGTCACCGAGCGCAATCGCACTTCGCTTGGGCAGGGTTTATAAAGCAAGAGCTGTGCCAACCCGTCGTTGCGCCGCGCGAATTCAGGGCCTTGGCCCATAAACACCGACACATCCTGCCCGAAACCGCCCGCATCTGTAAAGAAACCCGACGCACTTAAAGTAATTTCTATCACGTTGCGCGTCAGCAACGGAGCCTTACTCGTTGAAAAGGTTGACTTTTTGCGGGAAATCGATGCTGCGCTGCGGCAAAAACGCGACGCGTCGACTGTATCCGATTTGCGACAAATTCAATCCTGAACCACGCGGCCCGGAATTTTCCGCATTTTGTCAAAATAATCGACACAATTATCGCTTGCGAGCCGCAGCCGCCGTCTCCAGAAGTCCCGCAACGCTGAAAAACCGACCGTTCCTGACAACGGCGACGACGTTCAACGCGTCGCCCACGTCGTCGAGGGGATCTCCGTCGACAAACACGAGGTCGGCATGCGCCGTCGTCGCCACGCGGCCGAACTGCAGGCTGGCGGACAACGCCCCGGCGGCGTTGATGCCGGCCGCCCTGAGCACGTTTTCGGGCGCGAGACCCGCGGCCTCGAGCGCCAGCAATTCGGCGTGAAACGCCATGCCGGGCGGCAGGCCATTCGGTTTGCTGCCGACGACGACCGCCGTCGTTGTCGCCGGCAGCTGCGGTGTCTGGTTGAATCGGCGCGTCACAGTGGCACCGGTGTCGAGCAGCCCGGCCTGCCGTGAACCGAGCACTCGCTCGAGTCCCGGTGTCTGCTGATCGGCCATGCCGGATACCAGCGTGACCGGTCCGGCGCCCGTCGCGAGCACGGCATCCTGATACCGGACGCCTTGCGGAGATGCCGGCATGGAAGCGCCGCTCAGCATCATCCCGGCACCGGAGCCGAGTCCGACCTGCCAGTTTTCGGCCAATACCGGCACGCCCCTCGACTGCCACTCGCCAACTGCCGAACGCCGCGCGACGCCAGTCGCAAGGTCGCCGGCGATCGTCACGAGCCACGGCAACGGCCCCGATTCGCTGGTCTGCTCTATCTCGCTCGCCGGCAACAGGCGGGGCCCGGGCATGTCTTTGCCGGACCAGCGACGGTTCAGCGATTCCGCCTGTTCATGATCGGTGACCATGGTCGTAATGCCATAGGAAAGCAGCACCGGGCCGAGCGATTCGTCGACGTCTGCGGGCAAGGATGCGTAGCTGTCGACGAAGCCCGGCATCACGACGAGGTCGCCCATGTCGATAACGATCTCACCGCGTCGATCCTGCCGCGGTTCCACCGAAGCGATACGACCGTTCTCGATCACGATGTCGAGGTTTTCTCGATAGTCGATGCCGACTCCGCCGAACAGTCGCTCTGTGCGCACGATGAGCCGCGATTGCGGTGCGTCGATCGGCGGCAACTCGCGTTGCACGGCGGCGCGGAACCCGGCACCCTCCCGGCGCTCGATGCGCGCATGAAATGGAACGTTTCGCGAGGTCCAGGAGTTGAAGCCACGTTTGCGGATGTTGCCGTTTGCGGCGTAGAACATCTGCTGTCGGCCGTCCCATGCGATCGGCGTGTCGAAGAAGTCTTCGCCTTCGATGAGTGTGCGAACGAGAACGGGTTCGGCAAGTATCGCCATCCGCGTCACGAGGCCGTCATCGGTGTCTTGCAGGAACGTAATGAGGCTGCCGTCGGGCCGCCATGAAGGCGCCGACAGCCGGCGATCCGATGCGACGATGGTTCGCGCTGCCTGGCCGCGGCGCCGAATCTTGATGCGCCACTCGCCGTCGTGTTCGTGCACGAACAACAGGTCGCGGCCATCGGCCGACCATGACGGCTCGGTCTCGTCGCCGGGCAAAGCCGTCAGGCGCCAGGTGAGGCCGGTCTCGAGATCGACCTCCCAGACGTCGAGCTGCGTATCTCGCCGGTCCGACGAGAACAGCAGTCGCTCGCCGTCCGGGTGCCACGCCGGATGCTGGTCGAGGAATTCGCCGCTGCCAACGCGTGTCGATTGGTTCGTTTCGAAATCGAATACCCGGAGCTGCTCCCGGGTTCCCGCGCGCGCCTGGTAGGCGATACGGCCGTCGTCCGGGGACCAGCGCGGGCGGCTTGCGGGCAGCAGCCCCTTGTCGATCGGCTGCGCTTCGCCTCCGGTCACCGGGATGATCCAGATGCCGCCGAGCAGGTCCGTGGCAATACGTCCGTCAGCCGCAATGTCCACCGCCAGGTTGGTGCCTTCGGTCAGCATGATCTGCGCCCGCGCACCCGGAACGACCAGTAAAAGCGCCGCCAACGCGGCCAGTGCACTAACTCTCACTGATACTCGTACCGCCTTCTCGTCTCGGGTCGGACGCGACTTCGAAACCTGTCTCCGCGTCATACAGGGCTGCGCCGACACCACCGAAATACATGCTGGGTTCCGCGAACTGGTGCACGGGCAGATCGGTCTCCGGCAGGTCGAGCCCGGGTTCGGCAACCAGCCGGTCGGCCTCGCCGCTCGTGTCGACGTGTATACGCGGATGCGCAATTGCGTTCGGCAACGACTTGTCGAGTTCGAACAGGTTGACGAGAACCTGGTGCAATGCCGTCGTTATGCGGTCGGCGCCCGGCGTGCCGATCGCCAGCACCTTGCCGTCGCTGCGGCAGACGCTCGGCGCCATGTTCGACGGCAGGGGCCCACCCGGTTCGCCGGGCGTCAGCCCGCGGCGATTCAGTTCAATTTCACCGAGGCAATTGTTGAGCCAGAGGCCGGTGCCATCCGGCATCTCGCCGGAACCGTAACCGGACGATGCCGTAATCGCACAACCGAAGCCGTCGTCATCGACGGCCGACGTGTGCACGGTCGATGACGATGTCCATTGCGACAACAGCTGTCCCGAACGGGCCAGCCCGATCAGGCGCTCGGCCTCGCTGCCGATGTCCTCGGCGAGATCCAGGTGGTCGCGGCGAAATCCGAGGCAAGCGCGCTGTACCCTGACGAGGCGATCCAGCGATGCCCTGTCCCAACGGTCGGACGGCAGATCGGCACAAGCCAGCAGCATTGCCGTAAGCACGGTACCGCCGATCGCCGGTGGCGGATTCGTGGCAATGTCCCATTTGCCGGCGCGCGTCACCAGTGCCGGCCGGCGGACGGCCTCGAACTCGGCCATGTCCCGCATCGTCAGTGAGCCATTGCCGGCGCGAACGTGGTCCGCGATTGCTTTGCCGATATCTCCTTTATAGAAGACTTCCGCGCCTTCGTGCGCGATGGCTTCGAGGCTGTCGGCGAGGTGCGGCACGACGATGTTGCTGCCGGCCTCTCGCAGTTTGTCGTTGTCGCGATGCAGGGCCCGATAGCCGTCGTCCGCACGCGCGAATATATCGCGGCCACTGTAGGTCAGGTAGTAGAAGCAGGACCGGGAGAGCGGAAAGCCGTCGCGCGTTGCCTTGATTGTCGGCTCGAAAAGCGCTTTCCATGGCAGCTTGCCGTGTTCTTTCCACGCTCGAGCCAGGGCCGCGAGCGCGCCAGGCACGCCGACCGAGCCCGGTCCGACCAGCGTCGAAACGCCGCCGCCGTACTCCATCGTCACCGACTTCGCGCCGAGGCCGCGCTCTTCGGGTGCCAGGCCCTTGCCCGGTATGCCGACATTGCCGTCGATCGTCGCCGGCTCTTCGCCAGGCGCCCAGACGGTGACGTAGGCGCCGCCAGCCAGTGCGCAGACGCCCGGTTCGGTGTTCATCGTTACCAGCGCCGCTGCAATCGCGCAGTCGACGGCATTGCCGCCGGCCTCGGCGACTTGCACGGCCGCCTCGGCGGCGAGCGCGGAGGTCGTGGCAACAGCTACGCGTGTCATGCGGCGGATTGTAGCGTTACTCAGAAATGAATGACGGAACGAATGGCCTTGCCTTCGTGCATAAGGTCGAAGGCTGTATTGATGTCCTCGAGCGGCATGGTGTACGTGATGAACTCGTCGATCTTGATGCCGCCGTCCATGTACTGGTCAACCATGCCCGATAACTGTGAGCGACCCTTGCAGCCCCCGAAGGCCGTACCGCGCCAGACGCGCCCGGTCACGAGCTGGAACGGCCGCGTCGAGATTTCCTGGCCTGCGCCGGCGACACCGACGATGACGGACTCGCCCCAGCCCTTGTGGCAACATTCCAGCGCCGAGCGCATAAGGCCTACGTTGCCCACACACTCGAACGAATAGTCGACGCCGCCGTTCGTCATGTCGACGATGACGTCCTGTATGGCTCCGTCATGATCATTGGGGTTGACGCAGTCGGTCGCGCCGAGCTGCGTCGCGAGCTCGAACTTGTCGGCATTGACGTCGATGGCGAGGATGCGGCTGGCTTTTGCCATGACCGCGCCCTGGATTGCACTGAGCCCGACACCGCCGAGGCCGAAGACGGCGACCGTCGCACCCGGCTCGACTTTGGCCGTGTTGAGCACGGCGCCGATGCCGGTCGTGATACCGCAGCCGAGCAGGCAGACTTTTTCGAGCGGCGCCTCCTTGCTTATTTTCGCGACTGCGATTTCCGGTAGCACCGTGTACTCGCTGAAGGTCGACGTGCCCATGTAATGGTAGACGGCTTTGCCATTCTGCGAGAACCGTGATGTGCCATCGGGCATGAGTCCCTGGCCCTGGGTCACACGAATCGCCTGGCAGAGATTCGTCTTGCCCGACGTGCAGAAATTGCACTCGCCGCACTCTGGCGTGTACAGGGGAATGACGTGATCGCCGACAGCGAGCGACGTGACGCCGTCGCCGACTTCCTCGACCACGGCGCCGCCCTCGTGCCCGAGCACCGACGGAAAAATACCCTCCGGGTCCTCACCCGATAGTGTGAACGCGTCGGTGTGGCAAACGCCCGTCGCGACGTTGCGCAACAGCACCTCGCCGGCCTTCGGCCCCTCCAGGTCGAGCATTTCGATTTCGAGCGGTTTGCCTGCTTCCCAGGCGACGGCGGCACGCGTTTGCATAGTCATGGGCTCCTTCTGGCGAGACCCGGAATACTCGCACGAATGCCTGACCGGCAACAACGAACGTTCAGGCGACGTTAATAAAAACAGTCAGTTAGGTTCATTCGGTGTTCAGCGCCCCGCCACTAGCCTGAAGCTGCATTAGAGGAAATTGGCTTCAAGGAGGTCGCTATGAACAAGTTGATGATTAGCCTAGCACTGGCAGCCGGTCTGTTCCTGATCGACGCGTCGCCTGCAAACGCCCACCAGGGCGCAGAGCGGGTCAGCGTCCACAGGGAATACGGTCATACCCAGGTGCGACGGCACGATGCGATGCCGAGGTGGCTGAGGAAAAACCGGAAGTTCCGGCACTGGTACCGGCACACGCCGCTCAGGCACTATCGCGGATTGCGCTGGCCGCAGCTGTACGAGATCTACCGCTGGGAGCGCCGCTATTTCATGAACCGATACTACGACAACAATCGTTACCACGACGGCAATCGGTATTACGACGACAGGAGCAATGATCGGCGCAAACGTCGTCACTACGATAGCTAGAGCCTGGCTGCTTGCGACAATACGGCGGCCTCTGTAAAAGGGGGCCGTCGTTCTTTATTCAAGACCAGCAACATGAGCCTCGATGAATTGCGCAAAAGCCTGTCGGCCGTCGATCGGCGGATCGTCGAACTGATTGCCGAGCGGCAGCGCATCGTTGCCGACATCGGCAAGACGAAGCAGCAGGCCGGGCGCGCCACGCGCGATTTCGCGCGCGAGAAAGACGTCATCGACATGGGGCGGGCCCATGCCGAAGAACTCGGCATCGACCCGGACGTCGTCGAGGACCTGCTCGCGCAGCTGATTCGCACGTCGCTTGCCAGCCAGGAGCGTGACCGGGTGATAGCCGAGGGCAAGGGGGACGGGCGCACGGTGCTCATCATCGGCGGCGGCGGCAAAATGGGTGGCTGGTTCGAGAACTTCTTCGCGTCGCAGGGCTTTGTGACGACGATCGCCGACCGGGCCGTCGAGGACGGGCCGCGCCAGTTCAGAAACTGGACCGATGCCGGCGTCGACTACGACGTCATCGTCGTGGCGGCACCGCTGGCCGTCTCCGGACGCATTCTTGCGCAGCTTGCGGTGCTGAAGCCGAGGGGCCTCGTGTTCGACATCGGCTCCCTGAAGTCGCCGTTGATCGACGGACTGCACGAACTCCGCGACGCGGGCTGCAAAGTAACGTCGATACACCCGATGTACGGTCCCGACACCCGGCTTCTCTCCGGCCGACACCTTATCCTGTGTGACGTCGGGGTTCCCGATGCGACGGACGCGGCGAGGGACCTGTTCGGCGCAACCATGGTCGAGCAGCTCGACATGAGCCTCGAGGACCACGACCGGCTCATCGCCTACGTCCTGGGCCTTTCGCACGCGCTCAACATCGCCTTTTTCACGGCACTCGCCGAAAGCGGCGAGGCCGCGCCCGAACTGGCAAAGATGTCGTCGACGACCTTCGATTCGCAGCTGCTCGTCTCCGAGGCCGTCGCGCAGGACAATCCGCACCTGTACTTCGAAATCCAGAACCTCAACAAATTCGGGCTGCGCCCGCTCGACGCCCTCTGCGATGCGGCCAACCGCATCCGCGAGACCGTGGCCAGCGGCGAAGAGCAGGAATTCGTCGACCTGATGCTGAAAGGCCGGGAATATTTCGCGCTCAGGGGCGACTGATTCATAGGTGAACCCAGGCCAACGACGCGACCGCGAGATTCTGGTAAAAGGGGCGGCGTTCGAGCGAAGGATCAACGCCTGAGATGAATTCCGCGGAAGATCTGGCGGCGCAATTGCATGCCGCGCAACGACAACTCGAGGAACTGACCGCCGAGGTGGCGCGCAACGACGCGAAGATGCGGCGCTCGCAGCAGCGCGAGATGCGTCTGCTCGAAGCGGAAGACCTGGAATCCCTGTTAACGGAGCTGATAGACGGCCTGCGCAGGAGCTACGGGCTGCAGAACGTCAGCGTGGTCCTGTGCGACCCGGACCACGACATCCGCCACCTGATGCTGGCGGAGGGCGCGCCGGCCGAGAACTTCGAGAACCTGCTGATCAGGGAATCGCTGGGCGGTATCGCACCGCAGTACGTCGCGCTGCACCAGCCATGGCTCGGCAAGTACGCTGCCTGCGATCACCAGATGCTCTTTGCCGACACGAGCCGGCTCGCGAGCATCGCAATTATCCCGCTCAAGCCACGGGGAAAGCTCATCGGCAGCGTCAACCTCGGCAGCAGCGACGTCATGCGCTTCACGAGCGACCACGCGAGCGACTTCCTCGCACACCTCGGCATCATCGCGTCGTACTGTATCGAGAACGTCGTCAACCGCGCGCGCCTGATGCGAAGCGGTTTCACCGATGTGTTGACGGGCTGGCACAACCGCCGCTACCTGACCGTACGCCTGCAGGAAGAACTTGCGCGTGCGCGCCGCGACCGGGCCGGGCTCGTTTGCCTGATGCTCGACATCGACCATTTCAAACGGATCAACGACACCTGGGGCCACGCGGCGGGCGACGCCGTCCTGCAGGAGCTCGCGCAGCGCATCGAGGCGCAGGTTCGTGGCAGCGATGTAGCGGCACGCTACGGCGGCGAAGAGTTCGTCGTGCTGTTACCCGCGACCGATGCGCGTTCGGGGTACCTGTTGGCAGAGCGCATTCGCAAGGCGATCTCGGCATCGCCGATCGATCTGCCCTGCGGCGACACCGTCACCGTCACCGCGTCCATCGGCGTTGCGGAGGTGCGGCCGGGCCGCGATGCAACGGACCTGAAGACCATTGGCGATTCGCTGATCGCGCGCGCCGACGTCGCACTCTATCGCGCCAAGTCCGAAGGTCGCGATCGCGTGGAGGTGAACGACCGATGAAGCTCAGGTTTCTTTGCGTCGGCGTCTCGCTCGCGTTGCTCGCAGCGTGTGGCGGCGACACCGAGTCCACGTCGCGGCGACCGGACCCGGTGTCCGTCTACGCGGCGATGCCCGAGGCGGCAACCTGGCAGCCGCTGTTCGACGAGTACACCGACGAAACCGGCGTATTCGTTACGGTCAAGACCGGTGACGCCGATCTCATCGTGCAGGCCGTCATCGCCGACAACGGGGCGCCGCCAGCAGACGTCCTGCTGACGGGTGACATCGCCAGGATCTGGACGGCCGCAGAGGAGGGCGGGCTGCGTGCGGTTCGTGCCGACGAAATCGAGTCGGCGCTCGACAGCCGGCTGCGCGACCCCGATCACTTGTGGGCCGCCGTCGGATTTCGAACGGCAAAAGTCGTTTACGACGAGCGCGCAATCGACCTGTCCGAGATCGGTGACTACGCCAACCTGTCCGATGCCGATCTGCGTGGCAAGTTGTGCCTGTCGTCGTCATCGCTGCCGGTAAATCGTGCGCTGATCGCGATGCTGATCTCCGATATCGACACTCGCCCGGCCGAGATCGTCGTGCGCGGCTGGAAACGCAACCTGGCAGAACTCGTGTTCGAAACCGAGGAGCAACTGCTCGAAGCAATCGCGGACGGCCGCTGCGCGGCCGGCATCGCGTCGAGCAACGTAGCCGATGCATTCGTCGCTGACATCGAATACCTGGATGCCGTGTTGCCGGCCGTGGGGTACATAAACGTGAACGCGGCGGGCGTTGCGCGTCACGCGCGAAACCCGGACGGCGCGCAGCGCCTCGTCAAGTGGCTGGTCGCAAAGACGGCGCCGGACGTTGCCGAGCTGCAGGACATCAGCACCCACAACGTCGGCCTGGCAGGGTGGCGCGACGAGGATGCAGTCAAGCTCGCCGAACGCGCCAGCTATCCCTGATGCCGGTAAGCCTGGCTGCGGCTGATCAGCACGAGAAACAACGGTACGCCGATTGCTGCCGTTAACGCCCCGACCGGCAACTGGCGCGGCGCCATCAGGCTGCGCGCCAGCGTGTCTGCGATCACGAGCAACGATCCGCCGAGCAGCGCCGACGCCGGCAATACGATGCGGTGATCGCTGCCGGCGACAATGCGAATGAGGTGCGGCACGACAAGGCCGATGAATCCGATAACGCCAGCCGTAGTCACGGCCAGTGACACCGCCAGCGCGGACGCGGCGAAGATCGCGTAGCGAACGCCGGTCACCGACATGCCGACGATGCGGGCCTGGAGTTCGCCGCGCGCGAGTACGTTCAGGTGCCTCGCGAACGGCAGTGCAGCGATGACGAGAATTGCCAGTAGCGCGAGGCTGCGCCCCGGTTCGTAGGCGAAGCTCAGGTCGCCCATCAACCAGAACAGCATGCCGCGCAGGTTCTGGTCGGGCGAAAGGGCGAGCAGCAGCGTGGTTACCGCGCTGAAGCCAGCGGCCAGCACGACGCCGGTGAGCAACAAGCGGGTCGGCGTCCAGCTGCCCGTGCCCTGGGCAATCGAAAATACGATCAACGTCGCCGCCATGGCGCCGCCGAAAGCGGATACGTCGATCGCGATACTCGAGAGACCGGCGAGCATCGCCAGCAATGCCGCTACCGCGGCACCCCCCGAGGTTCCGAGGATGTAGGGCTCGGCGAGCGGGTTGCGAAGCAGGACTTGCATGAGCACCCCGGCGACCGCGAGCAGGCCGCCCACTGCGAATGCTGTCAGCGCCCGCGGCAGCCGCAAGTCTGCCACAAGTGCCTGTATCGTCTCGTCGCCAAGTCCGCGCAGCGCCCGCAAGCTTTCGCCGAAACCGACGTCCGCGCTGCCCGTCGTCACGGCCAGCAGCAGCGACAGGAGTGCGATCGCGATTAGGGCTGCAAACAGGCCGCTGTTGCGTCCAATGAGCATTCG
>JAAUYH010069435.1_pt1 | contig 10066 bp, 7 predicted proteins | sample 7278061 | NCBI WGS metagenome assembly JAAUYH01 (sample SAMN14350203, study PRJNA611818) | marine sediment metagenome | isolation source: surface marine sediment (0.6m) | place: French Polynesia: Moorea | collected 2018-08 | reverse complement strand
CTTAAATACATTAGATTCATATTCACCAATCATACCTCCCAATTTCTCCATGAATCCGGGAAAGGCCGAATCAGTAAGCTCGAATGCTATCTGGTCGCTAATACTGGGGCTGAAAGATTGATTTGCCAAGGCTACTACTAAAAGCTCCTGTTCCGGAATTAAAACCATTGTGGCATTACCTCCTACTACTTCACCGTTGGAAATGAGCACTGAAGTTTCCTCGTCTATCTTGAGTTCATGCCAACCCAAGGTCATGAACCAAAAGCGATTGTCATGATCTTTGGTATGATGCATAATCTTAAGAGTCTCTCGCGATAAAAGCTGACCCGTTCCTTCTAAGGGATTTCCTAAATGCATGGATCCAAAACGCAACAAATCTTCAAGGGAGGAATAGATTCCTGCTCCTGCCATTGGTGCGGTATAGGTCCCGAAGGCTATGGCCTTTTTTTCCCCCCTATACAGGGTAGCCACACCATCTTTTGAGATTTGATCAAAACTGGCAAATGTATTATCCATTTTAAGAGGAGCAAAAACCTCCTCCTTCATGAAGTCGGCAAAGGACTTACCTGATACCTCTTCAATAATTCTGGCGGCAATGCCATAAGCATGATTAGAGTAAAGATACGTTTCACCAGGAGGAAAAACGACACGTCCAAATTCCTGAATATATTCTCCTCCTATGGGCGATGACGGATCTACCATGTTTTGAACTGACCAACCATGAGGGATCGCTGCGGTACAATTAAGCAGACTTTTGATTGTAACTGATTCATTGTCACCTTGATACACTTTTAGCTTTGATGATGTCAAATAGCTGTTTACCGGTCTATCCAGGTCTAACAAGCCTTTTTGTACCAATAGCATTAGTCCGGTTGCCGTGATAGACTTGGATAATGAACCTACCGTATACTGTGTATTCGGACCCGTAGGTATTTTCTGTTCTATATCTGCATAGCCAAATGATTTCTTAAGTAGCATTTGATTGCCCTTAAGAACTGCTACTGACATGGAAGGCCATTCACCAGATTCGGTTCTTTTTTGAATTTTAAGTAATGTCCTATTAAATTCTACGCTATCCGCTGTAATAAAATTACCATCGAAAGCACTTTGAGCTTTAAGCATAGAAAAAAGACAAACCAGGGCAGTAAGGTAAATTTTAATATTCATCATGCTCTTTTTAGTACTAAAAAGAGTCTGTAAAAAATTTTATGTTACAGTTTTGATCGATATGGCAAACTAATTTATTTCATGAAGAAATCAGATCTTAATTAATCAGGAATAGAGTCCTTTTAATTGACTATATTCTACTAATTTCGCCCTCATAATTATGGGCGTACATGAGAATAGCGTTTTACTCCTACAAATCCTACGACAAAGAATGGTTCGATAAATACAACGATCCGTCTGAATTCCAAATTGACTACTTCAGGGTGAAGCTGGATGAGGTTACTGCAGACTACGCTAATGGCAGTGAGGTGGTATGTGCTTTTGTGAATGATGATCTCAGCAAAGTAGTTATAGATAAGCTGGCTAACTTAGGTGTAAAGATGATAGCAATGCGCTGTGCCGGTTACAATAATCTGGATCTTTCAGCTCTGGAGGAAAGAGGAATGAAAGCCTTTCGTGTACCGGAATATTCCCCTCACGCAGTAGCGGAACACGCCGTAGCACTCATTCTCGGACTGAACAGAAAAACCCATAAAGCATACAATCGGGTAAGAGATGGAAATTTTTCACTCTCCAGGCTGGTAGGTTTCAATCTGCATGGTAAGACTGTGGGTGTGTTAGGTACAGGTAAGATCGGGCAGGTTTTTGCTGACATTATGAGTGGTTTTGGCTGTAAGATCCTGCTTTACGATAAGTATCCCAACACTGAGCTAGAGAAGAAAGGCTACACCTATGTAGACCTGGGCACTTTTCTCAAGAATTCGGATATTATTTCCCTTCATGTCCCCTTACTACCTGAAACTGCCCATATTATTAATCGGGAGACGCTTCAATTAATGAAAGACTCGGCCATGCTTATCAATACAAGTCGAGGAGGCCTGATCAATACAGAGCACGCTATCGACGCATTGCGAAAGAAGAAGCTGGGCTATCTGGGAATTGACGTTTACGAACAGGAAGAGGGCTTGTTCTTCCACAATTTACAGGAACAGATCATTGATGACGACACACTAGCATTACTGATGTCGTTTCCCAATGTTCTTGTGACAGCACATCAGGCATTCTTTACTCGCGAAGCCCTGGACGAAATCACAAAAGTTACGCTGAAGAATATCCGGGATTATGCTAATGGTACTGATAATGAAAATATACTTAGCACAACAAAATTGCGATAAGGATTACGGATTGTAACATTCTGCGTTTTTTACAGTCTTTTAAGTAGCCATTAGCTACTTAATCATGTTAATAACCATTCTGCAATTCATTGTCGGTATCGGGATGTTGCAGGCTACCCTCCTGGGGGCATTGCTTTTGGTTGTTCCCGGACCATATAAATATATCTCCAGGCTCACAGGGTCTGTCCTACTCATTACAGCAATTTTAATGGGTTCCGAGCTGATGGATCTCTTTGATGTGAAAAACAGTTTTAGGGGGCTTCAATTCTACTCTATTTTGATTGATTTGCTCCTGGTAGTGCTCGTATGGCAGCTGACAAATTTCATATTAGGCCTGAAAAAAGCATTTAAGCCACGTGATCTGGTTCACCTCCTGCCCTTCTTTGTTGGACTCGTATGGCTTCAAACCGGATTCCAGTGGTATGGAAATGATATGCCGGGCAGCTTTTCACATATCCCCAATGCCATAGGCATTTTTGTGGTCTACAAGGGGATCATCTGGACCCTTTATATGGTACGTAGTATTCGTAATTACAGACTTTATACAGATTCGGGTAGTACCATATCATCAACACTCAAAAAAGATCTTTTCGCCAAATTAATCTGGCCATTCATATTTATTTTGACTGTTACGCTGGTCACATTTTGGATGGAATTCTTCGGCATTCAACTACCAATTGATTCAGATTATATGGGGGTTGTTTTAGTGGTATTTTATATTTACTTCCTTTCCTTTTCTATTTTGATCGATCCTAAGACATTTATAAGAATCAGGAAGGGCGATAGCAAGGCCAAATATGCCAGATCGTCCCTGGATCCAGATCAGGGTGCAATTTACCTATACAGGATGCGCTCTTATCTGGAAAAAGAAAAACCTTATCTGGAAAGAAAACTCAACCTGAATGAACTTGCCGAGGTGATAGGCCTATCCACTAATCAACTATCACAATTGATCAATGAGCAGTTAGGCCAAAGTTTTAATGATCTCATGAATGAATACAGGCTGGAGGTATTTAAAGAGAAATTGCTGGATCCTTCCCAATCTCATAAAACCATGTTAGCACTGGCTTTTGAATCCGGATTTCAGAGCAAGGCCTCCTTTAATCGTGTATTCAAAAAGATGGAAGGGATTTCGCCTTCTCAGTACAGACAGGAAATGTTGTCTCATCCTACCCAATAAGTCGACCTAACTTATTCATAGCCCTATTTTAGGCCAATATTCATCAAACCTCTTAAAAAAATGAAACAGTTATTATTTGTTGCCTTTTTGCTATATGCCTTTTACGGATATACTCAATCCTATGAGGATTCAATAAAACAGAGAAACGCTAATTGGCGGTCGGATCTGGAATTTTTACAGCAAAAGATCAAAGACGAACATTATTTATATACGCATACCATCAGTGCAGAAGAATTTGATGCCATGGTAAGGTCGATCAACTCACAAATTCCTCAAATGACCGACCTCGATGTTATTGGGGCCTTATTTAAATTAACTGCGGCCATCGGAGACGGTCATACTCAGCTCAATCCCCCTTTTCAGGGACCTTTGGCATTTAAGTTATTGCCTTTGGAGTTTTATTTTTTTGAAAAAGAATTATACGTAAGGGCAGCATCCCCAGAGTATGCTAATTTGGTAGGATCCAGGGTAATTAGAGTAGGCAACAAACCTATTAAAGAAATACTGAACGACTGTGCGCCGTTGATAGGCAGAGATAACGATCAACAACTTCAATGGATCCTTCCCATCGCACTGATATTCAGCGACACCTACCAGTTGATCGGGGCCATCCCGAACCGGGATGTTGTAGCATTTACATTTCTCGATCCCGAGGGAAAAGAATTCAAGTCGAAGGTAACTGCAGGGCCACTTGACCGTGACCCTATGGCTCGTTTTGCTCCATCACATTGGGCGGCTATGAAAAATGCCGAAACCAATATGTGGACACGTGATCCTGAGAATTTCTACTGGTACGAGCATCTGGAGGATAAAAAGACCGTTTATTTCCAGTTTAACCAGGTGAGGAATAAAGAGGAGCAATCCCTGGCCGATTTTTGTAAAGAGATGTTTGAATTCATAGATCAAAATGATGTGAAGAACCTGATCATCGATATAAGACTTAATAACGGCGGGAATAATTTTCTAAATAGAGATTTGATCCATGAGATTATCAAGTGCGAAAAGATCAATCGAGAGGGAAATCTTTTTACGATTATTGGGAGAAGAACTTTTTCGGCCGCAATGAATTTAACATCCGACTTAGAGAATCAGACAACAACTTTGTTTGTGGGTGAACCAACAAGTTCCAGGCCTAATTTTTACGGAGAGGACAATCCGTTTGAGCTGCCCTTCAGCAAACTCACGGGGAGCATTTCCAGTCGCTACTGGCAGGGAGGCAAAACCAGCGATGACAACCGGCCCTGGATCGTACCGGATATCTCCGTAGATTTAAGCGCTGAAGATTACATGAATAGTGTGGATCCTGCAATAAACGCTATATGGACGTTTATGCAGGACCAATCAGAATAAAGCCCTTGTTTAAGAACTAATCGGTAATTAACTTTTTAGTTCCCCAGCATTTAAGGCTCGGTCCAGGTCTGCTTTTACGCTGAACAACGCGTTAAAAAACCGACCACCATCTTTCCTTTTTAAGGTGACTAAAGTCTTTGTGCCTTCTCTGTACTCAAGATCCGTCACAATGACCTTTAGATTTCTGACCATCTTAAGATCAGCTATTCCGCCTTGTTTAATGATAAAATTCTTCCTTGGAAAATAAATGAACCGATATTCATGATCGGATGGAGTTTCTATGGTTAATTCCTGACCGATCTGTACGTCCTGTGCCTGAATTGCCGCTATTGCACTAAATAGTGTAAGTGTGAATATGACAATTTTTAATCTCATTTTCATATTAAAATCAGTTAATTAATAATTTTAGGTTGTTAATTTTGCAAAATTAACAAATTTTGATTGAAATATGAAATTTACCGGACTAAGATAAAATAAGAAACTTACCACCGGGAGACTTATATCAAGCGGCATGGTATTTAACCGTCATCCGTATCAAAGTGGATACCCGCTCTCAGTTCAAGAACTCTCTGTCTTGCATGCTCCTTATATTTTTCGAGGTACTGGTCTGGCTTATCGGCGGCCTTTTTTAAAAATGATTTGTAGTGATAGATCTTCAGTTCAGAGTCCTTGTAGTATTGATCGCCTAAGAATGCAATTTGATAATAACCGATAATATAGTCTGGCACCTCATTGACCAGTAATTTGTAATATTTGATAGCGTTTCGATAATCTTTTTGTTGTTGGTAGATATCCACCAACCGGAGATATTCATTAGCACTGGATACCTTCTTTAATTCAACAGCTGTTTCGAAATGTTCTGCCGATTTGTCAAATTCATTGGATTCATAGTAATTAAGACCCATCAAGTAATGATATTCCGAATTTTCCGGTTTTAAGTCGAGCAAGCGCAATCCATTACTTATGGCTTCCTCATAGTTCCGTAGATTGTAATGGGAATAAGCCAGTTTGCTATAGACCGTTTCGTTACCAAAGCCCATGTCTTTTAATTTCTCATAGACTGCCACTGCCAAAGAGTCCTGACCTGCCAGGAAGTGCGCCTGGCCTTTATAGCCCAGTAAAATGCTGTTTCCGTCATAAACGGCCAATCCCTGCTCACAATATTGGATCGCCTGATCCAGGTCTTTTTGTTGAAGATGGTATTTGGCGATTTCTTCAATCGCCTTAACAAATTTCTGATCTAATTGAATTGCCTGCCTGAAGGAACCGATATACAGGCTATCATTCAATCCTCTTCTAATTCTTCCTAATTGGTAGTGATAATTAGGATTGGTAGGATCCTGTGTGATCAATTCCTTGAACTGTAATTGAGCGTTCTGCAAATCTGAGACTCTAAGATATAATTTACCGAGTTCGAATTTCGATAAAGCGTGTGAACTGTCCTGCTGCACTACCTCTTCCAGGACGCCTATGGCACGGTGGTAGTTGCCCATGGCTTGATAGACCATCGCCTTGGAATAAAGTGTAGGAGTGTTACTTGGAAGCTGTTGGTAATACTCCAGCGCTTTGCTATAGTTACCAAGTCGAAACAAGCTATCGGCCTTTTCGTTCAGATTGTCCTGCGCGTAGGCAAATCCGAATATTAACAGACTCAGACAACATGTAGATAAGCGTGATCTTTTCTTTTCCATATCCTTAGCAATTAGTATGATTATTACTTGGGAAGATATGATATTTCAGTCAATTATAATACAATTCTTACATACTGATCCCTATCATTTCAAACTTGATAGAAAGGAACTATTATTTCGCGTCCGGGTCTCCAGTATCCAAATCGGAACCTAGCTCGTAGTGGCAATCGCAACCAAAAGCGCTCAGTTCCATGAAACTGTAATATGTATTCGTCATTCAGTAATACGTATACATCCGTCACCCTTCCTAAAAATAATTTTGTATCACAATTCAATCAAATCATCATGAAAGATTTTAAGGATAAGGTCGTGGTCATCACAGGTGGTGCTACCGGAATCGGTTTCTCCTTTGCTAAACAATTTGGTAAGGAAGGCGCCAAAATAGTGATCACCGGACGCAGGAAAAATCGTCTGGATGAAGCCGTGGAGCGGTTAACCCAATTGGGTATTGAGGCAAAATCAAAAGTCTGCGATGTTACAAGGCGAGAGCAGGTGGAGGCACTGGCCGATTTCTGTTGGAGTGCCTATGATAAAGTCAATATCCTCATAAATAATGCGGGTACCATGTTTACAAAACCCCTTTTGGAGACCACTATACAAGACTTCCAGGGATTATATAACGTCAATATTTTTGGGCTGTTAAATGGCTCCCAGGTCTTTGGGAAACGATTTATCCAGCAAGGTACCCCGGCAGCAATCTATAATCTAGGCTCAGAAAATTCACTATTTCATGGTGTCCCCCTTGGAGCGGCCTATGTGTCCAGTAAACATGTGGTGTTAGCGATCACTGAATCCCTTAAAGAAGAACTTCCTGATTTTATTGAAGTAGGATTGATCTGTCCTGGTTTTGTCATGTCCGAATTAGGTCCTGAGGAAGCCATGCAGATGGGAATGGACACCGACCAGTATACATCCATGGCGATGGAACAAATAAAGGCAGGAAAATTTTACATCGTTTCCCATGCCTATAACATAAAACACATTGAAGACCGATACCAGGCTATTCGTGAAGCATTTGCGAGGTACGCTCCTCGTTATGAGGGTGATGAAGAATTCGATGTCCGGACCTTGATGGCACGGATGGAAGAAACACAAGAAATCAATTAAATAATGGAAACAATTACAACGAAAATCACTGCTAAAGAAGCCTATAACAGGCTTCAACCCGAGAAGTGGGCTGCTACTCCAGCAGCAGAACGACTGCAATTTCTAGAAGAAATCCGTGAAAATATAAAGGAATACGCCGATGAATTAGCAGCTTCAGATGCTGCGATGAAGAATGAACTCATGGGTGAAGACCTGTTCTCCCATGCAGAAGGATTAACCGGTACTGTTGTACCTATTGCCAATAATATTACGGCTTGCATTCATCTTTATGAAAAATTGGTACAAGGCCAATTGCCTGAACCTGTAAGTGTTAGCAAGGTAAAAGACCAACTATATGACATTCAGGTATATCCTAAAGAAACTAAAGATAAAATAACTGCTGGCGCTCAAAAAGGTTATCTCAGGGTCAAGGGAGAGCCTATTCAATTGAATCCACTCGAAAAACCAATGGGTATCATTGCCATTTCCGGAGCAGGAAACTATAGTTCCTCCATTGAGATGGTTAAAGCCCTTTTCCTGGAAAACTGTGCGGTTATTCATAAGCCCCACCGTTTAAATGCCAATACGGATATGATTTGGGAAAAGATATTTGAGCCGTTGGTAGCCTATGGAGCATTAAGTTTTTGTGATGCAGACCAGGGCCGGGCCATGACAACTCTTGAAGGGCTTTCTAAAATCTATTTTACCGGGGGTACTGAAACAGCTAAAGCGATCATGAATGCCACAGATACACCTTTGATATCTGAATGTGGTGGTAATAATCCCTGTATTGTCGTTCCCGGGGATCGCCCATGGACTCAAAAAGAATTAGAGCACCAAGCCCTTCAGATAGCCTCGGTTGCCAAAATGAATGGTGGCGCTGTTTGTGGAAGGCCACAAACGATTATTACATCAAAGAATTGGGAACAAAGAAATGCCTTTATTGAAGAACTTAAGAAAGCATTGCTTGTTGGTACACCTGCGGCCGGAACCTATTATCCTGGTTCCAGGGATATAGTACTTCGATTTGTAAATCACTATCCTCAAGCTGAGGTATTACAACCTGAAAACGGAAAATTTGGAAACACCGACTTTCTCTTCATTCCGGAAATTGAGGAACAGGGATTTGCAGTTAAGAACGAAGCCTTCTCACAGGTTATTAGCGAATTACCTTTGGATACTCCAGCGAATGCTTCAGATTTTTTACCAAAAGCAGTGAATTTCTGTAATACCCAATTATCAGGTACTCTTGGAGCCATGATCCTAATTGATGAGGATACTAAAGCGGCTCATTTACATGAACTAGAAGATGCAGTTACGGAACTTGAGTATGGGGGTATTGCTATCAATACCATCCCACCAATGATCTGGTTGAATCCCTATCTCACCTGGGGTGGTAATGAAGAGGAAAAAGCGTTTGTCTCTGGTATAGGGAACTTTGGAAATCTACATGGATATGAGAATGTAGAGAAATCTATTCTTTACGACAAGTTTATATCTGCCGGTCACATGCTCTACACTAACAAGAAGGCCTATCAGCATCTTATGACCAATATGGCTCAATATGCGGTTTCGCCCAATTGGAGAAATCTGACCAAGTTAATGGGAGGTACTATTATCGATAGTTTTCGAAAAAAAGATTTTTGAATACAATTTAAATATATAAAGAAATGAAGAAGACCATATTAATAACAGGATGTAGTAGCGGAATCGGAAGAATGACCGCCAAATACTTTCAGGAAAAAGGCTGGAATGTAGCCGCTACCGTCAGAAAAAATCCGGAACAAGATGAAGAGCTCAATGCTCTGGACAATGTTCTGGTCGCTGAGTTGGACGTAACTGACGAAGAAACTATTAAGTCTGCAGTAAAGGCAACTATCGAACGGTTTGGAAAAATAGATGTATTACTCAACAATGCGGGTTATGGCCATTACGGCATTCTGGAAGCAACACCTGAAAGCGATATTCGCAAGCAGTTTGATGTGAACGTAATCGGTGCACTATTGATAACCAAGAACGTACTGCCTTACATGCGAAAAGAAAAGGACGGTATCATAATCAACATTTCATCCATGGGAGGAAAGATTGCTTTCCCAATGGGAACGCTTTATCACGGGTCTAAATTTGCTGTGGAAGGAATGTCGGAAGCACTGTCCTATGAGCTGGAGAGCATTGGTATAAAGGTAAAATTAATTGAACCAGGTATGATCAGAACCGCTTTTGAAGAAACAACTGTAGGTTTATTGACCATTGATGAGAGTCAAACAGAATATAAACCTTTCGTAAATGCAATAATGGCCGCTATGCAACATGCTGCTGAACAGTCTTCAGATCCAATTATTGTGGCAGAAAAAATCTACGAGGCGGCTACTGATAACACTGATCAAATGCGTTACATAGCCGGTGCAGATGCAGAG
>JAAUYH010072377.1_pt1 | contig 10067 bp, 16 predicted proteins | sample 7278061 | NCBI WGS metagenome assembly JAAUYH01 (sample SAMN14350203, study PRJNA611818) | marine sediment metagenome | isolation source: surface marine sediment (0.6m) | place: French Polynesia: Moorea | collected 2018-08 | reverse complement strand
GAATCTACTTCCATGGGTTACTCTCCACTCCAGATTAACAATCGAAATATTATCCTTTTCAGTTTATGTCAGTCTTAAACAGTGATCGCTAACTTGAAACTAAATTAATTGCCTCTCTTCCTTCCTGCTCTGCTGCGTCTGAAGTCCAGAAGATATCGAAGGTTTCAAACACAGTTCCATAATCATCAATAATCGAATACTGATAGTATTCAGATGATGTGTAATAGATAGCTAATATAAATTCTCTGATACTGAGAAGCTTGATGATACTCACAATAATTAGCGATCGCTGGTTCTCATCTTATTTTATCGGAGAAGGCGATCGCTGAGACTAAAGAATATAATCGCTAAAAAATTACAACTGTTCCGTTACACATACTGCAATGCAAATTCGTGAAATTGCTACTTCTCCTCCAGTAATTTTTAAACTTGAAATTTTTGGTGCTGCTATTTGAAAATCTACATAACGAAAAATGCTGGGGATAGATTTTTCTTCAGTAATAGTTCCAGAGGCATCTAGACACTCAACTTTAGCGCCTACCGAATCATTTCTGACTCTAAAAATTACTTTGTTCACTGGGGTTGGTAAAGTAATTTCTATTCCTTGTTGAGAAAATACAAGTCCTCGTTCTTTTGGGTTTTTATTTTCGTTATCACTCTCTTCTCTGACTTTCAATGTGGGTTTTAACCAGTCACCAAGTTCGACAAAACTGTAACCTGATAACAAAAATGTTGGGTTAAATTCATACCCATCTGGAAACACATTAAAGTCAGCAGATAAAATAAATTCAGTCATGTTTCTTTCATCAGTTTTGATTAATTGAAGCTCAATAGTAACAAGATTCCCAAAAAACGGGCACGAAGCCCGCAAACAAACAACCAAAGCAACTCAACGAACCACAGGAACCGACACCACCCAACAAAAACCAACCCCGGAACACCACCCAGGACGAACAACCACCGCAAACCCAACCAAACGAGAGCAGCGCAAAGCAAACGCGCCAGCCGAACCACGCGAGACAAAGAACGCCCAAACCACCGAACCAGAAAAGGAACGCGAGGAAGACCGAAGCAACCACGAACAACAACCACCAGCCAACGCGAAACCAACAACCCGCCGAAACCCAACGCGAACACGACCAGAACCCGAACCAACCCAAAAAGAACGACGAACCACGAGAAGCAACCCCCAACGAACACAACAGGTTCTCAGGGAGCAGCGGCACTTAACCAAGGGCGATCGCAGACACAAATAACAAATGCGAAGCAACCACAAAATCTGTCTGCGTCGCTTCGTATTACCCTTGGTTCAATAACATCTCGACCGTAGGGAGACCTTATTCGCCGCTGCTATAATTTAAAATCCTGTGTGTAATCGGTTTACACTAGTTCTGTAGCACCGCAGGTGCCAGTGTCAGCCTATGGAACTAACAGGATAATTGTTAATTAGATAGCGCGATCGCTAGTTAACAATATTAATCTATTAAACCTTCTTTACGCAGTTTTTCAATAACCCTTTCTGCAATCGTATCAATCAGTTTCTCTTCCAAAGCATCATCCTCAATTTGACGCTCTATTTCCTCAATATCACGCTTAATCTTATTGTTCTTTTGGCACAATTCCTCAAACTGTGATTGATAAAACTCTTCTAAATTAGCCAATCTGGATTCGAGGTTATTATTGTTCTTTTTATTATTCATGCGGTCGCAAGATTAATTAGATTTCTGCTACGTTATTTGATTTTTCTTAACTTCCAAGATAAATGACGTTTAAATTCACTTTTTCCTTGTTCTAAATAATTTTTAAATGTTACAAAATTAGAGTAATCATCGATAGGAACTAAGATTATTTCTTGAATATCCTCTAATTTATTTAAATTAGACAAAAGATAGTTTATTAATTGTTCTCCGTCTTTAATAGCATCTTCTTCGTCTTCAAAGTGGATTCCATCTAATATTGTAAGCATTGAATTAGGAAGATATAAATGTTCTAAAGTCCAACCATCTATTTCTTCTACTAGTTGAATAAAACAATTTTTGTGTTCGTGTAATTTTCCTTCAATCATAAATTTCACTTTCAATTTCCCCCTCAATTCTATCATTTAAGAACGAGAAAAAATCATAATTAGTAATTTCTTCAACTTTATCAACTGTGACTAAATAATCTGTCCAATCAGTCTTTTTAACTTTCTCTGAGTTGGGCATGATTACTGCTATTGCCTTTACTTCTCCAGTCTTTTCATTCTCAATTAATATTACTTTCCAAACATTACGAGGAACAGATATTTTACCTTTATTTATTGTCTTAATCTGACCATTGCCACCAGCAAAGGAATGTAAGGTAAATCCTTGATTAACTAATTCTCTACTGTATTGTTCTAGTTCTCGCCAAACCTCACGATTGTTAGCTTTATGTTGAGGTATCATATTCACCATGAGGAAGCTCGAACTATTGGCTGATTTAGATTTCGTTCTGTCTCCTGATGGCATGAGATGACCTCTATCATAGTCAGAACCTCTATAATCATTTTCATCAACTTGATAACATTTTTTAGGAAGTGAATTATCTTCTCTAAAGTCATCTGAGCGCGATAAATCTCCTAAATCTGATTCACTTGTACGCCAGCCCACCCAGTTAGCTATACCTTTGTCGCAATTATAAGAAAGGAAATATTCGTCTTTGTTTAATAGTAAATTATTGAGATTTTTACTATCAGCATTACTGGGATTATTATTACTAATATCAATATTATTAATTTCGACTTTTTCTTGATTATTATTGTTCTTTGGTTTTAATAAAATGCCGCTAAGTATTAACGCGATCGCTAAAATTATTATTAGTGGTTCAAATCGTTTCATTATAATTAAGCTTTATGTTTAAACTTAGGTTTCCCCATGAATAAACCTCGCATTACTCTTGAAGAACAAGCCAAAGCAAGCTTGAAGTCTTTATTTGCTCAGACAGTGACCGTTGCTCTAGGGTTAATAGCGATGTTAGTTCTGACAGGAGGAAATCCCCCAGGATGGCTTGTTACTACTTTCTTCTTTCTGGGAGTTGCTTTCGTTGCTTGGAGAGAATATAAAAGGCAGTCAGAGATGAATAAATAAGTGGTAGTGGAGGAGGGCGATCGCTAATCAAAAATATTAGGCAATAGCTTTAATAATCTTCTTCGTCTTCGTATTCAGCAGCAACACGCATTACAGATTGTTCGAGTTCATCTTCTTTTAGATTACCTTCATCATCAAACATAAATTCATCACGACAGTTTTTGCAGAGAAAACGAGGGCTTGGTTTTAGCAATTCACACTCTACTAAATCAACACGTGAATCACACATCATACATTCATTAACTGTATTCGGAGTTTCGCAAGTAATCATAAGTTTATTAATTTCGATGAGTAATAGTTGTGACAAAACCTAGTTTACCTACTTTCATTCCCGAAGACAGTCAAAGATGGATAGATGAGTGATAGTAGAGAGAGTGATCGCTTGATATTTACTCAATATATTTAACTGTAATCGTTACTTCTGAAATCCCTTCGTGACCTTTTTGTTTAAATTGAGAAGAGTAAAATTTATGTATAACTACTTTTAAAGCTTTGCTAAATAAGAAATCGTCTACGGGACCATCTGTTTCTGGTAAAAATTCAGGTTGTTCATCAAGAGGAACAATAACTTCCAACTCACCTGATTCTGAAACAATAGTGCCATCAGGAGTTTTACCTGTCGCTTCGTATTCAAAATTACTCATGAATTAATTAATGATTATTAGTTAACTGTTGTAATTCTCTCATTACTTCATCCTGCTTAATTTCTGCATTAATTAACTTCTCAATAGTGCGATCGCGTTTATCCGACATCCCAATCATCTGAGATGTACTTCCCCGTCCATTCCGATAGGAAACTCTAGCTACTCTCTGCTGCTGCTCCAATGTCTGCAACTGGTTTTTTAACAATTCATATCTGCGTTCGGCACTTTCGTAATCGAGTAATAATCTAAGAACGCGATCGCCAATCTTCACTTTCTCCTCTTCCTGTTGTCGCTCCAGTTCTGCCTTAGCTGCTATTAAATCTGCGGTACGAATTTCAAGAGATGCGATCGCGATATTATCTCGCTGCACAGCTCCACCACCAAAGATATTTTGAATGATATCTACTGGATTAGCTGAGATGTAATTAACCCATTTCTTATTCCTGGTGTACTTGATTCTGTCTTCTGCCAACTCCAATCGTTCCTCAATCAGTGCTATCCGTGCCGTCAGTGTTTCGAGTTTAAAGGAAGATGCGATCGCCCTTTCTGTCAACTCTGCCACACATTCATTAGAGCTATTCAAACAGAAAGCAGTCTTTACTGATAACTTAACTTCATCACTGCTCACTACTGACCTTAAGGAGTATTCGGACTGAGATCGAGCCATCCTCGGATTGCCCCAGGAAATCAATACTACGCACTTCGCCAGCATAAGGAGAAACAATCTGTAAGTTATCGATTTGGGATTGAATGACATTGATTTTCTCCTGTAATTGAGTGACTTGAATTTCCTTCTGGGCTATCTTTTCGTTGTATTCAGTGAGTTGACGTTGATAGAGTAACTTAGATTGATTTTGTTCCTCTATCCGTCGAGCAGCGGTAATTGAGGCTTGATATTCTTGATATTCTCTGGCTTGTTTGGCGGTTTCTAGTTTGCCTTGGGCTAGTTCTAAGTCATTGGCTGCTATCTGATGATTGAGTTGAAGCTGTTTTAATTTTGCCTGTTCATGTTCGAGGATTATGGGATCTAAATCAGGTATTTCAGATAGTTCTTCTATCTCCTGCACTTTAATTGAGATCTCTTCTGCAGCCGATGCGATCGCGATGTTGGCACGTTCAATAGCTGCTTCATGTTCTAGATAATTGACTGGTGGCAGCGGGGAGACGGCGGGCACTGGTAGGGGCTTGGGAGGTTCTTGAATGGACGCTGACAGGACACGTTCTAGTGATAATTCTAATTGTTTTTTCTGAGCTTTAAGTCGTTTCTTTTCAGGAATGCGATCGCTGATTATTTGTCCTTTCTTAAGAATCATGTTTTCAGCAATCTTTAGATCCTCATGAGCGGAGATCCGCACAGTAATATTTATCCTGTTTGGAAATCCATCTGGACGAGTCTCTATTGCCTCATTATCAAGGGTTTGCGCCACTTGAGCATGAGTGATTTTGCTAGGGGATATGAGTAAAGCAGCAGTAGTGAGAATGAGTAGCCATCTCATAGTTAAAGTTTTGGCACTATTATTACTATTCGATGCTACTCAATAGATACTAGTTAATTAAATCCTTCATCAAACAATTATTAAATGTCAGTTGATTGTTAGGGATTGGTGAAGAATACTTCGGATTAATTGAAATCGCAATTATCTTCATCAATAATTGCTGGATCTCCGTTGTAGACCCCACTTTTAATTATTCCTACACCTGGAAAGATTACTATGCATCTTTGATGATCATTATCAGCCATAGTGATCACAAAAACCGCAGGATCGTTTATGAAAGCATTGCCTTTTGGACTGAATACAATATCTGGATCATTAGTTGTAATCTGAAGATAATTACTTAGCTCTATTAGTTCATTTAAACAAGGATCATTATTATCTGGGTCCACTCCGCCAATTTCTTTAGAGGTAATATCAACATTTACTCTACAGCGCCTAGCTGTACGACTTGCTTGCCTTTGAGCAACTTGAAATCCTTTTTTTAAGCTTATAGTTGATTGATCGATTCTAGTTTTATTCATCCAGCCCAAGAAGCTAGGCATAGCAATAGCAGCTATAACTCCAATTGTGGCTAATGCTGCGAGCATTTCTAGCAGAGTAAAGCCTTTCTGTTTTTGAGAAGATATTTTTAATTGTGTTAACATAAGCCTACGAAAATCAATTTAACCCAAAGATAGTGGATGAATTCTAGGATCGTCCACTTATTTTTTTGCTCTGATTAAATTATCTCCATTAGGACAAATGTGGTAGTTATTATTAATATTAGCTACGGTGAGCATCTGACTATTAACATGAATTTCTGTTCTTTCTTCTCTAACAAAAACTTCAGCAATGGTTTGCCCTTGTTTTTTGTCCACAGTGTCGATTATTAAATCTCTTTCACTTAGTAAGGATTGTAAGTAAAGCCTTGATTCTTCAGTGCTTGCCGTAATTCCACAGAGCTTAATCTGCAATTTTCGAATACCGTTTCGAGCAATAAAAGAGTCTCCGTCTATTACTTCTACTAACTGCCAAGAAAGCTTGTATTCTAGACGAGATAAAATAATTCGATTATTCCAGAAGATTGGAATTAATAAGAAGAAGATTATTAGTCGAGAGAACTTTCTTATTCTTAAGTAAATTAAAAATAATATTACTTTGATTTTATGAGAGTAATTATTATTGCTATTATTTTTGTTCATTCTTATAGAGTATATAGTATTGATTTAGGATGTATAGCTAATAATATTTCCTAATTAAACTTCTGGCACAGGACTAATAATCATCACTTCAACAGAACCGATCGCATACTGACCATCAAGCACCTCAATCACCTGATCTAACAAACAATTATCAAACGCTAAGAAACGACCAGAAAGAGATAAGGTTTTCATGGTGTTTGGGCGAGAAATTATCTCGATTCTCCCAGGTAGTTCAACCTTCAGCACGCCATTCACCACAATTAAACTATCTGGGTAATTCTTAACGATTTGGTTTAATTTAGCCCCTGTTTTTTCATCTTTAAATGTCAGAGTTTTGGTGATATTCTCAGACTTAACACCAACAATGGTTTTTACCTTGCTAGCTATAATCTGAGCGCCTGTTTTATAGATTTCTTGACCATCAGTAACAATAAACTCCTTGCCTTTGTTGTCCAAAATTAGATATTTTCCATCAGCATTAGATTTGTCGCTCTCCCAAAATCCTTGAATCTCCGCATAAACATGATTAGTTTCGGCATTCTCGTTATAAGTCTTAACCACTGCACTACTTAAACTTATGCTTTGACCAAAGTTTTGGAATATTCCACCATTATTGTTAATCCAGAGACCAAAAATTAGTACAGCTGTCGCGATTGCCAGCACCAAATATTCAGCATACCCTCCAGTTTTCAACCGACGACGGGGATTTAGTCCAAAAACTGCTTGAAACTGAATTGGATAGAACAGCTGCACTCCTTTTTTAGTAAAAGTGTCGCTAAAACAAGCAATTACATGAGCAAAGGGTAATACAGCAGCAGTCATCAAATGATTGAAATGATAACCAATGGGAAGTGCGACCGCGGCTAAAACTGCTGTTGCCAATAATGAATGAGTAATCGAACGATGAGGGAACCTGTCCTCAATCCAATTACTGACAGGGAAAAGCATTTGACCAATACCGCTAGTAGTAGTGTCGATATCTGGCAATTGGGAACCAATAATCGCTAAACCTAGTGCAGCAAGGTTATTTGTCCCAAATTGAAAAACTAAAGAAGATGCACCAACTGCGATCGCTGCATGAGTAATCCAGAGCATTATTGACCTAACCTCTTTTGACTAGCTTTTATTGAACCTAATTGTTTTGCGCTCATGCCTACCGCAGCAATTACTCCGCCAAAAATTTGCACTTGCCTATTTCTTGTTCCCATACCCACAAATTTCATGATTACAAAGAAAACTAGAACAGCATAAAAAATTGGCGCAATATTTACATACTGGGTATGATGAGCGGTTTGCTTAATGTCTAATGCTCGATTGTTAATAACTTTTCGAGCCAGTATTGGATTTCTGCCAGCTAATGGTTGAAGTTCTGCCAAGTCAGCTTTAGTTAGATTTAAACCTAAGATTTCCGCCTCAGTTTTCATAATCTCTCTGATCACTTTATTGCTGGGCAGATCTAGCTCAATTTCTAACATTTCTAAGAAAATATCTCCCTTGGGTTTGACAACTGATAAGCAGACAACGATCGCGCCTGCGTGCTTCATCTTTTCTACCCAATATTTAAGACCTGAAGTTAAACGTCTAACCTTGGGGAGAATTAACAGGGTATATTCATTGCAGTTTTTAATGATTTCATTTTTGAGATCTTTAGCAATTAAAGGTTTACCTGTTTCTTGATCTTCAGTTGGCACTTGAAGGTTAAACGCGATCGCCTGAAAGAATTCGAGCATATCTCCTTGATAAGTCGCGATCGCAGTATTATATTCACCCATCATTTCACTGAACAAAGCCTTGGCAAATATTGATTTACCGACTCCTTTCTCACCCAGAACTATGATTGAATTACCTGTGCGAACTGCTTTACAGACTTTCTGAAATTTCTTAGTCCGTTTAATTGGGGCTAAGCGACTTTCTGCTTCCTCAATTGTTTCAGTAAGTCGTCCGCGATCGCTTTTGGTTGATACTTTTTTGGATTAGCTGCATCCTGAGCTATTCTAATTTTCTCTTGAAGGTCAGCAGGAAGATCGTCAAACCCTAAGCTATTAGATAGTTCCACAGCAATTAGATGGGGAATAGCGATGTTACGAGCTGCCAATTCTTGAGCGGTACGGATTAGATCGTCTTGATTGACTCTATTTGTTGGATTAGTTTCTGATTCAGTAAGGTATATCTCTTGTTCTGCAATTTCAATCTGACCTTGAGCATGAAGATTACTAACTTCAAGATTAGATTCTTCACTCTTAACAATTGAACTTCCAATATTATTTTCATGCTCTACCTTTTGATAAACAAATCCCTTACGAGCACCGTTTTCACTAACATAAGAACGTAAAGCACGTACTTGTTCAGCTTGTTCAAAAGTTAAGTAAGCTTTTCCATTATCATCTTTACTTGCTTTAATTCCCAAATGGCTTAGATCATCGTAGTAAGTAGCACGTCCTATTGATAATTCAGCAATTAGCTCGTCAGGGCGGATGATGTTATCGAGGCTGTAATTCTGGTCTGTCATGTCGTTAAAAAAATTTTTTCATACTACATATTCTGAAACGCTGATTAAAAAAAGTCTGTGACTTAGATCTGGAATTCCAGACATAGACCAGAATAAGCAGAAAAATTTTAGACTGCTACGTTATGGTAAATGATTTATTGGTAATGCGATCGCCTTTTTAGTCAATCATCACTTAGCAATAACTCAGCAGTAAGAGTTGAATTACTCTGCAATATATTTGTATTATTTAAAATTTATTAGTCATAGTTTGGCGTTAATCTCATCAGATTCCTTGATGAGTTTTCAAGCTGTTTCGTTGTCGATATTTCAATGTGTCGTCACCACTATACACTTAAATTAGTTGTTGGTTGATTATTCTCTAATAAATCATCTTCTTCAACCCAAAGATAGCCCTCTTCAAATTGAACTCTATATTCCCAATGATAGTAACAGTCTGTAATATTAGGTTCACGAGGAAGGTAATTATCTAGTACATAATTCAAGCCTCTTATTACTCCTTCAGATGCTTGGTCATCTTCATCAATAACACTAACGCGATCGCCAAACCAAAACTGAGGTTTGACTTGAAAACCATCAAAATTCAAATTGCTCATTCTCTTTCTCTCCTTATAAATCTGCACAATTAAGTCTGTGTGCCGTATCAAAGATTAGATCACTGTCTTCCATCAACTCTTTGTCTCCAGTTGCTTCTGCCTGATCGTGAGTGACACCAGCAAACAGCATTAATGTCTCGAATAGACCTCTATCTTCGAGGATAGCGATCGCGTATTTTTCAGCTTGTTCTTCAGTTAATTTCTTTTTTTTCTTGATAGGTTGATGAAGAAATTCAATTTGACTTTTGTTCATGATTTTGATGATTAATAAAGTATTTGGTCTGAAGAAGCCAATCCTGTAATGTATAACAATTCAGACATTGAACTGACTCGGAAAAATAGATTTCCTTTTCTTGAGAATATTTGCCACACATACAGCACAATCGCTTTTTAGCAGCATTAGTATTACTGAAATCTTGTTTCATCATTTACTCAAAGTTTCATTTACTCAAAACTTCAAAAGCTCATTCCTTCAATTACTCACTTACTCAAATACTCATTGAGAGCCTTAATCACCACATCAGTAATTTTAGTTTC
>JAAUYH010056335.1_pt1 | contig 10067 bp, 7 predicted proteins | sample 7278061 | NCBI WGS metagenome assembly JAAUYH01 (sample SAMN14350203, study PRJNA611818) | marine sediment metagenome | isolation source: surface marine sediment (0.6m) | place: French Polynesia: Moorea | collected 2018-08 | reverse complement strand
TCCTCGGGCCGGCGGCCCAGTTCGCGCGCGGTATCGGCGATGGCGGCGGCGGTATGGGGCAGGAGCTCGTACAGGGGCGGATCGAGCAGGCGCACGGTCACGGGCAGGCCGTTCATGACGTGGAAAATCTCGAGGAAGTCGGCCCGCTGCAGGGTGTAGATGGCTTCGAGGGCCGCGCGGCGTTCCTCGTCGGCGCCCTCGTCATTGCCGGCCAGTATCAGGCGCCGCAATGGCAGCAGACGCCCGGGGCCAAAAAACATGTGCTCGGTGCGGCATAGGCCGATGCCCTCGGCGCCAAAGGCACGGGCAGTGCGCGCGTCCATGGGGGTATCGGCGTTGGTGCGAATCTTGAGACGGCGGATCTCGTCGACCCAATCCATGATCTCGTCGAGTTCTGCGGAGGTGGCCGCGGGAATCAGGGCCGCGGGGCCGGGAAAGATATCGCCCGAGGTCCCATCCAGGGTGATGACGTCGCCTTTGTTGACCGTAAGTTCGCCGATGGTGCAGCGCTGGCGGGTCATATCGATAGTGAGCTCGGAGCAAGCGGTGATGCAGGCCTTGCTGTGGCCGCGGGCAAAGACCGCGGCGTGAGACGTCATGCCGCCGCGGGCCGTGAGCACCCCGGTGGCGTGGGTGATGCCATAGAGGTCTTCGGGGCTCACATCGCCGCGGACCAAGATGACGTTATCGCCGCGCCGGGCCCAGTCGCGGGCATCAGCGGAGCGAAAGACCACGCGGCCGACTGCGGCCCCCGGAGATGCCCCGAGGCCCTTGGCCACGGGCGTGGGCCGGGTCTCGGGGTCGATGGCGGGATGCCACAGTTGGCCGACGCGGTGGGCATCGAGGCGCAGCACCGCCTCGGTCTTGTCGATTTGCCCGGCCTGGGCCAAATCGACGGCAATGCGCACCATGGCGGGGATGCTGCGCTTGCCGCTGCGGGTGCCGAGCAGGTGCAGTGCGCCCCGTTCGATGGCAAACGACACGTGCTGCATATCGGCAAAATGCTCTTCGAGCACGGCGCCGGCCTCGTTCAGCACCGACAGGGCCGCGGGCATGTACCGGGCCAGGTCGGCAATGGGCTCGGGCGGCTCGGCCTCGTCAGACATATCGGCGCCGCGCAGGTCGTCGGCTTGGGCGGTGCGCAAAAATTGGCCGTGGATGCCGGGCTCTCCCGTGCTCGGGCTGCGGGTGTAAAAGGCGCCCACGGCGCTCACCGTGTCGCCGCTATCACTGTGCAGGTTGCCGAAGGCCATGGCCTGGACGGTGATGGCAACGCCGGGACTCAGGGCCGGCTTGCGCTGCAGGCGGCGCACGCGGTGGGCCTGCTCGCCGTGCCACGCCCGCAGCATGGCGCCGATAATGGCCCACAGCTGGACCCGCGGATCTTCGGGAAAGGCGCTGTCGCGGGCGCGCAAGATTTCGATCTTGTACTCGGTGACCAGGTTTTTGAGGTCTTCGGCATCGAGATCGGTCGCATTGATCACCCCGCGTTCGGCCTTTTTGTCTTCGAGCAATTTGGCAAAGGGATCGAGTTCATCGCCCCCCGTGCCCGGACGCTGCGAGGTGCTCGCGAGCTCGGTCGCGCTTTGATTTTGCCCCGAAGGCGCGCGATCGTCGCTGGTGATGCCCAAGACCACGCGGCCGAAATCGGCCACCAGGCGGCGGTAGCAGTCGTAGGCAAAGGCCAAGTCGCCGCTTTTTTCTGCCAGACCGAGCACGGTGTTGTCGTTCAGACCCACGTTGAGGACCGCGGGCGGCAGCGCCGGGCGCAGGCAGGCCGCGGGCACGCCTGGCCGCACCGCGACGAGCAAGGGGCTCTCCCGGTCGCCGAGGCCGACGCCGATCGCGGCTTCCATGTCGTCGAGGGCGGCATCGACAAGATCGGGCAGTTTTGCCGGATAGGTATATTCGTGCTGATGGAAATGGTCACAGACCTCGGAGGTGATGGTGAATCCGCGAGGTACCGTCACCCCGAGTTCGGCCAATGCAGGCATGGTGGCGAGTTCGGCCAGCCCGGCGCCGTTGACGCCCAAGAACCGGGCCATGTCCGAACGGCCGTCGGCTTCTCCATCGCCGAATCGATATACGTAACGAGTCATGGATCACGCTGCCAATTGCACAATCAGTTCTAACGCCAATGAAGTAGCCAACCAAACCGTCTGGTACATCGACCCCTCATCGTGCCCTCATACAGACAAACAGCGGAAATCGGCGATCTGGGCAAAGGCTCCATTGATCTGGCCGAGAAGGGCGAGGCGGTTTTGTCGCACGCTCATGTCGGGATCCATGACTAAGACCTCGTCGAAAAAGCGATCGACGGGGGCTTTGAGCTCGGCGAGCACTCCGAGTGCGGCCCCGTATTCGCCGGTGCCGATGAGGTCCCCTACCCGGCCCTGGCAGTCGCCAAAGGCCCGCCACAGGTCGCGCTCGGCATCGTCGACCCACAGCGCGGGATCGGGAGCGCTCGCTGGGCGCGGATCGCCGGCTGCCTGGCCGCCGCGCCCATTGTCCTCTTTGGCGCCACCTTTGGCGCCGCCGCCTTTGTCACCGGGGCTTTTGAGGATATTGGCCACGCGCTTAAATGCCGTCGCCAGGGGGGTGAAGTCGTCGCGCTCGCGCAGGGCGGCCACGGAAGCCGCACGGGCACGGGCATCGGGGACGTTGTCATAGCCGACGGCGAGGGCGGCCTCGATGCAATCGGTGGGCAGGTCGCCGAGAACGCCTTTGAGGCGGGTGCGCAAAAATCCGAGTACGGCGGCGATATCGGCTTCAGACACCGGCACGGCTGGCGCCTTGGCGAGGGTCTCGGCCGCGCGCTCGACGAGCCACGACAGCGGCAGGGACCAGCCGCGGTCGAGGAGGATGCCGAGGATGCCCAAGGCTGCGCGACGCAGGCCGTAGGGGTCGGCGGAGCCGCTGGGTATGAGCCCCACGGCAAAGCAACCGACTAAAGTATCGACGCGGTCGGCGATGGCGACGATGGCGCCGGCGTCGGTGGCCGGCATGACATCGCCAGCGCCCCGCGGCAGGTAGTGTTCGTAGATGGCGTCGCAGACCTCGCCCGCCTCGCCGGCCAGGCGGGCGTAGTGCCGGCCCATGACCCCCTGCAAGTCGGGAAATTCGTAGACCATTTGGCTGACGAGATCGACCTTGCACAGTGCGGAGGCGCGCACGGCCGCATCGGGCGCGATGCCGAGTTGGTCCGCGATTGCCGCGGCCAGGGCCTGGACCCGGGCCACTTTGGCCGCCATGGTTCCCAGATCGGCCTGAAAGACCACGTCGGCCAGCGCCTGGGCCCATGGGCCATCGGCGGTCAAGGGCGCCTTTTGGTCCTCGCGGAAAAAGAATGCGGCGTCGGCCAATCGGGCCGCGAGGACTCGTTCGTTGCCCGCGCGCACCACGCTGGCGTCGCGGGTCTTGGTGCCGGCAATGGCTACGAAGCGATTGGTGAGGACGCCGGCCGCATCTTCCACGGCAAAGTAGCGCTGGTGGGCCCGCATGGCCGAGACGATGACTTCTTCGGGCAGCTCGAGGTAGTGGGCGGCAAAGCTGCCGCAGATGGCGCTGGGGTACTCGACCAAGTTGGCCACTTCGGCGAGCAGTTCGTCGTCGGGGCGCACGCGCAGGGTAGACGCTGCGGCGGCTTCGCCGTTCATGGTCTGCTGGGCCTGGTCGAGTTCCGCGGCCACCAGGTGACGGCGGGCCGCGGGATCGACGATGACGTCGCGGGCCTCCATGACCCGGATATAGTCGTCCATGGCGCTTGAGACGGGCACCGGTTCGGGGGCCGAGAAGCGGTGGCCGCGGCTGAGGTTGCCCGATGTGATGCCGGCAAACGACAGCGGCAGGACCTCGGCGCCGAGCAGGGCCACCACCCAGTGGACCGGACGGATGAAGCTGTGTTCGCCATTGCCCCAACGCATGGATTTGGGCCAGGGCAAGTCGCCCATCAGCGCGACGAGCAAGGGAGGCAAGACCTCGGCCGCGGCACGTCCGGGTTCGCGGCGCGTGCACACCACGTATTCGCCCTTTTTGCCCTCGACGGTGCTGCGCTCGAGCGTCGATACATCGACGCCATTGCGCTTGGCAAAGCCCGCGGCGGCCTTGGTGGGCTTGCCGTCGCCGTCAAAGGCCACCCGAGCTGGCGGCCCCACCACGCGCTCTTCCAAGTCGGGCTGGCGGTCGGCCAGCTGGCCGACGCAGACGACGAGTCGCCGCGGCGTGCCCAGGACTTGAACCGGCCCAGATTGCAGCCGCGCCTCGGTGAGCGCGGCGCGAATCTGGCTGTCGATGTGTTGCAATACGCGGTCGAGCACGGCGGCCGGGATCTCTTCGGTCCCGACTTCGAATAGTAAATCAGCCGGCATGGGGGGTCGCCTCCTGTGCGCCGTCGCCACCGGCCTTCGCAGTAGTCTTGATGGTAGCCGTTGTCGTGGCTTCAGCAGCGGCTGTGGCCGCGGCGCGAGCGGCCGCGCTCAGGGATGCGCCGTCTGCGATCGCGCCGTCAAAGGCGGCCTTGGCGGCTGTGCCCCGGTCCTCGCCGAGGAGGGGAAAACCGAGGCGAGCGCGGCCACGGACGTAGCCCTCGGCGCACTCCCGGGCCAGTTTGCGCACCCGGCCGATGTAGCGCTGCCGCTCGGTGACGCTGATGGCGCCGCGGGCATCGAGGATGTTGAAGGCATGGCTGCTCTTCATGCAGTACTCGTACGCGGGCAAGATCAATTGCCGCTCGGCCAGGCGCAGGCATTCGCGCTCGTATTGGGCGAATAATTCCAAATTGAGGGCCACATCGGCGCTTTCGAAGTGAAAGTGGGAGTATTCGACTTCGTCTTGCTGGCGCACTTGGCCGTAGCTCAGGTGGTCGTTCCAATGCAGATCGTAGACGTTGTCCACATTTTGTAGATACATGGCCAGGCGTTCGACGCCGTAGGTGAGTTCGGCCGTGATCGGCGTCAGCTCAATGCCGCCGGCCTGTTGGAAGTACGTGAATTGCGTCACTTCCATGCCGTCTACCCAGACCTCCCATCCCAGGCCCCAAGCGCCGAGCGTGGGCGATTCCCAATTGTCCTCGACAAAGCGGATATCGTGGGCCAGGGGATCGAGGCCGATGTGGCGCAGCGATGCCAGATATTGTTCTTGGACATCGAGGGGCGACGGTTTGAGGCCCACTTGGAATTGGAAATACGCGCCCAATCGATTGGGGTTTTCGCCGTAACGCCCGTCGGTGGGGCGACGGCAAAATTGGCTGAATGCGGCGCGATAGGGTTCAGGGCCAAGGCAGCGCAGATAGGTGGCCGGATGGAAGGTCCCGGCTCCGACTTCGATATCGACTGGCTGTTGGACGACACAATCGCGCTCGGCCCAGAAGCGCTGGAGCTCGAGAATGAGTTGCTGCACGTGCATATCGCTTTGGGGGATGCCGCCGGCTGGTCCCGGCATGCGGGTAGTGGGCCCTCGCCCGTCAAGGCTACCTGAACGACGCTACCAGTTCAGGCCAGCTTTTTGAAACCGCGGCACCGTAGCAAAGCGCCCAACACCGGTCAAGACGCCCCCGTACCTCACCACAGGGGTTTTCATCGGTTGGGACCTCAGAGCTGTAGCCCGCGTCCCAAGCCCTGCCAGCCCTTGACGTTGCCGACGCCGCTCCATAGCTTCTTGACATGCGTTGTCTCTGGCCCCCGCGGCCCGTCGTCGCCCAACGAGCCTTTCGAACATGGACGGTCATACTAGCAGTCTGCGCAGGTCTGGCCATGGGTGGATGTACGCAGCTTCTCGATTTTGGCGATCCCATCCCGCCTGACGCCATGGTCGACGCTGCGCCGATCGTGGAAACCGCACCGGTCATCGATGCGGGTATGCTACAGACGCATCGCCTTCCGGTACAGTCGGCCGCTATCGTACCGAAGCACGTGCCTTAATCTGGTTGATGGCAGATTCATCGCCGGTCGTTCATTGCCGGTCGTTCATTGCCGGTCTATAGGCCAGTTCATAGATCGATTAGGCCGCTCGAATTCTTCGGCTTGTTTCGCGGCCGGCGGCGCGGGCGCTCGTTGGCGGGTCGCGCTTTTTTCAGCTGAAGCTCGATCACGCGACCGTCGTCGTCACTGGCCACCTTGACCGAGCGGCGCAGGTCCTTGAACCCCCGGGCGCTGACCTTCACTTCGAGCGTGATCTGATCGCCCTCCATCAGCTCGATAACGTGGGTGTTGCCGCCGAGGAGCTCGTCGCCGACCGTGATCTCGGCAGAGCCCTCGGCCTCGGTCGGCTGGATGGCGAATTGTACCTGGACCGGCATGGCCACAGCGAGGTCTACGGCTGGGTCGTCGCCGGCTGGGTCGTCGCCGGCAATGTCGTCCCCGCTATCCTCCCCGATCGCGGCGCCTTCGGCGGAATCGTCAGCGGGACCGACGGCGGTGTCGCCGGCTGCGCCGGGGGCATCGCCATCGCCGGCATTGCCCTGCAGGCCATCTGGCGTTTGGCCAGATGCCGCCATCTCAGATGGTGCGCTATCCCCGCTCAAGTCGTCGGCAGTGTCATCGGCCATGACCACGGCCGGGCTCCCCGGTCGCCCGGGATCGTTGTCGGCCGCCGCCGGACCGGTGCCGCGAATGAGCATCAGCCCACAAAATACCCCCACGGCAACGCCGACGCCGACGATGAGGGGCAAGGTGTACGGCGACCTGGTGCCCGGTTCGTCTGTGCCAGCGCTGGATGTGCCGTGCAGACCGGGACCGCCGGCTCCGCCCGCTCGAGGGTCTCCGCCACCGAGACCGGGCGCCATACCTGGGGGACGAGAACCGGGCGGAAATGGGCCGGCGCTGGGATAACTGGGGTAATTGGGGACATCGCCAGCACCGGGTGCCGACGGATGGGCATTGGACGCACCAGGTGCGCCGGCCGCACCGGGAGGTGGATGTCCGCCGTACGGATCACCTGCCTGTTGGCCACCGCCTTGCGGGTTTGCCCCCGGGTCTCCCCCTGGATTACCATAGTTTGGATACGGTGGATGTTGCCCGTTGGAGTTCAACCTATCCTCACGTGTTCGCCACAAACGGCGTGAACGGCTGTCGCCCTTGGCGCGGCACTTGCCGCGTGGCCGATGGCCGTCACTTCTTGGCGCAAGCCTATCAGAAGCGAATCCCTACCGCTACGCCGGCCTCACGCCCGTCGGTATAGGGCAAGAGCCAAACCCGGTCCCGCCAGGGCTGCTCTGCCGCCTGCGGCGCGGTGGCCGGTTCGGCAACTGGTCCCATCGCCGCTCGTGGAGGCGGTGGGCCACGCTTGGCTACAGCGCGCCTCGCCGCGTGCCGGCGATAGACGAAAACGTAGCGATATCCGGTATATAATCCGACGACCAGCGCCCCACCAAAGGCCGCATCGGCCACGATGGCCCACGCTCTGCCGCTGTCGCGGGCGTCGTTGCGGATCTCGGGGGTGTTATTCGTATCGCGATAGGTATTCTCACGTGACCAGGCCAGGAGGCCGGCACTCGCGCCCGCGGCGGCGAGCACGGCGGTGGCCGCTACGCCGGTAATGATGCCCACCCGCGAAGGTCCCGTATCCATGGCCTCGTCAGAAACGCTCGCTGTACCGGCTTGTCGCCGCATCACATTGCCCGACGAGGCGCGCGGTGCGCGCGGTGCGCGTGCGTCCGATGCGGGCGTGCCCGAGACGGGAGGCAGGGGTTTTGGCGCCTTGACCAAGATCGGTACCCGCGATAGCTCGATGCGATGCTCCTTGGCCTCACCGGCTCGTACGCGAAGGCTGCTCTGGTACGGGGTGTAGCCATTGGCGGTGACGGTGACTAGATGTTCCCCAGGAGCTAGGTAGATCTCGCTATCCAAGGGGGATTGTCCCCGCAGTTGGTTATCGATCGTGATCTCAGCGCCATCGGGAACCACAAGGAAGCGAACTTCAGCGACGTAGACCTTGAGCCGGGCGATCTCACTTTGCACTTCCCTCGCCACGGTCCGGTCGTCGATCTCGTTCAGGGCCGTGCGATAGTGTTCGATGGCGTCGAGATGACGATTGAGCCGCACTTCTGCGCGGGCGATGGCGATAAAGATGCCGTTGCGGGGCAATAGTTTATAGGCGCGCTGATAGCTCTCCAGTGCGCGTTGGTAGGAACGCGCGGCCCGCCGTTCCCGACCGCGACGTCGCAGGCGGTCGCCGCGCGCCATCCATTCGTCTCCCTCGGCCAGCGACGATAGGGCCTCTTGCCGAACGCCATCTTCGTCGGTTTCATCACCGTAGGCCAGCTGTGGGCCCAGGACGTTGCCGAGTCGGTGGCCCACCAAGAGGTGTCCAGAGAGGCTCCCCAGCGCGCTGCCTCCATCATCGGAGCTCGGCCGAGGTCCAAACATCAAAATGGCCGCGGTCAAAAGGGCGATTAGCCGCCATCGCGGTCGCGTTGGGTGATGGTTGGTCATCGGCGGAGCAGATTAGCACTAGTCCTCGTGCTGACGAACCTCGGAGCACCAGCCACCTAGGAATTCACCAGAGTCCGGGCGGCGCCGTTCAGTTTGGCGATAAACTCCAGGGATCTGAGTGGTTTGCCCACGTGGGCCAATACCATGGCCACCGAGATATCGCGGGCGATGGCGGCGGCTTGGGCCGGTGGCTGATAGTTGTGGCATTCGCGCAATGAGGCCGCATCTCTGGCGTGTAAGAGCACTTGACGACTGTCTTCGGGCAGTGGATGAATGCGACCTTTGGCTGTGCCCGGGAGACGACGGGGGTCGCCCCGGGCCCCCGCCGGCAGGTCGCTGTCGTGGGTCCAATCTGCGATGCAGCGACTGCAACAAACCCCGCCCCGGTGAACGTCGACGTAGAGCGATAGGGTGCTCAGGGCAGTTTCGCCGCAGGCAATGCAGCGATCGAGCACCGGTTCGACGCCGACATAGGCGAGTAGCGTCAACTCAAAGGCGCGCAACACATGGGCCGCAGGCCCGTTGTCGGCCAAGGTCGCGTATACGTCTGTGAGTAGGTCGAACACCCGTGCATCGGCAGATTCGCTGACGGTGAGTTCTCGCACCAATTCCGTCGCATAGGCGGCGTGGGCATAAGAGCCGATATCGTGGGCGAGGTCGGCGTAAGATGCTTCGACTTGTGCCGAACGCAGGGTCCATAGTTCGGCACCCGCCCGTCCAGTGAGCTCCATGGATGCCACGGTGTACAGGCCCAGGGCACCGGCAAAACGGCGCTTGGACCGCCGCGCACCGCGCGCCATGGCCGAGATGGGTCCGCGCAGGCGCGTGTATAGGGTCACAATGAGGTCGGCGTCTCTGTACGCGACGCTGCGAAGTACGAGTGCCGGCGTGTGGAGGGTCTCTCTACTCATGGGATGCCACCAACGAGCGGATCAATCATCGGGGTCGCCGCGCAGCATGGTGTAGATACAAGAAGTACCATACATCAACCAGCCCGATATCGTTCGTCGATGAGTCCTAGTCCAAGTCCTCGACGGCACTTACCGCGGGTGCGGGGGGGAGCTCGGCGGCACCGGTTTCGACAAAGCCCGGTTTGCGCAGCAGATACGACATCGTCACGGTTGCCACAATGACCAGGATGACGACCGCCATGGCGAGCACGCCCCGATAGGAGCGTTCTTGGCCGTCGAGAAGGACCGGCGGTAGCCGAATACCCCACGAGGAGGTGTCGCCGCGATTGCTCCGCTGAGCTTGGGTTCGCTCGGCCTCTTCGGGTCGCTCGTCGTCGATGACTAACACCGGCATGCGCGATCTTGGCGTCGTGTGGGCCGACGCAGCTCGGGAGCGCTGCCGCGGCCGTCGACGCGGTCGTCGCCGTTGGCTCGCTCTCGCTCGCCGGGCAGGCGCGGCCTTGTTGTTGGGTTTGTCATCGCCCTCGTCGGCTGTTGCCTGCGCTCTTGCACCAGCTGTCACCGGCCCTTCGGCGCAATCTGGGTCTACGATTGCGGCAGGACGGCGCGCTTTGTCGGAATCATCATGACGAATATCATGCGCAATATCGCGATGGTCATTGCGCGAGAGCACTGTCGACGACGGAGCGTCTGCAGAGATTTCCGACTTGATACCGCTAGAAGCTCG
>JAAUYH010184746.1_pt1 | contig 10068 bp, 9 predicted proteins | sample 7278061 | NCBI WGS metagenome assembly JAAUYH01 (sample SAMN14350203, study PRJNA611818) | marine sediment metagenome | isolation source: surface marine sediment (0.6m) | place: French Polynesia: Moorea | collected 2018-08 | reverse complement strand
TTCTAGCGGAAAATGCTAACTCTGATGAGTTGAGACAACAGCATCAGCAAATTCAAACTCTACATCAACAACTAGGAAACCAACGTTTTGAAACCATGCTGCAAGTGAGAGAGATATTAACTCCAGAACAACGCAGTCAAATGGGTGAGTTAATCCAACAACATCGTGGAAGACGCAATTTTGGCGATCGCTTTTGAGTTCTTTGCCAACTCAATCTAGTCCTAAAGTACTAAAGTTCCTGAAAAATTAGGAATTTAGATCGAAGCATTACCATAGTTTTATTTTCTAATATTGAAAATATAAATTAAAACTTAAATTCAATCGAGGAGATATCAACTATGATTGCGAGGACTTTAGTAAGTGTGGCAGCATTATCTCTAATTTCACCTGTAAGTACTTACGCTACACAGTTCAATTTTGAACAATCTCAACCACAAGACAATCTGCAAACTGTACAAATTTTCTCTCAAAGAGGCAGAAGTAAAACAATAAAAAAATTCCGAGAAAAATTAGACCTAACTGAGGAACAAGCCACACAAGTAGAAGCTATTCAAACGAGATATCGTGCAGCCAACGAAAAAAGCTATCAAGAATTACGCAAAGCAAGAGAAGAACTGCGATCGCTTTTAACTAATAATGCTAATCCTAATCAACTTAGACAAAAGCACATAGTTGTACAAAGTCTGCAACAAAAAATAGGCAATAATCATTTTGAAGCAATCTTAGCAGTTAGAGAAATTTTAACTCCTGAACAACGTCAAAAAATGGCAGAGATAATGGCGCAACAAGAAGGTTAAGCTTAGACACATTTAAAATACATGCTTAAATTCTAGTTGAGGGAATAGGCAACGGGAGCAAGTCCAAGGTTAACTAACAGTTATTGAGAACTTTGATGATAGTTAATCGCAAAGTTGCCTTGCTTCATGTAGCGACGTAGCAATATTTCTATTATCTTCGATAAGATTGCTATAAGCAATAGAAAATTAAGAATATGGAGACAGTTAACGAGTTTAATCTTGTTGGGCAATATCCAGGAGAAATAGCAGCTTTAACTGCTGCTTTTTTATGGGCATTATCTTCTGTGGTTTATAGTATGTTAGGGAGAAGAATCCCGCCTCTAGAACTTAATTTTCTCAAAGGAATAATCGCGATCGCGCTTCTAATTGTAACTATCTTGTTGCAAGGAAATATTTTTGTTGATTTTCCTTTATTACCTGTAGTTTTTTTAGCCTTAAGTGGTATTGTGGGTATAGGATTAGGGGATACTGCGTATTTTTCGGCATTAAATAATTTGGGTGCAAGGCGTACTCTATTGATGGAAACACTAGCACCTGTTATGGGTGCATTGTTTGCTTGGGTTTTATTAGGTGAACGATTACCTATTGCTTCTTGGTGTGGTATTTTGCTTACTTTACTGGGTGTTGCCTGGGTAATTAGTGAAAAAAGTCCTTTATCTGCAGTAAGCGATCGAGCTTGGAGAAAAGGAATTTATTGGGGTCTTATGGCTGCTCTTACTCAAGCTATTGGCTCAGTGCTTTCTCGTTTTGCTTTAGTAGAATCAGATATTAGTCCTCTTTGGAGTAGTTTAATTCGTTTAGCAGCAGGACAGGCGATCGTCTTTTTACTGTTACTAAAATCTTTGAGCTTGTCCGATCGAGTTGTGGAAAAAGAAAAAAATAAACAAATACAAAACTATTTATCTTTGCGGATCTTGGGGATAATTACTCTTGCTGCTTTTGGCAGTACTTATTTGGGTATTTGGCTCCAACAAACTTCTCTCAAGTTTGCACCCACAGGTATTGCTCAAACTTTACTCGCTACTAGTCCTTTATTTATCATCCCTATAGCAGCTATCAGAGGGGAAAAAATAACTATAAGATCGATTTTAGGAGTTTCTATCGCCCTTGTCGGTATTGGACTTTTATTTTCTGGTTAGTTTTTATCCAACAAAAAAGCCTCTAAGAAAGCGATGTAGAGATAACCTACTAAATTCTCAGAAGCTTTGATTTATTAAATTTAACTTTTTAAAGTTTAGAAACGGTTGTTGCGACGACCACCGCCGAAGGAATTTCTATTTTCACGAGGTCTAGCTTTATTAACTTTTAACTCGCGATCCATCCATTCTGCTCCGTCTAAAGCTTTAATAGCTTTATCTTCGTCAGCTTCGGATTCCATTTCTACAAAAGCAAATCCTCGTACACGACCTGTTTCTCGATCTGTTGGAATATGAACCCGCTTAACAGTTCCATATTCTGTAAAGACTTCATTTAAGTCTTCTTGATTAATTTCATAAGATAAGTTACCTACATAGATAGACATATTTTGGTTGTCTCCTCAATGAGTGTTGTGTTTAGAGAGACAAGATTACTGGAAAAGAAATAGCTCAATACTTGATGGAAAAACCTTCGTTACTGAATAAAAACTTAATCATTAATCTTTATATTCTCAGCCTTCATACTAACATTAATATCTGCTGCCTTAACATTTTTTAGCATATTTTTATTTCAAATACTACTATAGTCTTTCTTTTGGTAGTATTTTTAATTCATTTTACTTCTCGATCGAACCAGCTAGGGAAATACTTAACTTACCGACTAAAGTTATATACAAACAATTTCGCATACCCACTTAGAGATTACAACTATCAGTGCGATCGAGAATACTCAAGATACTATCTATCTCCAAGAGCTTCTTCTATGTCTTCTAGTTTAGCAAGGTTAAGACTTATGCCGTAAATTGACCTATCCGTCGCTTTTAACGCGGAGATTCTTTTCGGCACTCGATGTCACTACACTAGCAGAGAGCCATTACCGTTCTACAGCCCCCAGAGCAATCAATGCGTCTTTTTGAGCTAATGTCAGACCTTTAACATTAGTAATATTCATGTCTTCGTAAGGTCTTTTTGGACGTAGTATTTTTTTAGTCTGTCCCGTTTCTAAATCCCAGAGCCTAATCGTTCCATCAGTGCTACCACTGGCTAGTGTCTGCTTATCTGGTGTCAAGGCGATCGCTCTAATTTTAGAGTCGTGACCTGACAAAACTCGAATACATTCGACTGTATCGACATCCCAAAAGCGAATAGTAGTATCGTGGCTGCCACTAACAATTGTGTTCCTGTCCGCAATAAAGAGCAGACAATGGATTGAGTCAGTATGTCCTCTAAAAGTTTGCAGCAATTCCCCAGTTGAGAGATCCCAAAGCTTTATTGTTCGATCGTCACCACAACTGAACAAAATTCGACTATTGGGATGAAATACTACAGATATCACTTGACTTGAAGAGTCGGAAATACTGAGGCAACATTCTCCTGTTTTGACATCCCAAAGTTTAATTGTTCCATCGGCACTGCAACTTGCCAGATATTGACCATTGCGATTAAAGTTGACATTCCAAATCCAATTGCTATGGGCTGGAATACATCGCAGACTTTCTCCTGTCGCAACATTCCAGAAACGGATAGTACCATCTATACTGCCACTGACTAGCAATTGCCCATCGGGACTAAACGCCACCGTCCAAACCCCGCCCTTAGTATCACCCCCCAGAGTATTTAGGCATTCCCTGGTCTTGACATCCCAAAGTTTAATGGTTTCATCATCGCTACTACTCGCCAAGATTTGCCCATTGGGGCTAAATGCTACCGACCAGACCCAATTGTCATGCCCTATTAAAGTAGCGATTTCGAGTCCTGTTTGGATATCCCAAAGTCTTACCTTTTTATTTAAGCTACCACTAGCCAGCAATCGTCCATCAGGAGAGAGCGCAATCGTCCAGATCCAATTAGTATAACCCTGCCAAGTTTTAAGACATTCCCCCGTATCCGCATTCCACAGTTTCAACGTTTGATTGTTGTCGCCAGTGGCTATAAGGTTTTGATAGGTAGCAAATGCCAAACTTCGGATATCAACCTTATGACCTTTCAAGGTTTTGAGCAGTTTTCCTGTCCGAACATCCCATAATTTTACAGTGCGATCAAAACTACTACTAGCAATAATCTTTCCATCAGCACTAAAGGCAATGGAAACGACTTCTTTAGTATGTCCTGTCAGAGTATTTAAACACTCACCCGTATTGTAATCCCACAATTTGATACTGCCATCTGTACTACTACTAGCTAGTATTTCACCATTAGGGTCGAACCCGATAGAATAGATCTTATTTTGATGAGCGTCGATCGTCTTACAGCATTCTCCTGTTGCAATATCCCACCCGCGAACAGTGCAATCGTATGAGCCACTAGCGAGAAGATTGCCCTTGGGGTGAAATACCACAGACGCAATCCAGTCATCGTGTCCTGCTAAAATTTTATATTCTTCAGTATGAATATTCCATAGTTTAATGGTGTGGTCATCTCCGCCACTGGCAACTGTATTACCGTCGGGACTAAATGCCACCGTCCAAATCCATTTATCCCCATCTCTAAAGGTTTTAAGGCATTCTCCTGTATGAGAATCCCATATTTTTACAGTATTATCCATACTACTACTTGCCAACAAGTTCCCATTGGGACTAAATGTCACTTCTGTCACCCATCCGTTTTTACCATCTTTACCATGACCTCTCAGATCTAAATAAGGTTGCCAATCTTGAAGGCGAAACAGCCGAATTCCACCAATAGAATCCCCTACGGCAAAAATGTCTTGACTAGGACTAAATGCCACAGAATGAACGCCTCCAAAGTCTTGGTTAAAACTGGACTTGGCAAACTCACAGGCGGTGAAATTAACTTGATGTAAATTCATACCTTGCAGATCCGCTTGACAAATCACTAGGTGAGAAAAATCATAACCACTTACGTCGATATCACCATAACGCATCAGATTTACGAGGTTTCCCGCCCCGTAACCAAGACACTGTTGATAAGTTTGTTTTAATGTTAAAAGTATCTGGGATAGCCGATTTTCTAAAGAATTTTGTTCTTTTAACCCTAGAACTGCAATTATCTGTTCGATTATGGGCTGGAGAATGAGCCTAATTTGACTATCTTTAACATAATCTTTTGCCGTTGCTTTGATTAGGGCGTGACTATTAAATAGTTGCAGTTGACCAGATTCTAATTCATGACAGATTTGCTCGATCGCCCGCTCGGTCATATATTCTATCAGTACGGGCTGTAATGTAAGGCGATGCAGCGCGGTCTTGCGAGACAGTCCGTTGGGCGGGTTCCCCGACTTGAAGGAACTGTCGAGGGCGGGGGTTTCCCCCATGAGCGACTGCATCAAGACGCGATCGCCACTTTTTTCAAGGGGTATCTGTCGTTCTAAAGTATCTAATATTTCTGGAAGATGTTTTTTTGACTGTGGCAAGAGAATATCCTCTCTTAACTCGGCGATGGTCACTAATTCTCGATTTATTGCCAGCCAATACATGACTGTTTTCTCGGCTTCAGACAGACGCTCAAAATGCCAATCGAGTAAATCGCGGATTTTCCCAAATACTCTTAAATCCTGTTGTAAAAATTGGGAAATATTCCCATCAAATCGCCTCAAAATGTGTCTGGCAGCAACTTCTAACGCCAGTGGATTACCATTGTAAAAATCAATGAGAGTTTCCCAGTTTTCATCAGAACCTTGAAAACTAGCATTATAGATACGACCAATATCATGAAAGATTGCCCGTCCAGCAGCACAATCGACTCCATCTAGGATAAGCGATCGTACTGGCTGAATGCCTTCCATCTCTTCAATATCTTTCGGCTTTACTCGGCTAGTTAAAAACAGGCAACTTTGATGTTTGGTTTCCCCTATCCGCCTGAAAAGTTCTCCATACCCTTCATAACCTGCACGATAAGTCCCCGCAAGATTTCCACTGTGTAAAATTGACTCAACATTATCCAAAATTAGCAAACAGCGATGTTTTCTTAAATACTTTAGTAGTTGGGTAACTAAACCATCTGCGGTTTTAGCCAAATGTTTTTCTCGCTCTTCAGATATAAATTCAATTAACTCTGTCAGAATAGCTTTAGGAGGTGGCGCATTCAGTAGCTGTCGCCAAATCAGATACTCAAATTCACCTTGAACTTGATGGGCGAGTTTTAAAGATAGATCTGTTTTGCCAATACCGCCTCTAACCAAGCGGGTTTTGCCAATGCCTGCCAGTCCTACAATAGCTATCAGTCGGCATCTTTCTTCGAGCATCCAATCCTCTAGGGTTGTCAGTTCTCGTTCTCGTCCATGAAAAATCGGTACATCTGGTGCTTCGCCCCAATCTTTTTTTAGACAATTAACTGATTTGGCTACCTCATCAGGATCGACTCCTAGAATCTGGCAAAAGGCGATAAAGCTGAGAGCGCGAATCGCAATTCCCTGTAAAAATCGCTCCCAAGTTTTCCGACTACAACCATAGGCATAGGGTCCCAACTCATGCCAGTCTCCCTGGGGTTCGAGAATTTTACTTGCTTCTACTAAAGGGCGATCGCTACTTACTTTCCAGCCTTTTTGTTTAATAGCCTCCCTAATCTTAGCTAATCCCTGCTGAGAAGCTTTAATTGATGCCACAGCATACTTATTGTGTATTTGCAACCCCCAGTATACCAGAATAAAAACTGGGGGTAGTAATCAGTTTACAAATTAGAAACAATAACATCAGGCAATACTTGGAGATCTAAATTATGATACAGGTTGATGAACGGACTAGAATTGCTCAAGAAGTTTTAGATACTCACGCCAAAAATCTTGAAACCGAATTCACGACATTTAAAGACTTTTAAGCTCTTTTCATTGATGTATTTGACAACAATATCGGCTCGTCGAATAACTTAGCCAATCTACAAAATCAGTTTATCGACGGTACATTGCGTCCCGAAGTCAAAATTGAAATTATTAAATATATTTCGTAAATGAAAGACAAAACCATCAAACTTAAAGATTATGATGTGAGCCAAGAATGTGGTTTTTTACCAACGGTTTCTCCTGCTTTTGTTAAATTACCAGAAGCCTTTGGGCAACTGCAACAGACTGCTGTTATGTTACCAAAGTTGCTGATTACTAATAAGATTCGCCAGGCAATCAAGAGTGTGCCCGAAGTGGACGTGGATAACGAAATCTTGGACGAAATGCAGTTGAGGCGACTTATCCTGTTGTATTCATTTTTGTCCCATGCCTATGTTTGGGGAGAATCAACACCTGCCAAAATACTTCCGCGCAACATTGCCGTACCATTTCACAAAATTGCTCAAAAAATGGGCAGGCAACCGATATTGTCTTATGCATCCTATATTCTAGAAAACTGGGTGCGCATTGATAACCAAAAACCGATTGCAAGCGGTAACATCATGATTGCACAGAACTTCCTAGATGTGTTTGATGAAAACTGGTTTGTTCTCATGCACCTTGATATCGAGATCAAAGCCACCCCCTCGCTAGCAGCAATTCCCTCTATTCTAGAAGGTATTGGGAGAGACGATGTTAGCACAGTAATGAGCGCTCTGAAGGACATCAAGAATGCCTGGACAAACATTAACTCAAGCATGAACCGAATGCTAGAAGGATGTGACCCTTACATTTTTTACAATCGAATTCGACCTTATCTTAAGGGCTGGAAAAATAACGATCTACTGTCAGAAGGACTAATTTACCAAGGCGTAGTGGCTTACGGCGACAAACCACAGAAATTACTCGGTGCGTCAGGCGCACAGAGCGCGATTGTTCCCGCTATGGATGCTCTGCTTAACATCACCAACGAATCCAACTCCTTTCGAGAGTACCTAATAGAAATGCGAGATTATATGCCACCGAAACACCGCGCCTTTGTGGAAGCAGTAGAAAAGCACTCAACCTTGCGCAATTTTGTCAAAAACCGCCTGAACCAGTCGCCAAAACTGACAGATTTATATAATGACTGCGTATTCGGCATGGAAAAATTCCGCACTCAGCACCTGAAACTTGCTGCTCACTATATCAACCAAGAAGCTATCAAGGTCAATAACAACACTGGAATTGGCACAGGCGGTACACCTTTCATGCGGTATCTGAAAAAAAATCGGGATGCATGTCGTCATCACAAATTGTCCGTTGATGGAGTCCACAACTAACTTTGTGGGGTATCGCTAGTGAAGTAAGGTTTTCAGCATATATTTTCCCGATCTGTATCGCCAAAACTAGTAACAAGTGCAAGGGTTTTGAGCGTTATCAGCCAATTTTCTGGCACTTTACTGAGCTTGAATATGTTGAAAAGTCTTGTTTTACAAACTTTTGGATTTATTCAGTAAGCCCTTCAGTAAGCCCTATTTATGACAAAACAGGAGAAAAAAAAATGAAATCAAACAAACTAATTTGCTATAAATATCGAGGTGTTCTTTATCAAAAAAGCAGACCTCAAAAATGTTTGACTAATTTAGTAGAAACCAGAGCAGATCGGTTTGATCGCGATCTAGATCGTCAAAAATTAATTTATAGAGGTATTCCCTATAGTGTTTCCCCTAAAAAAATTACAATCAATAGAATAACATCTTTTCGTATACAAAAATACCGAGGTGTTAATTATTTAACTTGTATTGGCGATTTATTAACAGATTTTCTCTTCTGGAGACCACCTCAAAAGTATCGAGCTAGCCAAGATTTGAGCGAGTAATAACAACTCTTTTAGCTACGAATTGGAATCCTTTCTTTTCTTTTATTACTTTAAGTTAAATCATTTTTAATAGCAGCTTCAGTATTTCTAATTTTAAGGGCATTAAACAAAGTATTACAATGAAGCTTTTTATCAGTATTTTCGGGGTTTTAGCTATTCTCTTGAGTTTTATGATCGTTGTGACTGAGAGCACAATGATATCAATTGCTGATTTAGACCCAGTAATACAATCAAAGATTATAGATAGATTAGTTTTGTATCATTTGCTCGGCACGAACTTAATTGCATTAGTATTTGGCTTGATAATTATATTTGGCAAAGAAGAATAAAAAGAATCTTCCCTCAATCATCTCTCTAGAGAATTTCTAGGGTAATTGGTAACAAGTCGGAAATAGCTGACTCTTTAAATCTTAATTGATTTTCCACTCATCTACGACAAAATCCTATTTTTTGTCCTGTATCTAGAATTGAGATATGTGATATCGGTATTTCTTATGTTCGAGGGGCTATGGAATCTAATTTTTTAACTGTGGTCTTTCTTCCCCTGGCTTTGTTTATTATCATGGTCAGCATGGGTTTAGGTTTGACATTAAATGACTTTAAGCGGATTTCGAGCGAGCCTAAATCGGTGATTATAGGACTAATTGCTCAGTTAGTTATGTTGCCCTTAGTTGGATTTGTGCTAGCTAGAATTTTTCCTCTCACACCAGAGTTAGCTGTAGGGTTGATTCTCTTGGCAACTTGCCCTGGAGGCCCTACTTCTAATATGATCACTTATTTAGTTCGGGGAAATATAGCTTTATCAATTACCCTAACTGCTATTAGTAGTCTAATTACTGTATTTACTCTTCCTTTGGTGGTCAATCTCGGTATGCATATTTTTATGGGATCGGCTACTTCTTTACAATTACCATTTCTCAAAACTGTAATGCGGATTGCTGTAATTACGATCTTTCCAGTTGCTATAGGCATGATGCTGAAATACCATACACCTCAATTTGCTGCCAAAGCGGAAAAATGGGTTAAGTGGGTTTCGCTATTTTTCTTAGCTTTAATTATCTTTGGTCTGCTGTTGAGAGAACGAGCCAATGTTTTGCCTCACTTTCTTCAGGTGGGGTGGGTAACATTTACTTTAAACGTATTAACTATGGCTTTGGGTTATGGCATTGCAACCATAACCAAGCTAGATGAGGGTAATGTTAAGGCGATTACAGTTGAAGTAGGCATCCAAAATGGTTCATTAGCTTTCACCGTTGCTAGTACCCCCGCATTCTTAAATAATCCCGCCATGGCAATTCCTGCTGCAATCTACTGTCTAATAATGTATGTAACTAGCGCAGCCTTTACTTATTGGTCGCGCAGTTTTTATCTGCATTTCAATAAGTAATACCAATTCTTAAAAGTAATGAGAGACTTAGTAGAGTTGGGAAAAGGGAAAGGGGGAAAGGTTAAAGCTTTGTCAAAATAAGCCTTTTCCCTTTAACCTTTAACCTTTAA
>JAAUYH010138889.1_pt1 | contig 10068 bp, 8 predicted proteins | sample 7278061 | NCBI WGS metagenome assembly JAAUYH01 (sample SAMN14350203, study PRJNA611818) | marine sediment metagenome | isolation source: surface marine sediment (0.6m) | place: French Polynesia: Moorea | collected 2018-08 | reverse complement strand
GTTGCTGAATGAAAGTATGAATCATGACTGTAGAGACGCGATATATCGCGTCTCTACAAGGATCTCAATTGTGTAAATAAGAAAATTCATATCATAAATCAGCAACGCCATATTTTTTTGTCTTTAGCTCGCTAAAGTATGCAGTTAAATGTCAATACTTAGATGTTGGAGATATTGTAGGTAAAAGCATTTTTAGGGTGATATCCTACTATGGCTTTCACTGGCTGAAGATGTGTTTATTTTTTATCTATGTAATATATATGTCACGATAGAATATTTTTTATCATCTATCTAATGTTAATTAATCAGCGTAGTATATACAGTTTTTTGTCTGGAAGGATAAAGGTTTTTTGGGATCGTGCCAGACAACTACTATTATGTAATATCTAGGTTAAGCATTTGCTACAAGGCTTTGAAACCAAACTTTTGGCTACAGAATTTCTACTCCCTCCAGCCTTTTTCCGCTTACCAGCAGAATTGCGTAAACCCCGAAGCTCATAATCCGGTATAAAACTGTGATTTCTATGAGAAATTTCTCATGAAAACTTCATTCATAACTCATCACGAATTGTGAATCTGTATATAGAGAATCTCGGTTCAATTGTATTTCTCTGGTAGCCAAAACCCAGAAAGTAGTCAGCCTTCAAAGGCTGTAAGGTCAATAAAAACCTTACAAAATACAAGCCGACCTTCCCTAAGGTTAGAGGCTGACTCTTTTCTTTTACAAGCAATTTGCCGGATTCAAGATTTCTCACATGACGAAGATTTCTACCACAGGAAACAGGAGTTAGTAAGAAATCGCAGTTTTTAAACAGTCCAAAAAATCGAGGAAAATCGAACTATGAGACTGATGGTTTACTCTCACGATGCTTTTGGTTTAGGGAATATTCGGAGGATGCTGGCTATATGCGAACATCTGCTGAGTGAGATAAATAATCTTTCAATACTGTTAATATCTGGCTCGCCGATGTTGCAAGGATTTCGCTTACCACCAGGATTAGATTACATTAAACTTCCTTGTCTTAATCGTGGTGAAGTTGGCAAAGTTTCGGTGAAGTATTTGGGTACTGATGTTAATGAAACAGTCAAATTAAGGTCGGATTTAATTTTATCTGCAGCGGTTAACTTTAAACCCGATCTACTGATGGTGGACAAGAAACCCTACGGGTTAAAAAACGAGTTACAGCAGACTATCCATTATCTCAATAGTTCTCTTCCCCAAACGAAGTTAGTCCTTTTATTACGTGATATTCTTGATACTCCAGAAAAAACTGTTTTGGAATGGCAAAGCCAATCCTACTATGAAACGGTTGAAAAATTTTATGACCGGATTTTAGTTGTAGGAATGCCTGAGGTCTTTGATGTTTGCAGAAAATATCAATTTCCAACAGCAATTGCCCATAAAACTAGTTACTGTGGCTATATTCGTCGTGAAGCAGGTTCTAAAAGTGCAGAACTGATCCGTCAAGAATTAAAAATATCTGCAGACGAACGTCTTGTTTTAGTTACTCCCGGTGGCGGACAAGATGGTTATCATTTAATCGATACCTACTTAGCTGGTTTAGATGTTTTCTCTAAGGAAGAGCAATTTACAATCAAAAGTCTAGTTCTCTGCGGTCCGGAAATGTGTGCATCTCGAAGAAAATCTTTATTTGAGAAGGCAGATAATCATCCACAGGTGGAAATGCGAGAGTTTACAGATGATTTGATGAGTTATATGACCGCTGCAGATGCAGTAGTTGGAATGGGTGGATATAACACAGTCTGTGAGATTCTTTCGGCGAGAAAACCTGCAACTATCGTACCTAGGTTTAAGCCTTCTAAAGAGCAATTAATGCGTGCAGCGAGAATCAGTCGGTTAGGGTTATGCAAAATGATTCATCCACAGCATTTAACCCCTGACGCCCTGGCAAATTCCTTATTGAGTCAGCTATCATTTGACCAACTTACTCCTAAAATTCAACTCGATCTTAATGCACTTCCAAGAATTTCCCATTATATTGGTCAGCTGTTATCTTTGAAAGTAGAACAAAGTAAAGTTTTTTACATAAGTTCTCCCCATTCAGAATCATCCAATTTAGTTGCCGCATTACAGTAAGCAGTTTTAATAATCTGTACTTAAATAACCTTCATCTACATATACCAACCAATTTTAATATTTATTCGGGAACTAATTATTATGAAAAAAATTATGTTTTATTGTCAGTACTTGACAGGAATGGGGCATTTAGTTAGAAGTACAGAAATTGTAAAGAGTTTAGCAGAAAGATTTCAAGTCTACTTTATTAATGGTGGTCCGATTGTAGAAGGTTTTGAAATTCCTAAAAATGTCAAATCAATTTTTCTGCCATCTCTTTGGTTGGAGAAAGGTAAATTTCAAATATCTGAGGGCTGTCAGAGTGTTGAACAAGTCAAAGAAATTAGAAATAATCAGTTGATAACTGCTTTTGACCGAATCCAACCTGATTGTTTAATTACAGAATTTTTCCCCTTTGGCAGACATAAGTTATTCTTTGAATTACTTCCCTTGCTAGAACATGTAAAATCTTCATCTCCTGAAACAAAAATTGTATCTAGCATTAGAGATGTAATTGGTAGAAAAACTCTCAATGAAGAATCAGATATCATTTGTAAACTCATCAACCAATATTTTGATTTGATTCTTTGCCATTCCGATCCAAGTTTTCAAACATTTACAGATAATTTTCCCAGACATCAAGAACTTAGATGCGAAGTTAAATATACTGGGTTTGTAGCTCAATCATTGGAAGAAAACTTACAAAAATCCCAGCAGCTAGATATAGATGTTGATAAGCCTTTTATTGTTGCTAGTGTTGGTGGTGGACGATTAGGCTATGGATTATTAGAAACAATTGTCGAAAGCGGTAAAATTTTAGCACATAAGATTCCTCATAATATTCACATATTTACTGGTCCTTTTATGCCAGATAGTCAATTTTTAAGTTTACAAAAAGCTGCTGCTAATCAAAAAAATATTAAGTTAAAAAAATACACTTCCCAGTTAGCTGAATATATGAAAAAAGCAGAACTTTCTATTAGTTTAACTGGTTATAATACTACTATGAATATTCTCAGAACAGGTGTTCGTTCCATTGTGGCACCTATCGGACATTACAGCCAAGATAACGAACAACTAATTAGGACGAAGAAGTTAGAGAAGCTAGGGATTGTACAAGTTGTAGATCCGAATTCTTTAAAAGCAAACCACCTCGCAGCAAAAATTATTGAATCTCTCAATCACAAACAAATCGAAAATTATACCAACTTATTTGATTTGGAAGGTGCACAAAAAACTCTGAATATCCTGGAACAATTTTTGGGAGTTAGTCAAGCCTCAATAATTAAGAATTATCAACCTTCAATGATCAAATATTAATTTTTTATTTTGATATATCTTATGAAACATCAAATCCCTCTAACTTTGCGAAAAAACAATTGACATAAATCAAATGAAAAATCGACGCAAACAAAAAACAACTAAGGGAGTTATCTCCGGAATTTTCAAAATATTACGAAAATTGTCTCCCTATCTTCGCAAACACAAAATTCCGATCGCACTTTCATTTCTAGCGCTGTTATTTGAATCGGGATTGCAGTTATTAGAACCTTGGCCTCTTAAATATGTATTTGACCATATTCTGATACCAGCACATAATAATTCTCCAGGAGCTGCAGGGGCTTTTGGGATGCCGACGATGGTATTGCTCGGTCTTTTGACTGCAGGTATTGTGGGAATCGCAGGTTTGTCCAGTATGGCATCTTATCTCAGCACCTACGGTATTTCAATGGTTGTGGTGCAAATCCTATCGGAAGTACGGGGTAAACTTTTCTCTCACCTACAGCGCTTGTCTCTTTCTTTTCACCAGCAATTTAAGAGTGGAGACTTGATTACTCGGGTGACAACCGATATGGACAAAATGCGGAATGTCGCCATTAGCAATGCTTTACCCTTAGTAACAAATTTGATATTCCTTTTGGGTATGTCCATAGTAATGTTTTGGCTTAATTGGGAGCTTGCATTACTAGCGATGGCAATTTTCCCTTTGTTTATAATTTTGAATGCCCACCTACTAATAAGAATTCGGAGTTTTTCTAGTCAACATCGCCAATCTGAAGGGGTTTTAGCTTCTACAACTGGCGAGACGATGGGTGCGATTAAGGTCATACAGGCGCTATCTTTGCATGATCGCCAACAGAGTATCTTTGTTGAGCAAAACAAGAAAAGTTTAGAGGAAGTTATTCAGTCTTTAAGACTTTCCGCTGCGTTACAACGAACCGTCAAGGTATTAATGGCTTTAATCGTCGCTGTAGTTTTATGGCGCGGTTCCCAAGTAGTACAACACCAAGAATTAACTCCAGGGGAACTTTTAGTATTTATCACTTACTTGAAGAATGCTTTCCAACCCATACGCAAACTATCCAACCAAATCCGCCAAATCACTAAGGCTGTAGCTTCGGGAGAACGGGTAATCGAACTATTGGAATACGAACCAAATGTGCGAGATTTACCAAATTCCAAAAAAGCTCATCCTTTCTTTGGTGCGGTACGTTTTGAAAATGTCAGCTTTGGTTACGATCCAGAGCGAACCTTATTAAAAAACATTAACTTCTCGGTACAACCGGGTCAAACATTAGCGTTAGTTGGACCCTCTGGTAATGGTAAATCAACTTTACTTAGCTTAATTCTTCGTCTTTATGACCCCCAAGAAGGTCGAATTTTAATTGACGGTCAGGATATTCGTGAGTATAAATTGGACTCATTGCGCCAACAAATCAGTATAGTTTTGCAAGAAAGTGTTTTATTTGCAGCTAGTGTCCGAGAAAACATTGCTTGCGGTAAGATTGGTGCTTCCAATAAAGAGGTAGAAAAAGCTGCTCGGTTAGCAAATGCCCATGAGTTTATCATGAAGTTACCCCAAGGATATGACACAGTTTTGGGAGAACGCGGTGCAACATTATCAGGTGGTCAAAGACAGCGAATTGCTATTGCTCGGGCGGCTATTCGTAAGGCACCAATTGTGATTCTTGACGAGCCAACAACCGGTTTGGACAGCGCTAGCGAGCATAGTGTAAATTCTGCTCTCAAACAAATAACCCAAGACCAAACAACTTTCATGATTTCCCACAACCTCAGAGCAACTCAAGATGCAGATTTAATTCTCTATGTTGAAAGCGGGACCGTACGGGAAAAAGGTACTCATGAAGAACTAATGCGCTTGGGTGGTTGCTATGCAACTTTGTATCGGCTGCAAAACATTGTGAGTGAGGATAAATACAGAGGAGATACTTATGCCTTCGGAAATTAAGGAAGATTCCAAGACTCGAATAATACTTTTACGTCATGGAGAAAGTACTTATAATCGGCTTGAATTATACCAAGGCAGTTGTAATGATTCTGTATTAACAACTAATGGGATTCTTGATGCTCAACACACTGGAATTTATTTGGCAGAATTAGGATTAAACAACAAAAATTTGGATCTAATCTATTCCAGTTCCTTAAGGCGATCTTATGATACAGCCCAAGAGATAGCGCAAGCAATCGCTAATACTTTTGAGCCGAAAATTATTCATACCAGCGATTTACTTTGGGAAACAGATTTACCGCAATGGCGAGGTTTAGGGATTAAGTATGTACGGAAAAATTTTCCCGAAGAATATCATACATGGAAGCATAGTCCCCAGGATTTTTTCATGGAATCTATCGAAGGAGTAGATAATGAAGTAGATAGTGTTTCTCGTTTTTATCCCCTGATCGATCTCTACAGCAAGATTCGCTTATTTTGGCAAGATTTACTACGGAATCATTTTGGTCAAACTATTTTAGTTATAGCCCATGGAGGTAGTAACCGAGCTTTAATTAGTATAGCACTGGGAATCGAACCCAAACGCTATCATTGCATTCAACAATCAAATTGCGGCATTAGTGTATTGCAATTTAGCGATAATTCTTTGGGGTCAGGACGACTCGAAGCAATGAACCTAAATTCTCATATGGGTTATACTATGCCTAAACTTCAAGAGGGTGCTGGAGGTATACGTTTATTATTAGTATCTCCCGAAAACAATTTAGTTAAGAAACATAAATTAATTTCATGTTTGAGAGATGTTATTTTAGATTTTAGTATTTTAGAAGAAAGTAATAATTGTTTTGAGACTGGACGAAAGATTTTAAAATATCATCCAGCCACATCACAAATCTCGGCAAATTCTCCAAAATTTCTGCAATATTATACAAATATAATTAAGAAAAGACTTCAAATCAGCACAGAAAACAAGTTATCTAACGGGCTAGTTGTAGCTGAATTAGAAACTATTAAGAAACTCATAGGTAATATCTTGGGAATGAGTTGCCAAAATTTAGAAAAATTAAATCTACAACCAGGAACAATCAGCGCAATTCACTACCCCAGTGTTGAGCTTCCTCCAGTTTTACAAGCAATGAATACGTCAGAATCAGAAAAATATTTAATCTATAAACCTGAATTTGCTCAAAGTTATCTGTTTTAAATTTTTCTGAGCCAAAGTGTGATTTTTCTCATCTAAAATTTTAATTAAAGCACTTTTTATCCAAACCTATTTTTTACCCAAATCTGTTTTTAATTAACACCCTAGAAGATAAATAAAACAAATTTAAATCATTTTACCCTTGATAAAATATTAATAATTTGAAAATTTTCCCTATTACCTGTTTCCTTGTACAAACAAATTTTAATAAAACTGAAGCATTGATGTTACAAGATTTGTGATAAAACAAACTATGAAAATAGCGTTTTTAGTGTGGCGTTTCCCAGTTATTTCAGAAGCATTTATCTTAAATCAAATTACAGGATTAATCGACCGAGGACATGAAGTTCATATCCATGCAGTGAACGGTCCTCCTGTTAATATGCCTAAAGTACATCCAGCAGTTGAAAAATATCGCCTGATGGAACGTACTTATTATCCTCCAACCCGACCTGATAACTATCTATGGCGATTGCTTAAAGGTCTGGGATTGATTTTTTATAATCTTCAACGAGGTTCTTTAGACTGCTTAAAATTATTGAATTTTTTTAGATACGGTCACCAAATTACCTCCTTAAAAGCATTATACAGATCGATCCCCCTACTTAGCGATCGCTCATATGATATTATTCACTGTCAGTTTGGCACAATTGGACATGTGGCATTAAAGTTTCGTCAAACTGGCATACTTAGTGGTAAAATTATCACTACTTTTCGTGGAATTGATATTAGCCGACATATTCAAGAACAGGGAGAAGACGTTTATGACGAACTCTTTGTTGAGGGAGACTTCTTCTTTGCTAATTGTAATTTTTTCCGTGATCGCGCCGTAAAACTTGGTTGCGACCCAAAAAAAATAGTCGTTCACGGTTCGGGAATTGATTGCTCTAAATTTGCTTTCAAATCTCGCTTCTTTCCCAACGATGGGAAAATTAGAATTGCGACTACAGGTCGTCTGGTTGAAAAAAAAGGTATAGAATATGCTATTCGTGCAGTAGCAAAAATAGTTTACATTTATCCCAATCTTGAATATAACATCATTGGTGATGGCGAATTAATGAATAATTTCCAACAACTCATCGCAGAACTGGAAGTTTGTGACACCATAAAGTTACTTGGTTGGAAAGATTCCTCAGAAATCGCTAACATTTTGGATCGCAGCCACATTTTTATTGCTCCCAGCGTTACTGCTGCTGATGGAAATCAAGATGCACCCGTAAATACTTTAAAAGAAGCCATGGCGATGGGTTTACCCGTCATTAGTACTTTCCACGGTGGTATTCCCGAATTAGTAGAAGATGAGATTTCTGGTTTTCTCGTTCCCGAACGCAATTCTGATGCTATAGCGGAAAAAATACAGATACTTATAGAAAACCCACAATTATGGGAAAAAATGGGAAAAAATGGTCGAAAGCAGGTAGAGGAAAAATATGACATGAATAAACTCAATGGTGAGTTAGTCTCTGTCTACGAGCAACTTTTAGAATCTCAAGTTTATCAACTAGATTCCTCTACGAAAATGATTGTAGCTAATAATACTTGAATTACAGTTTTTAATCTTGCTCAATTATTCGAATGCGAACAAAAATAGTTATTAGAGTGGGTAATTTGTTAATTTTTAACTCTAGCTAAGTGCAGCCACTGTGGGGAAGTTTGTGTTCCAGATTGGAGCAATTCGATAATACCAGGGCAAGATTTAGGACTACGCTTACAAGCATTAATAGGTTGGCTAGGGAATTATGCCCACATGCCATATTCAAAAATCCGTGAGTTAATCAAAGAATTGGGACAGATAGATATTGGAGAAGGTACCTTAGTTGCAAAAAATCTGCATGGTTGCACAAGCAATAAAAAAGCCTGTTGAGGAATTGGAAAATTGGGTTAAAGTCGAACAGCCCAATATTCATGTAGATCTTAGCGCAGCGTGTCACGATAGTGACAAGACACCTTGGACGGTCAAAGGAGTTAAGGAAGTACAAACAAATTATTTATCCTGAAGTTGCTTTAAAGAACTTATTTAGAATATTGTCGAAAGAACTTTTAATTTGATGCTTGCGATACCATTTTTGAAAAGCAGCTTCGTAATCTTCACCTTTAGTTTGTAAGCTATTCCAAGCGTCAAGAGCTAATCCCATTCCCCAGAATAAGACAACATATAGCGACCAATCGAAACCACCTCCACCCATTAAATCCACAACTATCAAAATTGTATTTACAATTACGTAATTACCCAAGCGTTTTTTGAATCTAGTACGACGTAAAGTATTGAAAGTTTGCCGATGCTGTAATTCTCCTCTTAAATTTTTCCAATCTCTTTCAGCCAATTTTAGGGATTCAGGAGAAATATCCATCTCCACAGCAATTTCCAAAAGTTGTTGATAAGAAAATTCCTTGTCATCATCATCAACTTGACGAGAAATTGCTAAATGCAGAATCTGTTGTACATCTTCTTGGCTATAAGAATGAGCTTGTTTTGATTCAAATTCTGTCATAGTACAAATCTCTAATATTAATTATTGTTACGGCTGAAGACCTTTCAAATACTACACACCAAACTAACAGCTATCAATATTAATTCAGGATTAATTCAGCTATTTTTAGAGTAACAAATCTAGCGAAGTTGGGAGTTGACGTACAGCATTAACCATATAGACAATTAGCAAATTTTTACTTTTAATTAACACCTGGAACTACAATCTTCCAAAAGCGTAAATATCCTTGATCGCACTTACCCAACCATCGGAAACGGATTCAAGAATTTGCCAACCTTTTTCTTTTGTTGCAGTTGTTGGATCTCCAATTACTCCACTTTTACTTAAGTCGCGGGTTGTCCAAGCAAAAGGTAATTTACCCTCCGGACTCAACAAACTTCCTTCTGGTTGTGCTGGGGGATACTCAGCAATTGCTTTTTCCATTTTTACCTGTTGTGGTAATAAAGCCAGCATAATACTGGTTTCAGCATCACCAGCATGCATTCCTTCCTTTGCTTCCTTGGAAGTTAATAATTCTTTGGTAATGTTAGGTACTCTCCAAGTGAAAAATGGAAATACCATCAAATCATCATATTTGACATGTAAATCCCGCGCCGCCATTTGCATTACTTGGGGTTGTCCACCATGGGAATTCATTAATACTAATTTTCTAAACCCCGCCCGGTAAAGGTTTTCGCCCACTTCCATAATAATGGCTGTCAGAGTTGCTGTGCTCAAGGTAATTGTACCGGGAAAATGCCAGTGTTCGTTGGACTTTCCGTAATAAATATTTGGTAAAGCATACGCGGGTATACTAGTATCAAGTTTTTCTAAAGCTTTTCCCAAAACTCCTGCCCCAATTGCAGCATCAACAATCAATGGTAAATGGGGCCCATGTTGTTCTATTGCTCCTACGGGCTGAATTATAACTACATTTTCTTTATCAGGCATTTCTTCTATATCAGTCCAGGAAAGATAAGGGAAAAAACGCTTAGGGGGTATAAAACCATGCATAATCAATAATGAGGCTAATGAAATTTAGTTAAAAATGATTCTTAAACTAGTCAAC
>JAAUYH010043041.1_pt1 | contig 10069 bp, 3 predicted proteins | sample 7278061 | NCBI WGS metagenome assembly JAAUYH01 (sample SAMN14350203, study PRJNA611818) | marine sediment metagenome | isolation source: surface marine sediment (0.6m) | place: French Polynesia: Moorea | collected 2018-08 | reverse complement strand
TATAAATTTTTATTATATCTGACCTTTTTTTTAGGACAAATGTATTGCCTTTGAGGATGAAAAATCAAAGTTTTCAGTTAGCGATCGCCTGTTTTGTGATCTACTGACATTGGGTTTTATGAATCGGATCTGCTATAATTTATGATTGTCTATCCCTTTTCTGAGTTAAGTACCAAGGGCAAAATTATTGGTAAATTCCCTATTGCAAGAGTATCTATCTCAACTATCCCTCTTAATTTTGAATAACTACTTATTAATCAACTTAAAAATACTTAAACATTAATTAACTTGTAGTTACAGCTATCTTTAGAGTCATGAGGTACAGATCGGCTAGATGCTGCACAAGAAATAATTAGGTAAACTTGGGTATAGTTCTTTAATTTGAGAAAATGCCGAAGTTAAGTATATCTGAAGCAGCCTATTTGTTGGGAGTATCTACAGACACCCTAAGACGATGGGAAAAAGAAGGCAAGATAACTTCTAGCAGGACAGAGGGAGGACATAGAAGGTATGACTTAACAAGTATTTTAAAAGACAAAGAAGATGAAGGGCTGACTATTTTGTACCCTCGTGTTAGTACTCGCCCACAATTAAAAGACTTAGATCGACAAATAGCTGTTTTAGAAACCTATGCACAGATAAAAGGGTGGAAAAACTGCTTAACCCTTAAAGATATAGGGTCTGGAGTCAACTACAGAAAGAGAGGCTTGAACAAGTTATTGTCTTTGCTCACAGAGGGAAAAGCCACTCGTTTAGTATTAACAACAAAAGATAGGCTACTTAGGTTTGGCTCGGAATTAGTTTTTTCGATTTGTGAACTGTATTCCGTTGAAGTGGTGATTTTAAACAAAGACCCAGATTCTAGTCCTGAAGAGGAGTTGGTCAAGGATGTGCTAGAGATAATTACGGTTTTTAGTGCCAAACTTCATAGCATGAGAAGTCGCAAGAATGTTGCTGAACTTCAAGAAAACTTAAAGAAATTAGCTGAATTAGAGCAATAAACTTAGGTATAATAGGTTCATGCCAACATATATGACCATTATACCTAGCAATATTTATTCATTTCTCAACTCAATGGCTAATCTCTACTCAGCCATTGAAAAACATAAGCAAATATTATTTTTCAAAATTAAAAGTCTTTTTTGATTGCTTATTAATTATTTGATAGTCATTTCTTAATCTAACGGTGAAATTCTAGATCAGGGTAAGCCGAGAAAATACTGATGTTTAGAAATATCGAAAGAATAAAGATATCTCTAAATGTTTAGTGTGTCTTGGCTTCAAGCAGTTACTTGAAGCTTGTTGTTATCAAAAACCAGGCTTAGGTATCGGTAAATAAATAGCTGTTAAAAATAGTTAGAGCAAAAATAAATTATGAATTCTGATTCTATTCAGACTACCTTAGTGGGGTTTGCTTCTTTACCTGCGGATACTTTTGCAGAAGGTCCTCCATCTGGTGCAGATAATGGAAATGGAGAGCCTATCTCTCGTAATGGTCGCACAGGACCTTTTGAAGCGCAACCAGTACAAGGTTTTAGTGGTGTGCAGTTTGCTCCTAGTGGTAACGGTGCATTTTGGGTTTTATCAGATAATGGCTTTGGCGGACAGTCTAATAGTGCAGACTATTTGCTACGCCTGTACCAAGTCGATCCCAGTTTTGCTGGAGCAGAAGAGGGAGATGGTAGTGTTGAAGTACAAGGTTTTGTACAACTATCTGACCCCAATAATTTAATTCCTTTCGAGATTATCAACGAAGGTACAGAAGAGCGTTGGTTAACTGGTGGGGATTTTGATGTTGAATCTTTTGTGATAGATAGTAATGGTGATATCTGGGTAGGTGATGAATTCGGTCCTTATTTATTGCATTTTAATTCTGAGGGTGAGTTACTAAAAGCTCCCATACCTACTCCTAATATTACTAATTTTAATACTCTTAACGGTCAAGACCCTTTCGTTATTGGACACCGTGGTGCTAGTGGAGTTTTACCAGAGCATACCTTAGAAGCTTACGCAACTGCGATCGCCCAAGGAGCAGATTTTATCGAACCTGACTTGGTAATTACTAAAGATGGTGTCCTGATCGCTCGTCACGAACCAATGTTAGATGATACAACTAACGTTGCTGAGGTATTTGGTGAAGAACGCAAATCTACTAAAATTCTTGATGGTGAGGAAGTTACTGCTTACTTTGCAGAAGATTTTACCTTAGAAGAAATTAAAATGTTAAGGGCGGTACAATCTCGTCCTTATCGTTCTCAAGATTTTAATGGTGCGTTTGAAATTACTACTTTTGCCGAAGTAATTGAGTTAGTGCAACAAACTGAAGCTCAAACTGGGGTTAAAGTTGGTATATATCCTGAGACTAAACATCCTACTTTCTTCGATCTTCAAGACTTGTCTTTAGAGAAGCCCCTAATTGAAACACTACAAGAAACAGGCTTTACTGACTCTAACCGCATCTTTATTCAATCCTTCGAGTTTCAAAACCTCATTGAATTGCAAGGGATGTTAGATGAAGTTGGTTTAGGGGATATTCCTCTAGTTCAACTTTACGGAAACACTACAGAAGATGCTAGTCCTGATGAGGGCTTTTCTGTTCCCTATGACATCCGCTACAATCTCGAACAAGGTAACGACCTAGCTGCAATTTACGGTCAAGAATTTTTAGATGCGGTAGAAAATGGGATATCGGAGAATACTACCTACCGCGATTTAGATAATGCTGAAATTCTGCAAATTATCAGTGACAAGTATGCAGAAGGTGCTGGTCCTTGGAAGAATAATATCTTACTCCGTGAATCTCTAGATGAACCTGTAGATGGTAACGGTGACGGTGTTGCAGAAATCACCACTCAATTAACAGGAGAAGTAACATCTTTTATTGAAGATGCTCACGCTGCTGGTTTGCAGGTTCACCCCTATACCCATCGTAACGAAGAACGCTTTTTAACTTTAAATCCAGACGGAACACCCCAAACTCCAGAAGCAGAAGTTCAGCAACTCATTGAAATTGGTGCAGATGGCTTCTTTACTGACTTCCCCGCTACTGGTGCTGCGGTAGTAGATTCTCTTGCTGGGGAGTTTGTCCAATCTCCCCAAAATCCCGATTTAGGAGATGGTATTGCCAACTTATCTCCATCTCGCGGTTTCGAGGGAATGGCATTTAGTCCTGACCGCATGACTCTGTATCCTCTATTAGAAGGTACTGTAGAAGGTGATCCTGAAAACGCCCTCCGCATCTATGAATTTGATGTTGCAACTAGTTCCTACACTGGTTTGGTTGGTTACTACCCTACTACAAACGGTAATCCTATTGGTGATTTTACTCCCATCAATGATACTGAATTTTTAGTTATTGAAAGAGATGGCAGACAAGGAGAAGAAGCAGAATTCAAAAAAATCTTCAAAATTGATATCTCTAATGTGGATGAAAACGGTTTTGTAGAGAAAACAGAAGTAGTTGACCTGCTCAATATTGCTGACCCCAACGACTTAAACGGAGACGGAAGCACTACTTTTGATTTTCCTTTCGTAACAATCGAAGATGTAGTAATAGTTGATGAAAATACTATCTTAGTTGCCAACGATAACAATTATCCTTTCTCTATGGGAAGAGAAGGAGATATTGATAACAACGAAGTTATCTTAATTGAACTTAGTGAACCTCTAGACCTCGATCCTAATCTTGGTGGTAATGCTTTCACTCCTACTTTCCTAATTAATGATGGTGATACTGCTCAAGCTAGTCAAATGACTGGCTTGAATGATTATGAAGTCGATCCTTTCTTCACTATCGGGGAACAATTTGGTGATTATGCACCCCCTGGGATTCCTGATGGTTTGGGTGCTTTTGCTTTGGATGATGACACTATCCGTATATTAGCCAACCATGAATTAAGGGCTAATGCTGGTTACACTTACACTCTCGCTAACGGTACTGAACTTACTGGTGCGCGAGTCAGTTTCTTCGACATTAATAAAGAAACCCTACAAGTAGAAGATGTTGGTTTAGCTTACGACACTATTATTAATCGTGCTGGAGAAGTAGTAGATGAAGCTAGCGACCTAGAATTTCAAGGTATCCAACGTCTTTGTTCTGCACAATACATTTCCGCGCATCAATTTGGTGAGGGTCGTGGTTTAGAAAATGCTATGTTCTTCACTGGAGAAGAAACCTTTGGTGGTACTGAATTTGTTATTGATTCAGAAACTAATACTATGTACGCTGTACCTTGGATGGGTCGTGCTGCTTGGGAAAGTGTTACTGAACTGGATACTGGTACTACTGATAAAGTAGCTCTTCTAATTGGTGATGACCGCGAAGCTGCTCCCCTACTTATGTATGTGGGTGAAAAAGATACTAGTGAAAATGCTGACTTTTTGGCTCGCAATGGTTTAAGCAATGGTAAACTCTACGCTTGGAAACCCGATGGAGATGTAGCTGATACTCCAACTTTTTTTGATGAAGATGGGGATGAAGTTGATGCTGATGATGCACCGGATCCTTTTGGGTTCAATGGTACTGGTAACAGTCTTTCTGGTACTTGGGTAGAACTAGATTACTATCGTCTCGACCTTGCTGGTACAGCAGTGGATACTGATGATGATGGTAGGATTCAAGATGAGATGGGTTACGACGACATGGGATTTGCTACCCAAGCTCAACAAGACCAATTATTTATAGATGCTGGTGGATTCCAATTCTCTCGCCCTGAAGATGTTTCTACCAATCCTTCTGATGGTACAGTTGCAGTCTTAGCTTCCACTGGAAGAGATAGCCGTTTCTCTGAAGATAGTTGGGGTACTACTTACAAAATTGATGTTGACTTTAGTACTGAGGGTAATCCTGTCACTGCACAAATTGATATTCTCTATGATGGGGATGATGCTGGTGCTGGTAAGTTTGAAGGGTCTGATTTTGGTCTTCGTAGCCCTGATAACCTTGATTGGGCTGATGATGGTCAAATTTATATCCAAGAAGACCGTTCCTTTAGAGAATTTGGTTTAACTTCTGGGGAAGAAGCCTCGATTTGGCGTTTAGACCCTGAAACTGGCGCATTAACTCGTATAGCTCAAATGGATCGTTTTGCTGTTCCTGAAGGTCAGACTGATGGCGACCCCGACGACATTGGTGATTGGGAGTCTTCTGGTATTTTAGATATATCAGAATTATTTGGTGAAGACCCTGGTACTCGCTTTATCTTTGGTGTTCAAGCTCACAGTCTCCGTGATGGCATTATTGAAACAGAAGGACTGGTAGAAGGTGGTCAATTAGCTTTCTTAACTCAAGAAGAAGATGATAGTTCTGAGTTATACGATCTGGTATTTGGTACTACAAAACCTGACATCATTGAAGTAAATGATAGTAGTCAAATAATCATTGTTGTAGCTGGAGAGGGAGACGACCTAATCGATCTTAGCTTTGATGACGGTAATAATCGTGTCTTTGGTGATGGTGGTGATGATACTTTCATTTTAGGTACAAGCGATCGCCTTTCTGGGTCATTAGGCAGCGATCGCTTTTTTGTTGGTTCTGGTGGTGACAACACCATTAGCGGTGGTGAAGGCGCAGACGAATTCTGGATTGCAACTGCTCAAATTCCTGAATCTGCTAATATCATTACTGACTTTACGAGTGATGAAGATGTTATCGGTATCGCTGGTTTAGGTATTGGTTTTGAAGATTTAACCTTTACTGACAGTGAGTTGGGGGCAGTGGTTTCTGTGGATGGTAATGAGTTAGCTGTGTTCACTAACACCAATGCAGATTTTATAAGCAATGGGGAGTTCTTTGTTATTGTTTAATTTTAAATACCTCTAACTTAAACTTTAGGGTGAGCATTGGCTCACCTTTTTTTCTGTAATCAGTATTTTTAATTGATCTGTGATGTTTAGGGAAAGGGAATGGGGAAAGGGAATGGGGAAAGGGAAAAAGGAGATACTAAAACTGGTAAGATTACAGAGAATAAAGCTGATAAATTCGGTCTTCTGTCGTAGTTTATCCCCAAAAAGAATGTCTCTTCAGCAAAGTTTCCGCTCTATCTTTCCATTGCTATTTCTTGCCACCATCAATGGGGGAATTTCTCAAGCACAGATAACTCCAGATGGTACTATTCCTACTGTAGTTGAAAATTTAGGAAATATGGACAAAATCACTGGTGGTGAAAGAGTAGGTAATAACCTCTTTCATAGTTTTGAGCAGTTTTCAATCCCCGCAGGAAGGTCAGCGGTTTTTGAGAATGCTGCGGATATTCAAAACATTTTTACTCGCATTACAGGTAGTGAAGCATCTTTTATTGATGGTTTACTTAAAACCGCAGGAGGAGCTAACTTTTTCTTGCTTAATCCCAATGGGGTTATTTTTGGGGAAAACGCTCGGTTAGATGTGGGTGGTTCATTTATTGCTACTACGGCAGATAGTATTGTGTTCGCTGATGGTACAAGATTTGCTGTTACCTCACCCAATCAGAAACCACTTTTAACTATAAACCTTCCCATAGGGCTAGGCTTTTATGGTAATAATGGCAGTATTACTGTTAATGGTAGTGGTAATCAAATTACCAATGACTCAAATTTTGCGCGGATAGAATTTGGTGGAACACCATCCCCGCTTTCTGTAAATGATGGTCAAACCCTAGCTCTAGTAGGAAACGGAATCAATTTTAATGGTGGTGTAGTTACCACTGAAGGTGGTCAAATTTATTTAAATAGCGTTGAATCTGGTGAGGTTAGCATTAATCAAACCGAAACTGGGCTTACTTTCAGCGATGATGGTGTAACCAAATATCAAGATATCAACCTTAATCAACAATCTTTGATTGATGCAAGTGGTGAGACAGTAGGGAGTATTTCTCTAATTGGAGAAAATATTAACTTTAATAATGCTTCCTTCCTTTTGTCTCAAAACCAAGGTGATAATCCTGGTGGAGAGATCAACATCAAAGCTTCCGAATCTCTAACTCTTTCAGGTAGTTCTCCCGATGGTGAGATTTCCAGTCGTATTCGTTCAGAAGTGCTAAACACAGCAGGGGGAACAGGGACAAATCTAAATATTTCTTCTAACCAATTAATTCTGCAAAATATAGGCACAATCCAAACAGCTACATTCAGTAGTAGCGCGGATAGTGTTGGTGGTGATATTAACATCAAGGCAGTTGATGTTGTTAATTTAAACGATAGTGTTATTAGTGCTGGCACATTTGCAGAAGGAAATGCTGGAAATATTAATTTATCAACATCTGTGCTTCAAATCAGTAATACGGGAAGTATATTTTCTTCTACTGCAACAAGTCCAAATTCTCCTAATGTTGCCACTGGCAATGGAGGAAATATAACTATTACTGCTGATTTAATAAAGCTTAGTGGAAGTAGAGGAGACGCTAGCTCAACTATATCCTCATCATCCCTAAGTGATGGAGATAGTGGGAATTTAACAGTTACTACTAAGAATTTACAAGTAGAAGATGGGGGAGCTTTTTCTGCTTCTTCTTTTGGCAGGGGGAACGCTGGAAATATAACTATTAATGCTTCTGATTCAGTTAGTGTAAGCGGAAAAAATAACAATTTAGTTGCAAGTGACAATCCTGAAACTACTATTCGTGCTGCTGTTGAATCTGCAAGTCCGTCTGCTCAAAGAATATTTAGATTACCTGAAGTCCCGACTGGAAATGCTGGAACCTTAACTATTAAGACCCCTTTGTTAAACATTTCTCACGGAGGAGTAGTCAGTGTTAGAAATGAAGGCACAGGCAGTGCAGGAATACTAACTATCAGCACCAACACTCTAAACTTAGATGAAGTTGGAAGAATAACGGCTGCTGCATCTTCTGGATTGGGTGGTAATATTCTCCTGAATACTGATTCCCTCAATATCAGCAATGATAGTAAAATTACTACCACTGCTGCTGGCAATAATGACGGTGGGAATATTACTATCAACACCACTAATTTAAGCGCAAAAAAAAACAGTCAAATAACTGCTAATTCCTTATCAGGAGATGGAGGAAACATTACTATTAATGCTGACTCCATCTTTCTCAACTCACGAGATAAAATTGCTGCTCAGTCTTCTTCAGGTGATGGTGGCAATATCAGAATAAATGCAGATCGCATCCAGCTAGAAAACAACAGCAATATTTCTGCTTCAGCAGGAGGACAAGGTGATGGTGGCAATATCACCATCAATACAGATTTTTTAATTGCCAATCCATCTGAAAATAGTGATATTACTGCTAATGCGGAATTTGGTACTGGTGGAGATATTAGTATTAAAGCTATAGATGTTATTGGGATTCAATTTAGAGAAGAACTTACAGAATTGAGCGACATTACTGCTTCTTCTGATTTTGGTTTAGAGGGAACAGTTGCTATTAGTAGTCCCGACAATAGAATTAATCAAATTGAATTTAAACCGACTCCCGATTTTATTGATGCTAATGCTACTCTTGCCAATAGCTATTGTAAAGCCGTTAGAGAAAGTAGTTTTATCGTAACTGGACGTGGTGGTCTTCCTCTGGCTCCTGAAGGAGAAATTTTACCAGAATATATCTGGGAGGATTGGCGAATTATTGATTCTGAAACAATTGACAATGCTCCTGTTTCTGATGATAATTATACCCCTGTAACTGCAACTCCCTACAATCGAATTCAACCAGTTCAAGGATGGTATGTTAACTCAAGGGGTCAAGTCGTATTAACTGCCGAGCCAATCATGCTAACACCTCAAGCTGCTATGAATAAACGTCCTGGTTGTAGGTAATAAGCTTCTCTGTCGAAAAAAAATCAGTGGTCAGACAAATAATACCACTTCTTCAGGCAACTATCTTAACTTCTACCATCCCCACCCCCTATTGATTCTTAAGAAATGCGGTGCGCGATATCGCAACAGCTTCCCTAGTCCCATCCCTTTCTTGACCTTGATGGCATTTCTTAACAGAAAGATAACCATTCTCTTTGTATTTCCTTAATATTCCTTTGACAACATCAATAAAGAGCTTGAAAAAAGCGATCGCAATATTGTGACGCTCAAAAACTTAAATCAAGAGGAATTATGGCAAGCAATAATAGCGTAATTTTCATTCACCCAGACGGTACAAGTCCTTCTCATTTTGCAGCAGGACGTTTGGTTTCTGTTGGACCTGATGGCAGACTCAATTGGGATAATATGACCAATGCAGGGGTCTATCTCGGACACATGGACGATCGCATTACAGCAACTTCTAACGGCGGTGCGGTAGCCCATGCTTTCGGGATTAAACCCTTTGCTGGTAGCTATGGTTTAGATGAAGAAGGTAATCCCTACACCTCCCTATCTGGTCAAGAAGGCACAACTATTATGGAGGAGGCGATCGCAGCAGGAAAAGCTACCGCCGTAATTAACTCTGGTTTTATTGCCGAACCTGGTACAGGTGTTTTCTTGGCGGATGCGGAAAGTCGTCGCGATGTTACCGAAATTACGGCAGAAATTCTCGAATCGGGAGTTAATGTCATTATGGGTGGGGGCGAAATTCTGTACCTACCCGTTGGGACAGTAGGACGCTTTGGCTCTGAGGGTATCCGAGAAGATGGACGCAACCTAATTGAAGAAGCAGAAGCAATGGGTTATACCGTTGTTTATACTCGTGAAGAATTAGAAAGCTTACCTGCTGATACCGAAAGAGTTTTAGGGATTTTTGCTGCCGAAGATACCTACAACGATACCACTGAAGCTAATTTAATAGAAGAAGGTTTTGTAGATGAAAATGGAGAGCTAATTCTCTATGGTCAACCAGGAAACGAAAATCCTCCTACTGTTGCCGAAATGCTACAAGCAACTCTAGAGCTTGATGCTTTCAGCAATAACGAAAATGGAATGTTTGTTGTCTTAGAAGAAGAAGGCACAGACAACTTTGGTAATAATAATAATGCTGCGGGTACGATAGAAGCAGTTTTAAGGGCTGATGCTGCTATTGGGGTAGCTCAAGACTATATCGACAATGTTAATCCTAATACTCTACTAATCACTGCTGCTGATAGTGCTGGGGGTGGCTTAGAAATAGATGATGTATCAGGAGACACCGTTGGTACAACT
>JAAUYH010195171.1_pt1 | contig 10070 bp, 6 predicted proteins | sample 7278061 | NCBI WGS metagenome assembly JAAUYH01 (sample SAMN14350203, study PRJNA611818) | marine sediment metagenome | isolation source: surface marine sediment (0.6m) | place: French Polynesia: Moorea | collected 2018-08 | reverse complement strand
TCGCGAGATTTTTCAATCTGCGATCGCCTTAAATGTGTCAACAGTTCCCCTCGAAACAAGAGTAAGCGGATGTCGCGAGATTTTTCAATCTGCGATCGCCTTAAATATGTCAACAGTTTCCCTCGAAACAAGAGTAAGCGGATGTCGCGTGCGGTCAGCTCTGCTGCGCCAAAGGCGATCGCCTTTATATGTTAACAGTCAATCTCGAAAGAAGAGTAAGCGGATATCGCGTGCGGTCAGCTCTGCTGCGCCAAAGGCGATCGCCTTTATATGTTAACAGTCAATCTCGAAAATAGAGTAAGCGGGGGGCATCCTGCGGGCGGGTCATCAATTATCAGTATATTAAAAGCGATAATATCGTGATAATCTGGAAGGCTAATATTACAAGATAGTATGTGCATATCAACTAGAGTTTGAGATGAATCTCTCCTCGCTTCGAGGTCGCTACGCTCGTGCCGCAAGCGGGGCGCGTGCATCCTTACGGATGCCGTCTCGTGCGCCCTGGGGGCGCGTCACCAACTATCGGTATATTGTAAACGATAGTATCGTGATAATCTGGGAAGCTAGTCTTACAAGATAGTATGTGCATATCAACTAGAGTTTGAGATGAATCTCTCCTCGCTATGAGGTCGCTACGCTCGTGCCGCAAGCGGGGCGCGTGCATCCTAGCGGATGCCGTCACGACTAGCTAAGGCTCGCGTGCAGCCTGCGGCTGCGCCATTCCTCGCACTGCGTGCTCGCGTGCACCCGTGCGGGTGCGGAATGCCTCGACCTGCGGTCTCGCGTGCACGCGAGCGTCACCAGGTATCGGTATATTGAAAAGGATTAAGTAATTATGGTTTTAATTTATTGATACTTGAGACCATTATTCTTTGCATTTCTTCTACCTCGTTTATTATATCAACAAAGAATTTCTGATCTAATAATTTGACCTCTCTAGCTATAATTAGCTGGGTATCTAATTCTCGAAGAGAACCTAAAGCTATGTATAAAAATTGAATGTATTCTTTCGTAGATCGTCTTCCATAGCCCTCTGCGATATTGGAAGGAACAGAAACACTACTACGACGTATTTGATTTGTTAAACCATAAAGTTCTGAATTCGGAAACTTTTCAGTCAGTTTATAACAGTTAACAGAAAGTTGAACGGCACGTTTCCAAATAAACTGTTCTCTGTAACTCATAAGGCTAAAGGCTAAAGGCTAAAGTTTGAAGGATATAATTAGATTCTAGCTTTTATCCTGATTGTTTCACCTTTTTATGCCTTTATTTTCTTTCTTCCTTTTCCCTCCCTCTGCCCTCTGCCCTCTGCCCTCTGCCTTCTGCAAGCGAAGTGCAGATTATAACCGATAATCTCGTGGTCTGCGATATCAATCCCGAAATCTATCCCGATAAAGTTGCTTCGAGTTGTTTGATCAAATTTCAATCCCCAAGCCAGTCTACTTTGATTAATTTTTCCTTTCTTATTTATTAATCAATTGAAAAAGCCAAATTTAACCAAAACTGTTACCACCGTTCCAATTAGTAAGGTGACAATTCCTAAAAACCAATTTTGTTGAAAATTTCGACTCGTACTTGTTTCAGTTATTCTTTTATCTTGTAATTCGAGCATTCCTTTGAGATATTTATCTTGGTTTTCAAGCATGCCTTTAAGATATTTTTCTTGGCTTTCGAGCAGAATTTTTACTTCACTAAATTTCTGCGTCATTTCTTGCTTGAACTCTTTTTGTTCCCCGACAAAATTGTCAATTTTTCCATTAACTGTTTCTAACGCTTGAGTGATCATTTTTTGTTCTTGTTCGGTTAACATCCACCTACCTCTTTCATTTCTTTCTCCAGCGAATATCTTATTTGTGCTGATATCGATCGTGAAATTTGTGCAGCAATGACGTTCCTCTCTTTACATGGTCTACCAAGTAAGTCAAGGAAATTAATAACTTGACTATTTAATTTTTTTTTGACTTACACATTTTTTCTTCTGCTGTTATTTTTAATGATTTTGCTAGTGAACTATGTCCTAAAGACTCTAAAAATTGAATCAATTCGCGATCTCGTTCTTTATGTAACCTGACTTTTATATCCCGATATTGACTTCTTCTTTTTGCATCGTATTCTCTCATTTTCTCAGGGTTTCTTTTATTCCAGTTTTGCTGAGATGTTGGCATTGATGTCCTTTTATTGTTTGCACTTCTATTATTACATGGTCTACCTAATCTATTCTTACATGGTTAACCATGTAAATCGGCTTGACAGAGCTCTTATACGTTAACAGTATTACCTAGAAAGAAAGTAAACGGATACTCTCAAAAAATCTGTTTTCTACTTATTGCTACTCGATCATCTTTTTTATGTAATACCCGATTAATACTAATTAAAATATAAATCCAACTAAAATAAGCATAATTACTTAGCTAAATCTCGAAATTTTTCAGGACTTTTAAAGTATTCGCCGTCACTTTGAAACTCTTCTCAAGACTTTTAAAGAACTTACAGGTATGATCGAATCTATTAAATTGCCTCTAATTTCGGCTTTTAGATATCTGAAAAATTAATACTACAATACTTTTAAATCCTTTTAAGATATCTAAAAGCCTTGAAAATCCCCTTCAGTCCTTTCAAATCTCAGAATTTTTTTAACTTTTGTCACTAAAATCTTAAATTTTTTGCTCTATTTTTTTAACCAGCTATAGAGAGATTTATGATATTTCTGGTTTAAAATATATTTGTTTAAATTCTTGAGCTTCACTGAGATCGCCAATCAATAATACTTTTATCTGACAAATAATTCTTTTTGTAACCTATCCGCATTATCATAAGCCCTAGGCAGATAGAGAAAGCAATCCCTTCCTAATTACGCACCGCGTAGCGGACGGTACGAAGATCGCCAATCTGCTAATAAATCCCTCTTATATGAGACGTAAATACTACTTAGTGAAATATAAATCTTTTAGACGTTAAAAAATAACGCTTAATTTTTTGGGGATTTTGGATACCTATTAAATACTCATTAGTATGGCTAAAAGTAGTTATTAAATATCTCCTAAATACCCAAAATTAACTAAAAAATCTTCACTTTTTCAAAACACTAAAATAACGCTCTGGTACTACATCAAATTAAGTAGCTCCTAGATACCTAATCGATATCTGATTAGTACCCGTATATTTTTAAATAATATTAAGTAAATCTTAAATCTTTTGCTCTATTTTTTTAACCAGCAATGGGGAGCAATTTATAATGTTTTTACTTCAAAATATATTTGTTTAAATTCTTGAGCTTCACTGAGATCGCCAATCAATAATACTTTTGTGTTACAGAAAAGGCTCTCTGTAACCTAGCCCCGATTGATTGATCTTGAAATCCCGGACTTAATCTTAATCGCCAAAAGCTCGATCGAAATCTGGTTCATCCGGGAAATCGTCATCTTCAGGATCTGAGTCTTGATTAGATATAGAAGGATCTACAATTGTCGATCCCATCTGAGAATCTGGGGGTAAATTAGCAGTATGAGCGGCGACTGATTGGGAGGATAGGTTTACTGCTCCATTGACGTTGACACCGTTGATTTCTCCAGCTAATGGCTGTGGCTGCGGTCTTGTTAATTGGCTAACCTGCTGCTGTGGTGCGCTTAAAACTCCTGTTTGGAGTAAATTAGAGTGTAATTGAGGGTCTACCAAACCAAAAGCCTGTCTGAGAAAGCTTGAATAGTTTGATAAATTATTCGCATTCTCCAAACAGAACATTGCCAATTGTTCGGGGGTATATTTGCCGGAATGTTTCTTAGCTAAAGCCAGCATTCCCATCATGATTAAGCTTTCTATTTTTTGGTTAGCCTGGGTTCGGCCGATCGCCTTCAAATAAGCGATCAACTCGCTCAAATTGACATCGTCTGCCCCAGCCCGGATCGTAATCGTATAACTGTTACGCTGATTCTCTTTCGTCATGTCCTTCGCTATCGCCGTTCTTTACTGATTCTGTCTGTGAGGTGTCTTTTTTTTGTCTTGCCGCTTGAGCTGCTTTACCGCCTTTTGATGCGCGATCGCTCCTCAGCTTGGCCTGATATTTTCTTTCTTTGCTAAATAAACGCTCCATCGCGCCATAATTATCGACCAAACGTATATCTAAAGCCATTTTCTCGATATCGTTGTCCCGTATGCGATAAATACTTCCAACTTTATCAATTAGTAAGCGATCGCCGATTAGTTGGATATGTTCGTCACTATCACCCATGGCAAAATATTCATTTGCCCCTCGATCGTCTTCAAGGGAATTTTCGACAAATCGATACTTACTGCCATCATCGGCATCACGATCGACCATTAGATAGCAGTTACAATGTGCCTCAATTTCAGTGCGTAAAAATTTGACAGATCCACCTGAAACAAACAAATAATCAAATTCCTCAACTGGAAAGGTCTTCTGCAACCATTTTCTTACTCTGGCCCGGTATTCTCGACTCACAGTTTCTAAGATCTTCGTTTGATCTTTAATTTCACGCTCTCTTAGTTTGGGATCGACGGTGCTAGTTAAATTTTGCACCGCTTTGAGCTTATCCCACTCCAGGAAACTGCTCATAGCATAATGTCTACCGTCATGCTCAATAACATGATCGGCAATCGCATATTTATCAATCTCGATCTCTTGAATCGATTTATTAATTATTTTAAGTAATGAATGACGCTCGAGTGCCGAACTTCTCTCGATCACCCAATCGAGAAATTTGCTCATACCCAACTTCGGCGAAGTCCCATTTTTATAATATGTATTTTCAAAAGTTAAGCCTGTTATATTGCGATAACCAAACATCGCGATGCCCACTTTTTTATCTTTGAAAAGGGACATATTCTCTAACATAAATCCTGCCGCAATCCCCATTCCTTCAGTCATCACTACCAAAGACCATTCAGGGATTAACTTTAGCTTGATCGTTTGGCCTCTAAACTTATACGACTTCGAGAGCTTATAAAATCTTTCCTTAAATATTTCCTTATCCCTCGATTCGTTCCAAGGTAACAGTACCGATACCCAAACCTCAAGCTCGTCAGTCTTGGTTATTTGATGCTTTTCTAAAACAACCCCAATCGCTGCCAAAGTTTTATATAAACCGTTTTCGTATTTCTTATCAAAATCTGTTTCTTCTACATGAAGCTGCTCGGCAAACTCACCTAAAACAAAACTTCTCTTTTCTACCGTTATATAAGCCTGTTTGTTCGGGTCTGCTACTTCTGAATCCGCTCTAAAATTTAAAAAATCTTCGATCCTTTGTGCCAATACTTCTTCTATTAAAGGCTTCTGTACCAAATAACCGTCATAATTTTCATTAGACTTTTTTGAGATTCGATACAGTATTTTAGTCAACGACGATCCACAATCGACACTTATAAATAACTTCATTGTTGAAGTTTTCTCCTATCCACCTGGATTACCTGTTCATTTTAAATCTCTCGATACTTTTTTTAGTCTTAAATTTTTACTTTTTGTTTGAAAGTATTTATACTTATTCATATAGGTCTTAATTAGACTGTTTTTTCATACCCCTTTGACAATATTTACCAATTAATACCAATATTTTCCAAGCTCTGCCAATTTTCACCAATATCTATCAATTAATACCAATATTTACCAAGGCTATTTTTTCCGATTACCTCAACCCTTCAATCTAGTAAGTTTTGTAGCTATATACTACATTTTAGCGTTACCAAATCCTGCCAAATCTTGGATTGTCTTGTTTATTTTCTATTGGTTATTGTCATTTCTTGTCAGGCTTATTTTTAACCAAACTTAACCTTAATCGCTTCAAACTTGACCTATTATAAAACTCGTTCTGAAAAAAAATTTAGCTAACCAGCTATATTTTTTTTATATATTTCTTGAACTTTTCTCACAAATTTACCCTGTTTAGTCATTCAACTTAGAGTAGGTATTTTAACCCGTTATTTCTCGAAGTTTACCCAGATCGCACCTCATAGCGAAATTCAACCCGATTCGTCGACAAAGATAATACATTAAAACTATTTCTCGCGGCTCTATTTCTATGAGTAAAAAGAAGAATCGTCAGTTAAAGTCATTCAGTATTCGGAGTAATCGAAACGGTAAGACCCCCCAATTCCATTATCAAAAATCGACAAATGATCGGGAATATCACCAAGGGATCTAACTTCCGGCCTCTTCTGAAATACCTCCTCGAAAAAGAGAAGGCGCAATTAGTAGGCTCAAATATGTTCGGTAGAGATTACCCAAGCCTGGCATCGGAATTTAAGTTATCGATCGCCTTGCGTCCTAATGTTTCTCAAATCGTTTACCATGTTTCCTTATCCCTCGACCCTAAAGAGAAATTAAACAATCGCCAATGGAATGATTTAGCCCGTAAATATTTAAAAGGTATGGGCTTTGAATCGTCGCAGTTTGTAGCAGTATTACACAAAGATCGCCACCACCAACATTTACACCTGGTCACTTCTCTCGTGGATCTCAATGGAAAGATCGTCAATACTAATAATGATTACTACAGATCGCAAAAAGTCATTCGCTCACTGGAGAAGGAATATAAAATAAGGCAAGTCCCCTGCTCCTGGGAACTAGATCGCCGCCAACAAACCCGTCAGGAGATAGAATTGCTGAATCGCACCTGGGAGGGGAGTGTTAGACGGTATCTACAGCAAACCATCGATGAACTGGTCGATTATAAATCCCCTCTAACAGTTAACGGACTTCTCAAACATCTTGAAGAGCATGATGTTTCCCACCAGGTTCATTATTCCTCAACAGGATCGATAATGGGGTTGAGATACAGCCATCAAGGAGTTAATTTCTCTGGGACTAGCTTAGGGAAAGCTTATACCTTTAGCGGACTTCAAAAACATCGCGGCGTTCAATTTAACCGCCAAATCGAACGAGAAATTTATAACAGTTGCACTATCGCCCCCGATACCCCTCAACAAACCCTAGAATTACTACAAGAGAAAGAATTACAATTACAGAAACTTGCCGAAATTATTCGCCAGCAGCAGGAGCAGGAGCGGCAAAGAATTGAAGCTCTCAAACGACAAAAAGCGGTTGAAAAAGCACGACGAAAAAAACTTGAGGCTGAAGCTGCCCGCCGCAGAGCCGAAGAATATCGAGAACAGCAACGACAGCTTGACTTTAAGCGGGCCGAACTTGAAAAACAGCGCAAAATGGCACAGCAAAAGCAGGAAATTAAGGATTTAGCCCCCGTAATTAAAAGCGCAATCTCCTACACCGAACTTTCTGGTTATCCATCTGAGAGGCCTAAATCTCCCAAAGACCGCTTTTTTCTCCCGAATTCCTTATTTAAACAGGTCGATATCGGGCTAACCAGTTTTCATAACCAGTACACAATTACTATCAAAACCAACACTCAAACCAAGTACGATCTCTCCTTAGCCGAATCTCTTGAAACCGGACTTAACGCCCACACTCTCACGATCGAGTCTAACTATCCTCGATACCAATTACTTTTACGCCTTAACTATTTCGATTACAACCAGCCCGATCTCGATAATATTAAAATCGACCATAACTCTTTAACCGAAAAAGATCAAGACTGCCTCACATCCCTCGCTATTAAGGTAGAACAGATTCAAACTTCTCAAGCAGAAGCGTTAGCAAAAGCCCAAAAAGCCATTGAACAAGAACAACGCCAGTTGCAGCTTGAAAATACTCAGTATGATGGGAATCTCGATCGCCTTAAAGATGCTGTCGTTAAAATCCTCTCTGAAAAAGGCCGCGATCCGACATACGGCTTTGACACCCACCGAAAGCAGGTGAATAACCTCAAAAGTTATTACGAAACTACCAACTTTAAATTTAAATGGTCTGAAGAACTCGAATCTGGCCTAGGTTATCACCAACAGCTCAGGCTTTTCCTCAAAGATAATACTGGTCTTGGTTCGAACAAACTGATTTTTAAATGTCGGGCCGAAACTGATAACTCTTGTTCGGCTCCAGATCGCGCCGATTGGAGAGTTACCCACCACGATTTATCCGAGTATAACGCTCAACGCATCTTTGCCACTGAGGCCAAGGTGATCAAACAAAAACAAATTAAGTATATCGACCACTACGCGAGGATGATTCTTATATCTTGGGGCGATCGGCATCAGGGATCTCAAGCGGGAGCGAATGCACAGCAAAGCCAGATTTACCGAGGCGATCGCTATACTATTACCCTCGACGATCTTAATCTCAATATTTACTCTAATTCTGACGATCGCGGTTTAATATATCAGGTTAACCATTCCAACGATTATCGCCGTCACGATCGTGCTTTGGCTAATTTTAACGAGCTTGATTTCAAATGGTTTGAAAAGACTGATGCAGCTATCGCCAACAGAATCAAAGAACAAGATCGACAGTATGGGATCGAAGGACAACAAAAACGACAACAACAGCGATCTCGTGGTGGTTTCCAACTTTAATTCGTCCGCCAAGTGAGAGCTTGAAAATCCTTTATTAATAGCCAAATTTATCTCTAGATAGCCTTGTGCGACTTTGACTAAGATTTTTCTAGAGATAATTGATTAAAATCTAGTTTCTCAAAATCTATTTTAATACTTGAGTAAGAATGTTCTAAAAATCTAATTTCCTTTTCTTCTTGAGCGATATCATCATAAAATTGAAAAAAAACTTCTTCTAAATGATCGTAAATAATGCTCAATTCTTGATTAAGTCGTTGCTCGAGTTGATTTGACAACAAGTTTTTTGTCTCATCAATAGAGTGATTGAATCTATTGATAATACTATTCCTTTGCCAATTAAAGCCAGTCAGAAAAAATCCAATTCCTAAACCCCCAAGTGCTAACTCAACTACCAATGCAACTAATTCCTGAAATCCTAGTTCAATAATTTTGATAACTATTAGTGTTAAGCTGGAATAGAGACCAGTTTTTGCCAGGATCTCCCCCGTAGCTCCAGCATTAATTAAAGATTTAAATAAATCATCATTCTTAATCAAATTATCTACTTTACTCTTGATTTGTTGCTGCATTTCCTCAAAGTCAGCAGAATTCTTGGCAGAGTTTTGCTGATTTTTGAGATTATTTAAAGGAATTGTCTCAAGCTCTTGGTTTAAATCCTCACTGAATTGTAAGATCCCATCGAGAATGTATTTAGCTTTTTGTCCTGCTATTTGATTAATTTCAGACTGGAAATTTTTTTGACAATTTTCAGTAAAACTTTTTAAATATTTATTCAAACTGAATGAAAAAGTTTTTTGAATTAAAGAAAATAAGGTAAGTTCATTTCGCAACTTTTGTTTAATAGTTGTGCCAATTTCACTGTACCTTTGAGATAAGTGATTAATCGTGTTTTTTACTCGTTCTCTCGCTTGATTCCGACCAGTCTCAAATCTTCTTTTAACAAGCTCTACTCCAGCTTTCTTTAATTGGAAGCTCTCTTTGCTTGTTTTTAGCTCTCGAGCAATTTCCTTAATAATTATCTTTGTTGTTAGAGTCGCATTATGTAATTTTAATTTATAGGTTTGTCTGGTTTTAACAATTTCTTTAATAAATTTTCTGACTTTTTTAAAGCCACTATTATTCCCTTGCTCGTTTAACTCTAATAGAGCTGAAGTAGCAAACAAATAGGGTTGATCTATTCCTTTAGTTACAGCAATTTCTTTGACTTCAGAAATCGCCTGGTTTAATTGTTCTGGAGTCAGCAAATCAGATTGCTGTATAATAAAGACAATTTTAGTATGCCATTCTAGATTAATAAAGTTCAGAAAATCCCAGGTACTTTGACAAAATAAAGCTTTAGAAAGTAAGACAAAAAATATCAGATCGCTGTTAGGAATGAATTTTTCTGTGAGAATTTGGTGATTATTAATAATTGAGTTCGTTCCTGGTGTATCTACAATACAAATTTCTTTTAAGATTTCGATTGGCTTCCCGATTTCAATCTGATCTAGATTGATTTCTCTTTCTAATTCTTCGGGGGAATAATAAATCTCCTGAATTTTATCAGTACAAGGCTTTAAATCTGTTTGACATACATCTGCTGAGATTAAGGCATTAACAAAACTACTTTTACCTGATTTGACTTCACCTACGAC
>JAAUYH010107612.1_pt1 | contig 10071 bp, 10 predicted proteins | sample 7278061 | NCBI WGS metagenome assembly JAAUYH01 (sample SAMN14350203, study PRJNA611818) | marine sediment metagenome | isolation source: surface marine sediment (0.6m) | place: French Polynesia: Moorea | collected 2018-08 | reverse complement strand
CGTGGTTAAGAGCGGATGTGCCCATAAAGGTTGAAGCGACCTGCCGAAAGTCGCGGATATATCATGACCGGGCTGCGCGGCAACGGATCGAAGGGGCACTGTCTTCAGCAGGATACAGTATCGATCAGGACGCCAAGCTGGTCATCAAAGTGCGAATCGAGGACGATCTCTGTGTCGTCAGCCTCGACACATCCGGCGAGAGCCTGCACAAACGTGGATTGAAGGCGCAGCTCAACAAGGCCCCGATGCGTGAAACGCTGGCGGCTATGTTCCTGCGCATGGCCGGGTTCGAAGGCAAGGGACCTGTTTTCGATCCGATGTGCGGCTCGGGCACCTTTCCCATCGAAGCCGCCGAGATCGCCGCGGAACTGCAGCCTGGCCGGGCTCGCACCTTCGCATTCGAACAATTGGCGAGCTTCGACGCCGATCGCTTTGCGACGCTGCGCCGCGGCACATCCGTCTCCAAGGGAGAATTGCGCTTCTTCGGATCGGATCGCGACGCCGGCGCTATAGCGATGAGCCGGGAAAATGCGGCGCGGGCCGGGGTTGAGAACGTAACCACCTTCCAGCAGGCAGCCGTCAGCGATGTGGTCCCGCCGGAGGGGCCGAATGGGCTGGTGATCGTCAATCCGCCCTATGGAGGTCGGATCGGCAATAAAGGTGCCTTGCACGGCCTTTACGGTGCATTTGGCAAGGTCATGCAGGCACGGTTTTCAGGCTGGCGGGTCGCGATGGTGACTGCTGACGGCGGGCTTGCACGCAGCACCGGGCTGAGCTGGCAAGCGCCTGGCCCGGTTGTTGATCACGGGGGCATCAAGGTGCGCTTGTGGCAGGCACGAATCTGACAGGCAACGATGGGGATCAAGACACAGGTCTTGGGTCGATCCGTCACGTAATATGCGCTACAGAAAGCGACAGAATGCTGCTGCCTCTGGCACCGTTTACACCATCGCGACGCTGACAGATTCTTGCCACAATTCGGCCCAATTGCCGTCAAAAGCCGGAGTCATGCCCGTTCTGTAGCTGTGAAGCTTCCCTCGGCGTCGCTGATGTTTTCAGCCCCCACCCAGCAAGCGATGCCGAGGTTCACAGACCTTCCCGTTCCGCACAGGGTCAAGTATAGGGTCGCCTCAACCAAGAGCGGAACGACACATGCGCAATTTTCACTTCCCCGGACGCTCGCCCGTCCTTGCCTATAACGGCGTGGTGGCAACCTCGCACCCCTTGGCCGCCGTCGAGGCGCTGGAGGTCTTGCGTTCGGGCGGAAACGCCGTCGATGCCGCCATTGCCGGCGCGGTTCTGCTGGGCGTGTGCGAACCACATATGTGCGGCATTGGCGGAGATTGTTTCGCTCTGGTCAAACCGGCCGGGACAAACGAAATCACCGCCCTGAACGGCTCGGGGCGCGCGCCTGCCGGGCTGGATGCCGACGCCATCCGCGCCGACGGGATCCGCAAGATCGAACCCGGACACCCGAGTTCGATCACCATCCCTGGCGCCATCGATGCCTTCTGCCGCCTCTCCGAGCGGTTCGGCAAGGTCGGGCTTGAGCGCAGCCTTGCGCCGGCCATTCATCACTTTGATTCGGGCGTCGCGATTGCTGGACGTGTGGCCCACGACATCGGGCCACTGGGCAATGCGATGACCCTTGACGCCCGGCGTCACTATCTGAATGACGACGATCCCTACCGCGAAGGCGAACGGTTCGCCCTTCCCAGGCAGGCCGAACTGCTGCGCCGGATCGCCAGGGAGGGTCGCGACGCGTTCTATTCGGGCGAAGCCACGGACGACATGCTGGCCGCGCTGGCTGCTATCGGCGCGCCTCACACCGCTGATGACTTTGCGGCAACCGAAGCCACGTGGGGCACGCCAATTCAGGGGCCCTACCGCGGTCACGACATCGTCGAGCATCCGCCAAACGGTCAGGGTGTGACAGCGCTTTTGTTGTGCGAGATCCTGGCCCAGTTCAATATCGGCGCGCTGGACCCCGGCGGGCCACAACGGCTGCATATCGAAGCCGAAGCCACCAAACTGGCCTATGATGCCCGCAACCGTTTCCTGGCCGATCCCGACCATATGGATCGGCTGGATCACCTGACATCGCCGGAAACCGCCCGCGCTCTGGCGGCGTTGATCGATCCAAAGCGTGTCATGGCCAACCCGGCGCCGATCAGCGAGGCGGTCCATCGCGACACGATCTTGATTACGGTCGTCGATCGCGACGGTATGGCCGTGAGCCTGATCTATTCGATCTTCGCCAGTTTCGGCTCCGGCGTTGCCAGCCCGAAATACGGCATCCTGCTGCACAACCGTGGTTGCGGGTTCAATCTCATCAAGGGGCACCCGAACGAGGCCGGTGCCGGAAAACGCCCGATGCACACCATTCTACCGGCCATGAGGGCCAAGGACGGCACGGTCGACATGACCTTCGGTGTCATGGGAGGACAATACCAGGCAACCGGCCATGCGCATTTTCTATCCAACTTGCTGGATTACGGTATGGACCCGCAAGAAGCGATCGACGCGCCACGGGCGTTCGCCAACCCGATCACTGGGATGCTTCAGGTCGAAGACGGGTTGAGCGAAGCGACCTGCGCTGATTTGTCGGCCTTGGGCCACAAGCTTGTGCGACCCGACACTCCGATCGGCGGCGCTCAGGCCATCATGATTGACCATTCACGCGGCGTGCTGATCGGTGCGTCCGATCCGCGCAAGGATGGCATCGCTATCGGCTACTGATCAGTTCAGTTGGACGTGAACCGGATAGTGCCCATCGTCGAAATCGCCGAAGAATTCCGGCAGGTCCGGATGCTCGACCGGCTGTCCTGAATAGTCGGCCACCAGGTTCTGCTCCGACACGTAAGCGACATAGTAGCTTTGGTCGTTCTCGGCCAGCAGATGATAAAATGGCTGATCCTTGGACGGACGGCTGTCTTCGGGAATGGCCATGTACCATTCCTCGGTGTTGGAAAAGACCGCATCAACATCGAAAACCACGCCCCTGAACGGGTGCTTTCGATGTCGGACAACCTGGCCCAAGGCGTATTTTGCACGCGACTTGAACATGTATTCATTACCCCCGTGCTTTCTCTCTAGGACAGGCACGGGGCGGATGTCGACGGATTTCCCCGAAAAATCCGGGAAACAAACTGTGAATAGGTGCCAGACAGTCGAAAAATCGGCGAATTCCTGTGCGAAACACGCAAAAGTTGAATTCGCCCGGGTTTTGCGTCTTTGCGCGCGCCCGCCGGTTTGTTACCCTTGCGGGAACAATAACACACAAACATAGCGACTTGAGGCCATGAGCAGACCCTTTCGCACCCTGATCCTTCTTCTTTTCGTGTCCGCCTGCGGCAGCAGCAACTATGCGCCGCCCAGCAATCTGGACAACGCCTGTTCCATCGTTCAGCAGCGCCCGAGCTATCTGTCGGCGATGCTACGCACTCAATCCCGCTGGGGAGTGCCCGTCGCGGTGCAGATGGCGACGATCTATCAAGAGAGCAAATTCATCGGCAACGCGCGGACGCCACACCAGTTCAAGCTGGGCGTCATTCCGATGGGGCGCCAGAGCTCCGCCTATGGCTACGGTCAGGCACTGGACGGGACGTGGGAAGAGTACCAGGACGAGGAAGGCGGCTGGGCCGCCCGCCGCGACGATATTCGCGACGCAACCGACTTCATGGGGTGGTACTTCAGCAAATCGCGGGAGTCGCTGGGCATTCCGCTGGCCGATGCCAAGCACCAATACCTCGCCTATCACGAGGGCAGAACGGGCTATGCGCGGGGCAGCTACCGCAAGAAGGCGTGGCTGATGCGTGTTTCGGACGAGGTTGCGACGCGGGCGGTGATGTACGACACCCAGCTTCGATCCTGCGGCATGATCTAAGGTTTAGCCGCCGCGCTGACCTTCCTCGTAGCTGATATTGAACAGCGTGCTTGGGAAATCGTTGGCCTTGGTCAGTTGGCCCAAGATCACGGTCGTCTTGTTGCCTTGCCCGTCGGTCACGATCCACTGCCGCAGCTCAATCGGATTGCCGGTGAATTTGAGCTGGATGTTGCCGTACTCCGGGTGCTCCGGGTCCTGCGCGGTCACGACGGTGGCGGTGCCGTCGAACTGGTGGCCGACGACCATGTTGCGGCGCGCGAGATTGACGTTCTTTTCAAGAATCAAGTTGAGCGGCGTTCGCCGTAGCGGGTAGCGTTCCGCCCTCTTCAAGTTCGATTTTCCGTCAAAGATCCCGACCTGGCCAGCTCCGGCCATCACAAGCAGCTTTTCGGGTGGGTTGTACTCGAACCGCATCCGGCCTGGACGTTTGATATAAAAAGTGCCCGTGGAAAGTGTGCCATCGTCGTTGACTTGCGTGAAATCAGATGTCGCCAGCGAGATACTGTTCAGATAGCGCGAGATTTCATTTAGCGACAGCTTTTCGGCCAGCGCGGGCTTTGCCACCAATACAGCAGCGGCAGTGGCCAGAAATGTCCTGCGATACATACTTTGAGCCTCTTATATTCTTGTCATCGATATAGGCAGAGCCTGCCGAAAGCGCCAGTGACAAGCCATACCATGCGCGTGCCAGTGCTTATCCAATGAGTCGTCACGCCCTCTCGCGCAAGAAATGTTGACAAGCCGCAGGCAACAGCGCTAGCACGCCGCCTCTTGCAACAAGGATTTCCGATGGCTCGGCGAAAGAAGGGGCGTGACATTTCCGGCTGGCTGGTGGTCGACAAACCTGCTGGCCTTACTTCGACCGCCGTCGTCAACAAGGTACGCTGGGCTTTCGATGCCAGAAAGGCGGGCCATGCCGGCACATTGGATCCCGAGGCTACGGGCATCCTCGCCATTGCCCTCGGCGAAGCGACCAAGACCGTGCCGTACGTCACCGACGCGCTGAAAGCCTATCGCTTCACCGTACGCTTCGGTGCGGCGACGAACACCGATGATGCCGAAGGCGAGGTGACCGCAACGTCTGAACACAGGCCCTCGGACGACGAAATCCGAACCGCTCTGCGCGCTTTCGAAGGCGATATCATGCAGGTGCCACCTGCCTTCTCGGCGGTTAAGATCGACGGCGAGCGCGCCTATGCAAAGGCCCGGGCGGGGGAAGACGTCGAGATCGCCGCCCGCCCGCTCTTCGTCGAAAGCCTGACAATGACCGACCGGTCCGACGCCGATCACGTCACGCTCGAGATGGTCTGCGGCAAGGGCGGATACGTGCGCGCCATTGCTCGCGATCTTGGCGAGGCTCTGGGATGCCTCGGCCATGTCACAACGCTGCGTCGTATCTGGTCGGGCCCGTTCGAACTGGAAGATGCCGTCACGCTGGAGACGGTGGACGCGCAGGCCAAATCCCCGGAAATTGATGCGCTTCTTCTACCACTGGAAGCAGGTCTGACCGACCTGCCTCAACTTCCCACGACACAAGAGGGGGCAGCCCGCCTGCGCAACGGCAACCCCGGTATGGTCATCGCCGCGGATGCCGAGTTTGGCGATCTCGCTTGGGCCTCGTTGCAAGGGGAGCCAATTGCTGTCGGCATCTACAAGGCGGGTGAGTTGCATCCCACTCGCGTCTTTCGGCTGTGAGCGAAATCGTCCGGCGGCACCAGACCGCTGAGGGTCTGCGAGAGGCGGTCTATTCGCCCTGTGAAAAATACCGTTACAGCCTCACCTGCGCCTGGGCCCCATCGGAGCGACGATTGCTCTATGTAATGCTGAACCCATCGAAAGCCACCGAGCTGGCCAACGACCCAACTATCGAACGCTGCGAGCGCCGGGCCCGCGCCTTGGGGTATGGGGCCTTCCGGGTCGTGAACCTTTTCGCGCTGCGCGAGACCTCCCCTGCCCGGCTGAAAAAGGCGCGCCGACCTGAAGGCCCGGCGAACAGCGAGCACATCCTTAGTGCCGTGGACTGGGCCGACGATGTTCTGGCCGCCTGGGGCGTTCACGGAGCGCATCGGAAACAGGGCGACATTGTCGCTGAGTCGCTCCGAAGCACAGGCAAACCGCTGCTGTGTCTTGGCCGAACCAAAGACGGTTACCCACGCCATCCTCTTTATATCTCTTACAAAATACGACCCACTCTTTGGGTCTGAGAAGATTACTTGATTAGTACGATATCGTACTATATTAGTTCGATATCGTACTACAAAGGACTCAAACCATGAACCGCAGAAAATTTCTTCGCATGACCAGTGGCGGCGTCATTCTCGCCGCCGCCGGGGCCGGCCTCTTCGCCGCCAACGCCACGCCGCGCAAAGCCATCGCTCCCTGGGCCATGGCCGGCACCTACGAAGATCCCCGAATGCATGCCCTGTCCTATGCTATCCTCGCGCCCAACCCGCACAATCGTCAGCCCTGGATCGTGTCGTTGGATGGCGACGACGGCGTGACGCTCTACTTCGATACCGACAAGCAGCTGCCGCACACCGATCCTTTCGACCGGCAACTGACGATCGGGCTCGGTTGCTTTCTCGAACTGATGACCATGGCCGCGAATGCGTCTGGCTATGCGGTTGACCTCGACCTCTTCCCCGAAGGCGAAAGTGGCGAAGGCCTCGACACCCGGCCCATCGCCAAGGCGCGGTTCCGCCCTGATGCGGCGACGCCCGATCCGCTCTGGGCTCACGTGATGGACCGACGCTCGAACAAGGAGCCGTTCGATACCGCCCGTCCTGTGGAGCCCGAAAAACTGGCGCGCATCCTAACGGCCGCCGAACGGACCACCCTCGGTGGGTCGGTGTCCGAGGTAGATATCCGCGCATGGCGTGATCTGACCAGTCGGGCACTGATGATCGAAATCGAGACGCCACACACCTACCGCGAAAGCATCGATCTGTTCCGGATCGGCAAAGGCGAAGTCAATGCGAACCCGGATGGCATCGACTTCAGCGGCCCGTTGTTCGAGGCCATGGCCGTCACCGGCACGATGTCGCGCGCGGCAGCGCTCGACACCAGTTCGATCACCTACACCGAAGGGGTGAAAGCGGTCATCGCCAATACAGAAACGGCAATGGGCCATCTCTGGATGGTGACCGAAGGCAACAGCCGACGCGACCAGATCATCGCGGGGGCGGACTGGCTGCGAGTCAACCTTGCCTGCACCGCCGAGGGTCTGGGCTTTCAACCCCTCAGCCAGGCGTTGCAGGAGTATCCCGAGATGGCCGAGATCTATGAGGCCACACACAAGCGCCTCGCCCCGAACCGCGGCACGGTTCAAATGCTTGCCCGCATCGGCTACGGTCCCACCGTGGCGGCCAGTCCTCGCTGGCCGATCGACGCGAAGATTGGACAGGCGTGACGACGAAGACATCCGAACAGCAGGCTGGCGAGGTCTTCGGTTTCTTCACCGAGATTGGCATCATCAACCAGCTCGCAACGGCGCTTTTCGCAAAAAGCCTGCCAGACGGCGTGCATCCTTCGCACTTTTCCATCATCAACCATGTGGTGCGCACCGGCGACGGCAAGTCGCCGGTGCGGATTGCTGATGCACTGCAGGTCACCAAGAACACGATGACCCATTCGCTTCGGGTGCTGGAGAACCGGAACTTCATCGCCGTCAGACCCGACCCAGACGACGGCCGCGCCAAGCTGGTCTATTTGACCGACACCGGCCGCGCGTTCCGCGAGGCAGCAATCCAAAAGGTGTTCGAGAGGTTCGCGGAACTGTTCGACACGCCGCAATACGAAATCATGCAGCGTACAATATCAGATTTGGAGGCCATGCGCCGCCATCTGGACGAGAACCGTTAGTCTATCGAAATCGCTCGAAGATTTGGAGTGGCGGGCGGCATTGCCTATATTGATGGAAAGAGGAAGGTCGTCACATGGTTACAAGACGCGCTTTCAACACTGGGCTCAGCGCTGCAGTTACGGCGTCAGCCTTGCCGGGAGCGGCGCGCTCCGCCAGCTATCGTGGGCCGAATGTGGTGCTTGTCCGCTTTGGCGGCGGGGTCAGACGATACGAGACCATCGACGAGACTGGCACCTACGCGCCCTTTACACGCAAGGTTCTGGCCAAGCGCGGCGTACTGATCCCGGATATGCGGATCGACAAGCTGAACGGCGGCAACACCAGCCATGCCGAGGGCACGCTGAACCTGCTGACGGGACGCTACAATGCCTACCGCGATGCCGGGTCGAAGTTCCTGCAAGACCGGCTTGAGCCGACAGAGCCCACGCTCTTCGAATATCTCCGACGCGCCTATGACATTCCCAGCCACGAAGCCCTGCTGGTCAATGGCGAGGATCGTCCGCAGGAGGAATTCTTCACTTACGGCATCCACGGTCACTACGGCATCGACTTTCGCTCCGAGATGCTGTCGCTGCACCGGTTCAAGCTCTTCAAATTCGCCCGCATCCTGGAAGAGGGCGGTTTGGCCGAGGACCAACGTTTGGCGGCGGAAAAGGCGCTAGCCGAATTGCAGGCCAAGGACGAGCGCAGCTTCGTCCCCGATCAATCCGAGCCGATCCAGCGGTTCTGGGCGAAGTGGCGCGACCACTACGGGGACGACGGCTTCAAGAACCCGCGTGGCGACCGCCTGCTGACGGAACTCGCGCTTTGGGCCATTCGCGACCTGAAACCGCGCCTGATGATGGTGAACTACCAGGACCCCGATTACGTGCACTGGGGCAATGCCAGCCATTACACCCGCGCCATCGCGATCATCGATGACGGCATCCGCCAGATCATGGACGCGCTGGACCACGACGATCACTATCGCGGCAACACGATCATGGTGATCACGCCGGATTGCGGCCGCGACGCCAATCCACTTATGTCGGTGCCCTTTCAACACCACTTCAACAGCCGCGCCGCACACGAAGTCTGGGCGCTGGTGGTCGGTCCCGGTGTCAGCCGAGGCCGCGTCTATGACCGACCGGTCGACCAGACTGCCGTCGCCGCAACTTTAGCAGAAGCGATGGGCATCCGGGCCGAGCGGGCCGAAGGCGACGTCCTGTCGGGTCTCTTCACTTGAGCATGGTCACGGACATAGCCCCGCCCCGCCCCGGCCTGCTGGCGCGGACGTTCGGTGCCTTCCGGTCCCTGATCCTTGGCACTCTGCTGTGCCTCACACCCATCACCGCACTGATCGTCCTCGGCTGGCTGATGCGCCGGATGCGATTCGTGGCCGCGAGGAAGGCCGGAATGGCCGCCGAGCGCCCCGGCTGGATCATGGGAGCCCGCGGCGCAGGCAAACTGGCGCGCCTCCTCGGCGGCCTTGCAGCCAACATTCGCGAAGGCGTCCTCGCGGCGCTCAGCCTGGCGCTTGCGTCGGCGCCCTTCACAATTATCTGGATGCTATCCTGGTGGGCGGGCTGGGAAAACAGTTTTTCCAAAGGGTACGAGCAGGCTTTCGTCGGGCCGTCCCTGGGCCTCGCAGGCGTGGCCGTGTTCTGCGTGATCATGATATGGCTGCCACTTGCTATTGCCCATCAGGCGGTGGAAAATCGAGCGCTCGCTCTGTTCGAATGGCGCAAAGTCCGCAGCGCCGTGCGTCACACCGGATGGGGCTACGTGTTGCACGCGATCGTGACGGTTGTCTTCGCTTTGCCACTCTTCGCTGGACGCGGTCTGGTGACCTTTGCCAGCGGTATTGTGCCGGGCTTTGACGAGATGTCCGCAGATGAGATCGCCGTGCTTGCCGGCAACATTGATCTTGCGTTGGCGGCTTATGTATTCGTCTCGCTTGTCATTCTGCGCAGTTGGTCGGCGCGCGTCTATGCCACTGCCGTATCACGCGCGCTGGATGGCGTGGACGCGCCGCTTTGGCAGAACTCGCCACTTGCGGGTCAGGGCCATGGAAAACGGTCGTGGCAGCTGACGCATTGGCTCAGGTCCACGCTCCTGGCTGTGATCTGGTTCGGGCTGGCGGCGCAGGTGTTTGTCGCCCAGTTCCTGAACCACGATTGGCACGTCTGGATGACACATCCCTATTTCCTGTTACCATGGGCGCCATGAAAAAATTCGTTTTGATCCTGATCGTCGGACTGGCGGCCGCCGGGGCGTATAACCAATACATCGCGCCGAACGACACCGCACTTGCGACATACATGTCGTACCGAGACACCGTCAT
>JAAUYH010196479.1_pt1 | contig 10072 bp, 8 predicted proteins | sample 7278061 | NCBI WGS metagenome assembly JAAUYH01 (sample SAMN14350203, study PRJNA611818) | marine sediment metagenome | isolation source: surface marine sediment (0.6m) | place: French Polynesia: Moorea | collected 2018-08 | reverse complement strand
TGCACGCGTGTGCGATCGCGGTCAGCGCATCCTGCAGCGCGCGGCGCCCTCGCCGGTGCATGTGCACATCACCGGCTGCAACGATCGGCAGCGCGTGACGCTCGGCCAGGCGCACCAGCGCACGCCGTCGCCGCGCATCCCCGGGCTCGCGATGGCATTCGCCGGCGAGCCACGTGACACGAGGAAACCGTTGCTGCACCCAGGCCACGTGATCGTCAAAACCGTCACGCTCGCAGGCGTGCCCGAGCCCGGCCCGCCACCCGCTCGGCACCAGCGCGAGGCAGCCGCTCAAGCCTGGGGCCTGCTCGATGTCCTGACGCCGGATGTGATAGTGCCCTTTCACCGCGCGCCGCCGCGCAGCGGTAATGAGCTCACTCAGGTCGCCATACGCCGTGCGATCGGTGACCAGCAGCAGCAGCCGGTGGCCGTCGTCGAGCACCAGCTCGGTGCCGATGATCAGCTGAACAGGCGCCGCCGATTCGAGCGATTTCGCGGCCTGATGGGCGCGCACCACGCCTGCCAGCGAGCACTCGTCGGTGATCGCGAGCGCGCGATAGCCCAGCGCGGCGGCCTGCACCACCAGCTCCTCCGGGTGCGATGCCCCGCGCAGGAACGTGAAATTGCTTAGGCAGTGCAGCTCGGCGTAGTCGGGGCAGTGGGCCATGACGGGATACTGTTTTTTTATATAGTATCACCATCATCTCGCAGACCGCGACCATCACGGCGATTCCGAGGGAACTTCCTCGAAACACCTTGAACTCACGATGGAGTCTAGAACAGGCGGTTAATTTTCCCGTTTGCGGTGCAGCATGTGACGGACGCTATCGGCCCAGGACCGGACCATTCACATCACATCGGAGATGTCCGCTTCACCGAGCTGGGTAACCTCGCCGCGAGCCCTGCCGCAATGGCACCGCAAAGTTGATACCCTCGTTCGGCAAAGCCACGCCCGCGAGGACGAACATGACCCATTCTCTGCGATTTCAACTCATGGTGCTCCCGGCGGCTACGTGGCCGGAAATGGTCGAACGGGCGCAACTTGCGGAGGAGCTCGGCTTCGACATGCTGGGGTTAGCGGATCACTTCATCGACTGGAGTGCCCCCACCCGCCCGTGGTTCGAACTGTGGACGCATACCGCGGCACTCGCCCAGGCCACGTCGAGGGTTCGTCTTTGCACGTGTGTGGCCCAGATTCCACTGCGCGACCCGGCAACCCTCGCCAACCATGCGTTGACCGTCGATCACATCTCAGATGGGCGGCTCGAGCTCGGAATCGGCATCGGCATACGAATCGACCCGAGCTACGAGATGATGGGCATGGAGAACTGGAGCAACGGCGAGCGCGTGGACCGCTTCGGCGAGTACGTTGAGATCGTCGACCAGCTGCTCAGCAACGAGGTCACGACCTATGAGGGGCGCTACTACTCGGTCAAGAAGGCGGTGATGAACCCTCGACCGATACAGCAGCCGCGACCTCCCATCCTCATCGCTGCCATGGGGCCGCGAATGCTGCGCCGCGCCGCGCGCTATGCGGACAACTGGAACAGCCTCAGCTTCCTCGAGACATTTGACGCGCAGCGTGAAGAGACGCTCGAGCGCATCGCGCGGATGGACGACATCTGCGCGGAGCTAGGGCGCGTCCCCGCCACGCTGCGCAGGTCCTACCAGGTCGTCGACATGAGTGGCCGCAAGTCGGGCGGACGTCTCGGATACTACGAGTCCGAGCAGGCATTCCTCGACGTCGTGGAGCCGCTGATCGAGGGAGGCATCTCCGAGTTCGGGCTCTACTATCCGTCGTTGCCGGAGCAGCTTCCTATGATGGAGCGGATCGCCTCGGATACGATCCCCGCGCTGAAGGAGAAACACGCCGCTGGGGTCTAGACCAGACGTACGAAGGGGATACGCGCTACATCCCCACGCGAGTCAATTCGGGCCTGCGTAGCTCGCGGGGATCTGCGTTCCGGTGCGACGAGGACGCGGGTGCCCTGCACGAGCGTCGCGTCGCGGGATTCGTAGCGAACTGCAAGCTCAAGCGCACGACGGATCAGGATTCGGCGCGCCTCGCCTTCCGCTGTGCGCGCCGCGACATCATGTTCAGCGCTTCAACGAGCGCGGAGAACGCCATCGCCGCATAGATGTAGCCCTTCGGCACGTGCACGCCGAACCCTTCCGCGATCAGCGTGGTGCCGATCATCAGCAGGAAACCGAGCGCGAGCATCACGATCGTCGGGTTGTCGTGGATGAATTGGGCCAGCGGATCGGCGGCGAGCAGCATCCCGGTGACCGCGACGAGCACCGCGATCACCATGATCGGAATGTGCTCGGTCATGCCGACCGCGGTAACGATGCTATCGATCGAGAACACCAGGTCCAGTACCAGAATTTGAGCGATTGCGATCCCGACCGTCATCGATACCGGCCCCGGATTGAACACGCCCGATCCCGGCTCCGGATCGACGTTGTGGTGAATCTCCTTGGTCGCCTTCCAAACCAGGAACAGCCCACCGGCGATCAGAATCATGTCGCGCCAGGAGAAGCCTTTCCCGAACACCTCGATCACCGGCTCGGTCAAACGCACGATGATCGCAACGGTGCCGAGCAGCACCAGGCGAAGCACGAGTGCCGCCGAGATGCCAATGCGTCGCGCTCTCGATCGCTGATGCTCCGGCAGCTTGTTCGACAGGATGGAGATGAAGATCAGGTTGTCGATACCCAGCACCAGCTCCATCGCAGTGAGCGTGGCCAACGCGGCCCAGGCCGCCGGATCGAGCAGAAGCGAAATCAAATAGTCCATCACGTATGTCTCTTGTTGCAGCGCGAGCGGGGGCTCGCGCTGGCCTCGCGGCGCGACCTACCGCAGCAGCAGCAGGATCAGGATTCCGAACGTCACGAGCGCGATCCCCATCAGCTCGCTGCCGCGACTGCGCTCGTTGAACACCAGGTGTGACGCGGCGAACGTGAACACCAGCTCGATTTGACCCAGCGCGCGCACATAGGCCGCATTCTGCAGCGTCATCGCCGCGAACCAGCCAAGCGAGCCCACCATGCCGGTCAGTCCAACCCAGCCCGAGACGCGCCAGCTTGCGATCACGCGTTGAATTTGGCCCGGCTCTCTTAGCCGCATGTAAATCGCCATCACCACGGTCTGAAACAGCGTGACGCAGGCCAGCGCGAACGCGGCCCGGATCAAGAAGTCACCGGAGCCCAGCGACAGCGACGCGGCGCGGTAGGTGACCGCCGCAACTCCGAAGAACGCGCCGGACGCGATGCCGATCAGCGCGCTGCGATCGAGCAGATGCGTCAACAGCCAGCGCCAGCCGACCGCGGTTTGCGTGACCGAAATGAGCACGACGCCAACCAGAGAGACGATGATGCCAATCGCAGCGCCGACGCTCACCGTTTCGCCCAGCACCACGATGCCGAACAGCGCGGTCTGCACGGTCTCGGTCTTCGAGAACGTAGTGCCGACCGCGAAGTTGCGAAACGAGAACAGATAGACGAGCAGCGCAGTCGCGATGACTTGCGCAAGCCCCCCGAGCGCGGCGTAAACAAAAAACGCAGCGTTAACGCCAGGCAGTGAGTACCCGCTCAAGCCGACCAGCGTCAACACCGTTAGCCACGCGAGTGGAACGGCGAACAGAAACCGTGAAAAGGTCGCGCCGGATGTCGACAGTTGCCCTTTCAGATGCTTTTGCAACGCCGAGCGCAGGTTCTGCATGAACGCCGCGAAAATCGTGATTGGAATCCACAGCTCCATCCGGGGCTCAGGTGACGTCGATGAACCGACGCGGGCGAAGTCCCGCGTGAAACCAGGTGACGAAGCTCACGAAGTCGTACACCGGTACGTCGAGTGCGCGCTGCATCTGCGCCGCGTACGGGCCCATGTTGGTGCACTCGAGGACGATGGCGCCGACGTCGGCATCACGCTCGATGAGCGCTCGCCCCGCCCCGATCACGTCGTCACACGCTTTCGCAACGTCCAGCTCGAGCTCGTCACCGAGCAGCACTCGCGTGAACTCGGTGCCGCCCTCGGTGCCGATGACCGGCGTGTCCGCCGGCGCGCCGGCAGCGACCAGATGAGCCTCGGTGAGGCTCTCAGCGTTCACGGTCACGACGCCGACCCGCTGGCCGGGCGGCAGCAGCGAGCGCACCCACGGCACCTGCATCAGCGACGAGGAGGCCACCGGCACCGAGCAGGCCGTGGCCAGCTCGCGCTGGTAGAGCGCGAGAAACCCGCAGTTCGTCGTGATGCCGTCGGCGCCCAGCGCGACCAGCTCCTTGGCGCCGGCGATGAACGCATCGAGCAGGCCCTCGGCCCGCTCGCGCACGACCCGCTCCGGCGTCGCGTTCGCAATGACCTTATAAAGGAGTGGAAACGGCCAGGTCATCGCATTGCCGCCGTCGCCCGGAATGCGCGGAAATCGGGACTCGAGCATCAGAATGCCCACGCTCGCGCCGTAGATGGTCTTGCCGCCGGTTGCGTTCGTCACAGGGAAATCCATTAGCATCGAGAACAAGGGGGTGCGCAATCGCGTCGCCCGAACCGCGAGTCAGCCCGTCACACCATGAGCAATCAACACATCGTCGTCGTCGGCGCCGGCATCGTCGGCGTCGCTAGCGCGCTGCGCGCGCAGGAACGCGGCCACCGCGTGACGATAGTCGACAAACAGGACCCTGGCCAGGGCGCATCGTACGGCAACGCGGGCGTGCTGGCCGCCGGCTCGATCGTGCCGGTCGCGGTGCCGGGCCTGTGGCGCAAGCTGCCGGGCATGCTGAGAGACCCGCTAGGGCCGGTGTATCTGCGCATGAGCTACATGCCCCGCATGCTGCCATGGCTGTGGCGCTACATGCGCCATGCCCGCGCCGACCGCGCGACCTACGTCGCCGATCGGATGGCCCCACTGGTGGACCAAAGCCGTGAAGAGCACGAGGCGCTGGCGAACGGCACCGAGGCCGCGACGCGCATTGGCAGCGTGCCCTACGCGTTCGTGTTTCGCGATCGCGACGCGTTTCAGTCGGATCCGTTCGGCTTCGACCTCAGGCGCAAGCACGGCATGCGCTGGCGTGAGATCGAGGGTGACGCGGTGCGCGATGCCGAGCCGGCGCTGGCGCCGCACTATCGCTTCCTCGCGGTGTTCGAGGCGCACCACGCGATCGTCGACGGCCCAGGCGCGTACGTGCAGGCCCTGGCCGATGCGTTCGCTGCGCGCGGCGGCACGTTCCAACGCGACGAGGCGACCGCGCTCGAGCGCGACGCCGACGGCGCGGTCACCGGCGTGCGCACCGCCACCGGCGTGATTGCCGCGGACCGGGTGGTGGTCGCGTGCGGCGCGTGGTCCGCGCGCCTGCTCGCGACGATCGGCATTCACATCCCGCTCGAATCCGAGCGCGGCTATCACGTCGAGTTCGTCGGCGCATCGGTTCGGCCCAACCACGCGCTGATGATCGCGGACGGAAAGTTCGTCGCAACGCCGATGTCCGGTCGCCTGCGCGCAGCCGGCCTGGTCGAGTTCGGCGGACTGGACGCGCCACCATCCGACGCACCGGTGCGCACGCTGAAGACGCGCATTGCGCGCGTATTTCCCGGCATTCGCTATGACGACGCGATCGCATGGCTGGGCCACCGTCCGGCGCTGCCGGACGGCCTGCCGGCGATCGGGGAAGTCCCGGGCTACCGCCACCTGATCGTTGCGTTCGGACATCACCACGTCGGCCTGACCAGCGGGCCGCGCACCGGCCGGATCGTCGCCGTCCTCGTCAGCGGCGTGCGCAGCATCGTGGCTCTGCGCGCGTACGATCCCGGCCGGTTTCTGTCGGGCCGCCGGTAGCGCGAAGCGCCGCGTATTTCAGTCCAGCTCGAACGCCTGCTCGCGCACGTAGCGCCCAAACTCGCCGCGCTCGCGATTCGCAACCTGGCGCGCCTTGTCGTCGCTCCAGCCGTAGAACGCAGCCTGACCGAACCGCGACGGCTCGCGCTGGCGATCGGGCGCGATCGGCAGCACCGCATCGCGACGCCGATCGTAGCTTTGCACATCGGCCGCGAGCCCCGAGTCGTCGAAGCGGTTCTCGTGCACGAACGCGCCGAGCGGCAGTCGCGGCACCACGCGTCGCTCCTCGCCCGGCCAGCCTGCGACCATTCCCGCGACCGGAAACGTGTGCTCGGGAAGCTCCAGCAGCTCGCTGACCGCTCGCGCATGATTGCGAATCACCGACAGCGGGCAGCAGCCGAGGCCCGCTCCGCGCGCCGCATGGATGAACGTCATCATCACGAGCGCGGTGTCCACCGTCGCGTTGAAGAAGCTATCCAGATGATCGTTGGCGAACGCAATGTCTTTGCCGGCGCAAATCTGACGAATCCGCCGATTGTTTCCGCACCAGACCAGCAGCACCGGTGCGCGCGCGACCCACGGCGCGTCCGCAAGCATCGCGTGAATCGCCTCTCGGCGCGCCGGGTCAGTCACCTTAATGACCGAGGACTGCTGCAAATCGGACTTCGCCGGCGCCGAGAACGCACACGCGAGCAACGAATCGAGCAGCGCAGGCGCCACCGCGCGATCCTCGAACCGCCGATAGCTGCGATGACCGGCGAGGCTCGTCAGAACCGCGTTGTCCTCGATGCCTTCCGGGACTGCGGGGATTTCGCCAAAGCGCTGGGATAACAAGTCGCTCAACCGGTCTGTCATGCTGTGCTCTCCGATGCCGTGACGGCGTGGCTGCGACTCTACCGCGAGCAGGCCCTACCCTGTCCATGACCGCTCGGCTCAACGCGCGACGTCCAGCCCGCAAATCGGCCTTGCACCGCGCTTCTCGAACGGTTAAACCGACAGCCGCTGCAGACATCAAGCGGGAGAACATTATGAAACGCGTATTACTGAGAGCCGTCGCGGGTGTCGCGCTCGCCTGCTGTGCGCTGGGACCGGCGCAGGCGGCGAAGACGTTGAAGTGGGCGAGCCAAGGCGATGCGCTCACCTACGACCCGCAGGGTCAGAACGAAAGCCCCACCAACGCTGCGATGCGCCAGATCTATGAGCCGCTGGTCGGCCGCGGCGAGAACATGGTGAAGCGGCCGGCGCTGGCCACATCCTGGCGTGTGATCAATCCCACGACCTGGGAGTTCAAGCTGCGCCAGGGCGTGAAATTCCATGACGGCACGCCGTTTACCGCTGCCGACGTCGCGTTCACCTTCACGCGCGCGAAGATGGATTCGTCGGACTTCAAGAATGTGATCACGTCGGTGAAGGAAGCGAAGGCCCTTGACGATCACACCGTGCACATCATAACGACCGGCCCCAATCCGATTCTTCCGGACCAAATCACGACAATTTTCATCATGTCCAAAGACTGGGCCGAGAAGCACAACGTCGTGAAACCTCAGGATTACGCGAACAAGGAAGAAACCTATGCCGTGCGAAACGCGAACGGCACGGGCCCATTCAAGGTCAAGCTGCGCGAGCCAGACGTCCGCACCGTGCTGGTACGCAACAACGACTGGTGGGGTTGGGGTGAGTACAAAGGCAACATCGAAGAAATTGTCTACACGCCGATTCAGAACAAGGCGACGCGCGTCGCCGCGCTGCTCTCGGGCGAGCTCGATTTCCTGCTCGACCCGCCGCTGCAGGACCTCAACAGGCTGTCCCGTACGCCGGGCATCAAGCTGATGAAAGTCGCGCAGGTGCGCACCATTTTCCTGGGAATGGACCAAGGCTCCAAGGAGCTTCGCAGCTCCAACATCAAGGGCAAGAACCCGTTCTCCGATCGTCGCGTGCGCCAGGCCATGTATCAGGCCATCGACATCGAGACGATCAAAAAGAAGGTGATGCGCGGGCTGTCCGTACCGGCCGGCATCGTGACCGCGCCCGGTGTGCATGGCTATACCAAGGCGCTCGACGAGCGCCTGCCGTTCGACCCCGACGCGTCGCGCAAGCTGCTGGCCGATGCTGGCTACGCGGACGGCTTTTCGGTGACGCTGGACTGCCCGAACAACCGCTACAACAACGACGAAGCCATCTGTCAGGCGGTGACCGGCATGCTCGCTAAGGTCGGAATCAAGGTCAATCTGAACGCGCAGCCGAAATCACTGCACTTTCCGAAAATCAAGAAGCGTGAAACGGATTTCTACATGCTGGGCTGGGGCGTTCCAACCCTGGACTCGCACTACGTGTTCGGCGGTTTGGTGAAGTTCGCCGCGAACTGGGCTGGCACCAACTACAACAACGAGAAGATCAACAGCGCAATCGATGCGCTCGAGGTGGAAGTGGACCTCGCCAAGCGCGACGCAATGATTGCTGAGGTATGGAAGACGGTGAAAGAGGACATCGTGTATCTACCGTTGCATCACCAGGTCATCACCTGGGCGATGAAAGACGGCGTAACCACGCCGATCTTCGCAGACGACTCGGTGCGCTGGTTCTTCGGCAGCGTCAAATAGTCTGAGCCGAGGCCGCGGCGGACCATGTTTGCGTACGCGCTCCGCCGCGGTCTTCAATCCGTCGCCGTCGTGCTGGTGGTGGCGCTGGTCTCGTTCGCCCTGTTCAACTACGTGGGCGACCCGGTGGACAACATGGTGGGCCAGGAGGCCACCTTCGAAGAGCGTCAGGCCATCCGCGAGCAGCTGGGGTTGGAAGACCCGTTCTTCATCCAGTTCGTTCGCTTCGTCGGCAACGCGCTCAACGGTGAGCTCGGCACGTCGCTGCGACTGAAGCGCAAGGTCAGCGATCTGATTATCGAGCGCATGCCCGCGACCTTGGAGCTGGTCGGCGTCTCGGCGGTGCTCGCGCTCGGAATCGGCATCCCGCTCGGGGTCTACACCGGCATTCGGCGCGATGCGTGGGTGGCCCGGATGATCCTGACCGGCTCGCTGGTCGGCGTGTCATTACCAACCTTCGTGATCGGCATCCTTCTGATCTATGTGTTTGCCGTCACGCTGGGCGTGCTGCCGTCATTCGGCCGTGGCGACGTCGTGCAGATCGGCGCGTGGAGCACCGGCTTTCTGACCGCGTCGGGGCTCAAAGCACTCATTCTGCCGTCGATCACGCTGAGCCTATTTCAGATGACGCTGATTCTGCGTCTGGTGCGCACCGAGATGCTCGAGGTCATGCGAACCGATTACATCAAGTTCGCGCGCGCACGGGGCCTAAGCGATCGCACGATTCATTTTCGACATGCGCTGAAAAATACGCTGGTGCCGGTGATTACCATCGCCGGGCTCAACATCGGCTCTCTGATCGCGTTCTCGATCATCACCGAGACCGTGTTCCAGTGGCCCGGGATGGGGTTCTTGTTCATCTCGGCAGTGACATTCGCGGACATTCCAGTGATGGCGGCCTATCTGGTCCTGGTGGCGCTGGTGTTCGTTGCGATCAACTTCGCGGTCGACCTGCTCTATTTCATGATTGACCCGCGGCTGAAGACCGAGCGGGCCGTCACCGCGCGGGGCACCGCATGAGCACCCCCACCGCTCGCCGCGGCTGGATTGCGCGCGCGCTCGACTCCGACCTGCTGTTCAGCTTTCGCCGCTCGCCGCTGGTGGTGATTGCAGCGGTCGTGACCGGCGTGTTCTTCGTGACCGCCGCGTTCGCGCCGCTGCTCGCCCCGTACGACCCGTTCGACCCCAGCGCCTGGGAGCTGATCGACGCGTTCACGCCGCCGGCGTGGAGCGATGATGGCAGCGATAAGTACCTGCTCGGCACCGACGATCAGGGGCGCGACATCCTGTCCGCGATCATGTACGGCAATCGGATCTCGCTGATCGTTGGCTTCGCCGCGGTCGCGTTCTCCGCGGTGATGGGTGTCACGCTCGGCGTTCTGAGCGGCTACCTCGGCGGCTGGCTGGACGCAGTGGTGATGCGCTGCGCCGACGTCCAGCTCACGATTCCGGCGATACTCGTGGCACTGATGGTGGACGGCGTCGCGCGCACCGCGTTGCCGCACGACATGCGCGAGCAGCTCGCGATCTACGTGCTAATTTTCGCAATTGGGGTGTCGGACTGGCCGCAGTATGCGCGCGTCACGCGCGGCGCGAGCATGGTCGAGCGCGGCAAGGATTACGTGGCCGCGGCGCGCGTGATCGGGG
>JAAUYH010188715.1_pt1 | contig 10072 bp, 9 predicted proteins | sample 7278061 | NCBI WGS metagenome assembly JAAUYH01 (sample SAMN14350203, study PRJNA611818) | marine sediment metagenome | isolation source: surface marine sediment (0.6m) | place: French Polynesia: Moorea | collected 2018-08 | reverse complement strand
GATCGGAACCGTGGCCAACAACGATGGCACGATCGTTACTGTGGACACAGGCACGCACAAAGCTCCGCTGCCCGCCAACCTGTTGGCCCAGCGTGAAATTGGCTGGACGGTCAATGCGACCAAAGCGCAGATCGACGGAATGATGGCCGCCCAGAAAGCGGAAGCGGATGCCAAGCGCGACGCCGCCCTTGTCGAAGGCGCCACTGTCGTCAGCGCAGATGGAATGCCCGCAGGTATAGTCTACACCGTCGACACCGAAGACACAGTGATCGTTAAGAACGAGAAGGGCATTATCACGCTGAAGCGCGATTCTTTCGCGATCAGCCCGGAAGGTGCGCTGATGGCACTCTATAGCGGTGAACAGATCGCTGCGAACACGGTCGAAGTTCCGGAGGGTGCGGAAATTCTGACGCCGGCTCAGGCTCGCGCGAAAGAAGCATCTGCTGCCGACGACACCGCCGCGGGCGCCAGCATGTGAGTCGACCGCCTCGGTGAGGCTTGCATGGGCCGCGGACGCAGCGAAGGCGTCCGCGGCCTTTTTCTTTGCCTCAATCGAACCTGTTGTCCTTTGGGAATCCTTGGGGAGGAAGCCGTCCAGCGGCACTGCGTGCGACTTTCCAAAGATGGATTTCCATCTCCGTTCGCTTGCGTTCGCCCGAACCGCCCATTTGCCAGCTCAAACCTTCGCCAAGAGTAAATGTGGTTGCATCGGAAAGCCCGCCGTCGCGATAGCGTTGGAGCTGCACACCCTGCCCGCGTGCCATCACCGGCATTTCTTCTAGGTTGAAGACGATCAACTTGCGGTTTTCGCCCACGCACGCGACGTGATCATGCGTCTGTTCGATCTCGCGAATCACGACCAGTCTCGCATCACCCTTGAGGTTGACGACCTGCCTGCCCTTCCGCGTTTCAGCCAGCAATTCTTCGGTTTCGGCGACGAACCCTTTGCCGTTGCTGGCAGCGAGCAGCAGCTTGCCGCCAGACCTGTGCACCAACATCCTGGAAATAGACGTATCGGCTTCGAGATCGATCATGGTGCGGACCGGCTCGCCAAAGCCGCGCGCTCCGGGAAGCTTGTCGCAACCGAGCGTGTAGAACCGGCCATTGCCAGCCGCGATCAACAGCTTGTCGGTGGTCTGCGCGTGGAGGATGAAGGCGAGCGCGTCGCCTTCCTTGTACTTGAATTCTTGCGCCAGATCGACATGTCCCTTGGCCGCGCGGATCCAGCCTTTCTGGCTGAGGATGACCGTGATCGGTTCCTTCTCGATCATGGCGTCCATCGAGAATTCGACCGCCGGAGCGGCTTCCTCGATCTTGGTTCTGCGACGGCCAATCTCCGTATCCTCGGCATAATCCTTACGCAGTGCGCGTAGGTCCTTCTTCAGGCGCGTGCGCTGGCGTGCAGGGCTGCCGAGCAGCTTCTCGAGCTCGTCCTGCTCCGCCAGCAGCTCATCCTTCTCCTGCCGCAACTGCATCTCTTCCAGCTTGCGCAAGCTGCGCAGCCGCATGTTGAGGATCGCTTCGGCCTGCCGGTCGGTGAGCTTGAACTCCTCCATCATTACCGATTTGGGATCGTCCTCGTAGCGGATGATCTCGATCACCCGGTCGAGATTGAGGAAGGCGATAATGTAGCCGTCGACCAGTTCCAGTCGCCGCGCGATTTGGTCGAGCCGGTGCTGGGTCCGGCGCTGCAGGATCTCTATCTGCGCCGCGGTCCAGTTCTGCAGCAGCTCTTTCAGTCCCATCACCATCGGGGTGCGACTGGCATCGAGGACGTTCATGTTGAGTCCGAAGCGGGTTTCCATGTCCGTCAGCTTGAATATCGATTCCTTGAGCAGTTCCGGATCGACATTGCGGCTGCGCGGGACCAGCACAATGCGGATAGTCTCGTCGCTTTCGTCGCGGACATCGTCGAGGATCGGAAGCTTCTTGTCGGCAATCGCTTGAGCGACCTGCTCGATCAGCTTGCCCTTCTGCACCTGGTAAGGGATTTCGGAGATCACCAGCTGCCATTGGCCGCCTCCGAGCCGTTCAATTCCGAGCACCTGATCCTCAGCCTTGTCGGCTTCGGGGGCGTGGAACACGCCGCGCAGGCGGAAAGAACCGCGACCGGTCTCGTACGCCTGAGAAAGCACTTCAGGGCTGTCGACCAGCTGGCCACCCGTCGCAAAGTCCGGCCCCTGCATCAGCTCCATCAGCCGCGCGTGCTCGACATGCGGATTGTCGATCAATTCCAGCGTCGCGTCGATCACTTCGGCGACATTGTGTGAAGGGATATTGGTCGCCATCCCCACCGCGATCCCGCTCGCGCCGTTGGCCAGCAGATTGGGGAACAGGCCCGGCATCAGCTCGGGCTCTTCCTCCTCTCCATTATAGGTCGGAATAAAGTCGACCGTTCCCGCATCCAGCCCTTCCATCAACTGCATCGCGGTCTTGGTCAGGCGCGCTTCGGTATAGCGGTAGGCTGCGGCGTTATCGCCGTCGATATTGCCGAAGTTCCCCTGCCCCTCGACCAGCGGATAGCGCAGCGAGAAATCCTGCGCGAGGCGGACCATTGCATCGTATGCGGCGGTGTCGCCGTGTGGGTGATACTTGCCGATCACCTCGCCGACGACGCGAGCGCTCTTCTTGAAAGTGTTGGAAGGGTCGAGCTTCAACTGCCGCATGGTCCACAGCAGGCGGCGGTGAACCGGTTTCAACCCGTCGCGTAGATCGGGCAGCGAGCGTGCCGTAATGGTCGAGAGCGCGTAGACAAGATAGCGCTCTTCCAATGCAGCGTCGAACGGCGCATCGACAATGGCATCGAACGGATCGGGTTCGTCGGGATCGGTGGGTTGCGACATCCCCCGCGTTTAGCAATCGCGTGCACCGTGCGGGAGAGGCGTTTCCACAGGAATGCAATCAAGCTTACCTTTCGGCGTTCGTCTCGCTCGGTTCCCCGTGGCTCTTATCTACGAGACCGTTTTCAAGTCCGCCGCCAACACCTTTCACAACGGCCGCCTCTAGGGGTCGCTTCAGGCTGGAATGCTGCGTGTTTGAAGAAAGCATGTTGCCAACGAACTTCAGAATCTTCGTGGTTGTACTGTCTTCCTCGACCTTGATGATACGAACCTGCTGATTGGGCGAAACGATGTAGAATTCCTCGCCCTTCACAAGGACTGCACGAGCCGCCTTGCTTGTGCGGATGACGTCGCCAACCTGCAATTCGGTGCCTTTTGCACCGTAGATGGACTTGTCATCGCGGTTCACGGAAACTTGACCATCAGCCTCGGAAATTGTCCATCCGGAATCGGTCGCGAGCGCGGCACTGCTAGACAGGAGCACGACTGCGATGCAGATCTTTTTTGAGAGTTTGATCATTTCTGCCCTCCGGATTTTCCCCTAGATTCCGAAGCTTGGGCATAAACGGTCAAGCTCCCGATCGGGTTAAGTCGATCGGGTAAGGTAGAGCCAACGTCTATGGTTAAGGTCGGGTTTCGCCGCGCCGTGGTTCGAGTGCTCAGCGGATGTCAGGGTAATGGTCCCGCAAACCTTCGCGAACGCCGACAGCCCACATCAGTCCTACTTTCAAATAGGTGTAATTGGCTCGGAGGCTTCCGAGCTCTGCGATTCTTCGATCGGAAGTAATGACCCAACGACGGACGATCCGGATGCGGCCAATCTCCGCGAACTTTATGCACATCCCGGCTTCCTCCATCACCGCAAGCCGCTCATCGCATCCTCCGATTTCGATGAATTCCTTGCGGCGAAAGAACATGGCGTGATCGCCGAATAGCAGCCGAACGCCGCGCACAAACAGGTGTGGGCGCGTAATCAAGGGTGCGTACCAGGTCTTGATGAAATTATGGAATGTCGAACCCCAGCGCGTTCCGTTTCTTCCAACCAACCGAGGCAGGAAGCTCGCAAGCGCGGTTCGCTGGTCAGCCATCGTGTCACGGATCACCTCGACTGCATCAGTCGGCAGCTGGCTGTCGGCATGCAACACGCAAACGAGATCGCTCGCCGCGTGTTCTACTCCGACATTGATTTGGGCACCCCGACCCTTCCGCGTCGACTCGATGCAGCGGAAGCCGGCTTCTTTGACCATCGCCCGGGTTCCATCGTCACTGCCGCCATCGACAACCAGAATTTCATCGGGTGAAGGTTGGAGCGAACGAAGCGATTCAATCGTAACAGGGAGCGCCTGCTCCTCGTTAAATGTGGGGATTAGGATAGTGACGCTCACCACACCTACGCGACCGCAGACTTGTCAAATGTTGCGCATGCTCCGCCGTCACGTGGCCCGAGCGAAGTGAAACTATGCGAGATTGAGCGCCCAGTCATAATCGTACATTTCGATACCTTTCGCTCCGTCGAGCAGTTCTGCTGTCGGGCCTTCGGCGTATTCTCGCGCATGATCAAGTACGTCCGCAACGGAACCCCAATCGCCTCGATACCAATCGAAAATGCTCGAAGCGACGATCCGTCCAGACTCACCGCCAAAACCCCGGGGATGGTTGATATAGGCGCTCGCAGCCGCATCGAGCATTTCTTCGAGTCTTGACCCCGTATAGGCTTCCCGCGCCAGATTGGGGCAACCAATCGAGGCGCAATTGACCGCATAGTGAATCCGGACGTCCCGCCACTCCGGGCGCAGGATATCGTGTTCGATATTGTCGAGGCTGAGAGTTCGTCCGGCAACCGTTACCGCGTCGTCCTTCCAAGGACCGGTGCCGAGCAAACCTATGTCGCGGATCGAATCGACCGGCATGTTCTTGAGGATCACGTCGACCGTCGCGGCATTGTAGAGATTGACCCAGAACGCGAACTGCTCATCGGCCCCGAAATCCTCAATAGCGACCTCCTGCATCGCCTGGAGATAGCTCGCTAGGTCGCCTGCTGCTTCCTCTTTCATCCGGTCATATTCGACCAGATTGACGCCGCCGGGATCCTCGATCACGTATTCTTGAAGCATGTCGTTCCAGATCGAATGATCGATTGTCGCCTCCGAAGTTTCGCTGGTAGCGAATCTTTCCTCGCCAAGACTGCCGGGCGCCGAAGGTCCACATGCAGCGAGGATTGCCGTTGCCGGCACCGACGCAAGAATCGAGCGGCGCGAAAACCTGGCGTTTGCAACGGATTGGAAGGATGCGACGGAAGTCATGGTATGCAACTCCAATGGGTTGGGTGTCGACACTCAATTCGGTCGATTGTGGACGTTCGTTACAAGGTCAGGCATCGTCGTTGGCAGCCATTCCCGTTTTGGACGGTCGCGGGAGCTGGCCGCGTGATGCCTCAACGGCCTTGCGCCCATCCCGGTCGAAATCGCCAAAGGCTTCGCGGGCAATCACGAAAAGGATCTTCCAACCGGCAGCGAGCACCCCGCGCACAGTTCCCGAAATCTTCGATACGCCCACGCGCTTGCGGTAGCTAACGGGTCGTTCGGCCACGCGCATGCCGAATTTCGCCGCGCGAACTTGCATCTCGATGGTCCAACCAAAGTCTCTGTCGATCATCGCGAGACGCTGGAGAGCGTCCCGCCTGATCGCCCGAAACGGACCAAGATCGGTGTAGCGCACGCCCCAGATGCAGCGCACCAGCGCTGGAGCGAGCCAATTGCCGAAGCGCTGCGGCAGACTCATTGCTCCGGGTTCAACCGACCCCAAAGTCCTGGAACCGATCACCAAGTCGGCCTGCCCCTCGATAATGGGTCCAAGCAGTGCTTCCGCTTCCTCAGGGACATCAGAAAGGTCGGCATCCATGAACAAGACTATGTTGCTGCGCTTATCGATGGCATCGAGCGCGGCAAGGCAAGCCGCACCATAGCCTCGCTCCGGCTGAGAGATAGCCCTGGCGCCTGCAGCAAGGGCCTTCTCCAAGGTGCGGTCGGTGGAGCCGTTGTCGGCCACGACCACTTCCATTAGGCCCGGCGGATCGGCGATCAGGATGCCGCGCACCGTCTCACCCACGGATTTCTCTTCATTCAGCGCCGGAATGATCACCGACACACGCGGTTCCATGTCCCATTCGGTCGACGCGCTCTGTTTTCGATTGCCAATCTTTGCACGGACGACATCGAACAGGATTGCGCCCCCGATCAGCACCCATTCGGCGCGCAAGGCGAGTGGGTGGACCTGGAATTCTTCGAACTCATAGAGCTCAAGGTTCAATCCGGTTAGATAGGACAGAGGCAATGCCGCGCTGGCGACGTAGGGCCACAATTCCCGTCGGCCCACTGCGAAGGGCAGTAGCCAAAGCAGATACCAGGCATTGACGGCCGGTGCGAAGAGCAGGATTGCCCCGAAAATCGCAGCCAGAGGTGCCTGCTCGAAGGACTTCGCAGATGCATGGAGCCAAAGGACGATCAGCCCTGCAATGCCGAGAGCCAGAAGCCGACCCCAGGTCGGACCGAACAATTCGAACAGCAACTCGAAAGCGAGCGGGTTGAAATACCACTGAGTTGCGAAAGTTTCGGTGGAATCGAGTCCGACACCAAAGCCTTGCACGGCAAAGAATCCATAGAGCGCAGCGAGCGTAGCGATTGCGGCGATCAATCCTCTGGGGGCAAGACGCAGCAGCATAGGCCAGGCCGCAAGCGCGACCAATTTCACCCCAGCAGCGGCTCCAATGACAATTCCGGCGAGCACAGGATGGCGTCGGCCTGCGACAAGGCCCGCAAACAGGAACAGGGCGAGAAGAACATCGGGATGGAGGTGGAGGGTGCTTTCAGCCACTACCACCGGGTTCCATGCGAAAAGAGCCGCGCGGCCGGGTTCGTGTTTGCTCATTGTCAGGCCGGTGAGGATCAAGGTGCTAGCGCCGAATAGGATCCGCAAGCCCAACTCGTCGTTTCCCGCGGTGAGGCTTACTGCCGCGAAGAGCAGCTGCAGGACAGGCCCGTAAATGGTCGGATAGTGCGGATAGTTTATCCACTCGAGAACATCCCGCATCGAGTGAGGCACCGTGGAATCGCCAAAGAAGTGTTCAGGGGGAATGCCGTAGGGTGTGCCGCTTTCGAGTACGCGCCAGCCGTCCCAGATGAAACGATAGTAGTCGTCCTCGAATATGGTCTGACCGAACAAAGCCAGAATATGGCCGAGCGCCGCCACAAACAGCACCGTGCGCATCGTGATTGCAGGCGTTCGCCACAGTACCGCAGACACCGCAGCGCTGCCGACCACAAGTGCGGCGACGTACAGTACCACTGGCGGTGCGATCTGTTGCGAAAGCAGGACGAGCGAAGCGATGCACGCCAGAAAGACAAGGGCAGCTAACGGCGCGCGCCACCTTCGCGCCGAAGAGTCCGGCGGGACCGACATCGATCTGTTGGACTATCGGATCGAAGAATTGGAGTTCAGACGCCGTAACGTTGCCGCAGGTAGTAGAGGACCGCCGTCCGGTCGTTGTCCTTTAAGTCGAATTTGCCGTTGCGCACAGCGGTGGCAACTTCGCCAGCGGTCTGCTTGTTCAGGCGCTTATGATATTCGCACTTCTTGCAGGTGATCCGCTTGCGCACTTGCGATTTGCCGCGACGATGCAGGCGATCTTCCTGTGAAACGCGCGACAGGCCGGACCCGTTGTTGAGGCCTCCTCCGCCGAACCCACCGCCACCGCGCGAACCCGACCCCGACGCCAATGCGGGTACCGATGTCACTGCCATAGCCAACAGCGCTGCTGAAATCACTGTACCTTTCACGACCTGGATCCTTTCCTCACTTGGATTGGCAAACTCCACTTGCGAGGCTCTTCGTGCCCGATGGGGGAAAGGTTACGGGGCGCTCAAAAAAGTGTCCCCAACCTGGCCCGATCGTTCAACCTTTGCGGGTGAACGGACGGACCAGATAGTCGCGCCACCCGTTGAGTGGACGATAGCCGTCGATTCCCGTTGCACGGAATGTCTCGTCCGTCGGCATGTGCTGGGTACCGAACATCCGGTCATAGAATGAGAAGAACGAACAGTAGTTGCGTCCCCAGTGCTCGATGGCCCGCGAGTGATGGTAGTGGTGATAGATGTTGTCGGCCAACACATGGCGCAAAGCCGGGGGAAACGACATCGCCGGATTATCAGTGTGCATGTAGTAATTCGAAATCAGGTATAGGGTCGTCAGCAACACAATGTGCTGCTGCGGGCTCTTAATCAGGAATACCAGCGGAACGGTTATGACTGCCAGATAGAGCGCATCCTGCGCCCAATGCGAGTAACTCCGTGCGGCATTCATTTCCTCTATCTGGTGATGGATGGCATGCAATCTCCACAGGAGCGGAATATCGTGCAGCGCGCGGTGCAGCCAATATTCGAAGAAGCCGATCACGATCATGTACAGGATCGGGAAGAGCACCAGCAATGGCCCAAGGTCATCCGCTCGCAACACGGGCTCTATCTCGAATTGGTGAAGCCAAACGAACGCGACTGCTTGTAGCAGGGTTGCGATAGAGAGCCCGATCGATGCGTAAATCAATCCTTCGGCGTAGCGCTCACGGAAATTGACGAATTTCATCTGCCGCCATTCTAGAAATCCGAACAGAGCGACGAGCGCAAGCAGTGACAGGATTGCATTGGTCAATGCGGCAGCAAAGCTGGCCGCCTCGAACGAAACGCCAAGATTGAAAATGGCCAGACCTACCGCGTCCTGCACCCGTGCGACACCACGGAGCACTCCTTCGGCAGCAACGAGCAGCAAGGCAAAGGTTATCAGGAACAGGCCGAGCGGGCGCGGCTTCCGTGCCGCTTCGTTGCGGCACCCGACACCTTCTCGTTCACCGAACTTGGCAGCTGAATTCACGTCGCCTCGCCTGTCGTCACAAGGTGACGTTCGTATTCGCGCGACATTTCGTTACAGCAATTCTCGTCGGTGCTAGCTGCTGCTTTCGCGAAGCGCTTTTACCTCTTCGCGCAGTCCTCGCAGTTCGGTCAGGATCATCTCGCGCTCGTCATGGGCTTCGCCTTCGGTGGCCTCGGACATGGCGTTGACGATCACACCGATAAAGAGGTTCAGCACGATAAAGCTTGTGAGCAGGATGAACGGCACGAAGAACGCCCAGGCATAAGGGTACACTTCCATGACTGGGCGCACGATACCCATCGACCAGCTTTCAAGCGTCATGACTTGGAAGAGTGAATAGAGCGAAGCGCCGAGCGTACCGAACCATTCGGGAAACGCCTCGCCGAACAGCTTCGTCGCCATCACTGCGCTGATGTAAAACAGCAGCAGCAGCATCACGATCACCGTGCCAATGCTGGGGATGGCACTGAACAGCCCCGCGATCACTTTCCGCATGCTTGGAACGACCGAGATCAGCCGCAGCGCGCGCAAGATACGCAACGCGCGGAGAACCGAGAATTGCTCGCCCGCCGGGACGAGCGCGGCGGAGACGATGGCAAGGTCGAAGATGTTCCAGCCGGAGCGGAAGAAGCCAAGGCGATAAACGAACAGCTTCAGTGCGATCTCGATCACGAAGATTGCAATCGCGATCCGGTCCAGCTGCTCCACCACCGGGCCGATGCTGGCCATGACTTGCGGCGAGGTTTCGAGCCCCAACCCGATCGCGTTGATCACGATGATCGTGACGATGAACCGTTCGAACCAGGCGGCTTCGATCAGCGCGCGAAGGCGCTCGCGCAGGCTTGTCGGAAGGGTGAGGTTGTCATCGGCGGCAGTCATCCGCAGCAAATGGGTCGGAGGGTGCCGCAGATCAATCGTCCGAGTCGCGAATCCTGCCACATTTCATGATTCCGGCTGCGATTTGGCGTGCTCCCGCATCCCATCTTTCGTATCCATTCCCTTGATCTAAAACAGTTTTCATCCCCACCTTGCCAAATAAGGCAAAATGTGTCCTAATTATGGCCATATTACGGCAACAAGGAGGCTGAAATGCGGCAAGTGGTAGTTCAGGGTGCGATGCGGAAGTGGGTTCTGGTGTGGGTCTCGGCGTCGTGCCTTGCGCTCGCCGCCTGCAGCGAAAGCGGCGATTATGCCGAAGAGACGGCCTACGATGCCGAGATGTCGGCGGACGCGGCGAGCGCAAGGCACGACGCCGAGACCCACACCAGAACCCACTTCCGCATCGCACCCTGAACTACCACTTGCCGCAT
>JAAUYH010004379.1_pt1 | contig 10072 bp, 8 predicted proteins | sample 7278061 | NCBI WGS metagenome assembly JAAUYH01 (sample SAMN14350203, study PRJNA611818) | marine sediment metagenome | isolation source: surface marine sediment (0.6m) | place: French Polynesia: Moorea | collected 2018-08 | reverse complement strand
GCACTCAGGATATTGTACGTATTTTACCCTACCCAAACAAACATGGCCATTTTCGGCCGTTTCTGTGATAAACGCTGGTTGCATTGCGGGCGTGGCAGTCGACTTGCCTAGTCATGCTTTCACTGTTGCCGATTTCCTTTTGTGGGGACAGCTATCTCGTATACTAAGGATCGTGGCATAGCACCTGTGTTGAAAAAGAGAATGCGTTGGACCCATTTCCTTACAGCCCGAATCTGTCTTTTTGAGCTGTTATGGCTAACAGGTTGCTACAGAAGTGACAGTTCGCTGGTAGATCATGTTGCATGAAAAAAATCTTCAGGAGGATGCGGGAAATAGGCTTTAACAGCCTGGACGTGTCATTCAAGCCTCGAACAATACAATAAAGAAACTGCATCAACAAATCTGTAACTCATAAAAATATCATGTCAAGGATATTAAAAATGCAACGTTATTTAACTTCAGGTTCTTCACGTCTTTATTTTCGACGCATCTCAATCGAATGTCTCAAACTCTAACCTCACAGAACTTCCTAGATATGCCATGTGCTCCGGCTAGAAAGCTTCTTTTCGCTCCTTCGACAGCTTGTCTTCTAGAAAGTATAAAGATACTAGCCAAACAAACTTTATCTGCTGTAGAGAATCATTTGAAATTTCGTCGCAAACCACAAAAAGAGCCTAAAAACTACTTTTTTCAATTTTCATGATTCCAATGCTACATGTCTAGGAATATTGCGCCATCAATTAGACATCGCATGAAACAACTGCTTAGTGTAGAATACGAAAGTAGCTTGAAACATTGGTCAAGTAAAGTGCTCTTCAGCCATGCCTATCATCAATTTGAGACGCTTTTGCATGCAACGCTGCGACAATTATGCGACGAAATAGCAGAGTCTCACGCGTTAGATATCTTGTATCGTACACATGTTTAGGGCTTTTCTGTTCAGTAGCTGCAATTTTCATTTTCCAGCGAATCGAATTCGAAGGTATCATTTGTCGAAGTCATTCATCGCGCACTTCCTGCATCCTCCAGAAATTGGTTGCTGCCGGATTTATATGTATTTTGACTTACTCCTGCATTCTACTTATCTGGAGAATAGCGTTGGAAGTCGAAATATGCCACCGTATCTATGTTTCAAATTGTCAAAATACATTAGTTCATTAAGATATAGATTTGAAAGCATTTGGCTATCAATGACTACATAGAATGCGCTACTTCGTGCTAAAATAGCTGGTTGTGCGTAAACGGGATCTAAAAAATTAGCCTACTTAATATATTGAAATACGTTTGAAATTCTTTAGTTTCAGAGTTCATGTACTGAAATTGTAATTGAGCCCACTTTAAAGTTTATAGAACTGTTGGCGTCATGCTTCTGCAGCAGTATACCTTTGAGTTTTGTTTCTAAGCGTCACGAAGTGCATGCTGTGCCTAAACACTGCGGGCGGGGTACGAGTATGCCGTCTGTTCACAAGTATGTTTTCTGCGTGATTCTCCAGATATTTGAATTAAAATTTTCAAGTAAAATTATAGAAAATTCAGTTAAACCATCGTCAACAGGCGTCACAAATTCACTCAGTGGTTTGCAGATTTTTCCACCATAAGGGCTCATCGATTTGAGTACTTCTAGTCCGCCTTCTGCTCCGAAACCATTCAGAATATTCAGTTCGAAATAAATACGTTCAGTTTCGAAGATGGTCGAGGTTTACGCAACCTTCCTGAGCAAATTATAACGGAACGCAACATATTTCATGCGAAAATTTTTCTTGACGTGACTACTGTGGATTTATATTACCCAATCCTAGAATGCAACGAGACATCGAGTACCGTGTTCAACAAGGTCGAGTCTGACGAAACAGCTTGGTTGAACTTCGTGAATCAGTGCACAGCTTTGTTTTCTCTCCTGGTCAATCCGTAACACGAATTCCTGTTTTATACAATGGAGAAGTGGCATTCACTGAATTACGCACGGGAAATGATTCGAAGTTCTATGTGAGCCAGAGTCCTCAAAGTAACAAGATTTCCCATTCTAATTGGCGTTTTTCGCATCATCAAATGGAAGGAAAACCCACGAAATTCCTGGCACGGATATGTACATCGACCAACGTAACAGAAGCTCCTGAGCAACGGGCTGATTCATTGCGTCGAAATAGTTTGGACGAAGGCATGGATGCATATACCAGTGCCCCTAATTTAGGGCTTGCCGGACAGAACAGTTGTGCCCAGTCGAATGAAAGTGAGTGGAAATCTGTTCGAGATCACTCAAATGCATCTTACATATGTTTGGAACGCATCGAATCCGATATCAAAGCTGATGTAGAACGCAGTCGAGATTTCGCACGAAGCATTAGGTTCGAAAAACGACAATTCGCAATAGCACTTCTTCGACCATGCGAAGTGCAGTATAGAACCGAGATTGTACTTATCTACGGAAAGTCGCGATGGAGAAGCGGCCAAAGCTCATGTTTATCGAGTCTCACAGTATTTTGGATTGTGGTGAATGGAGGTGGACTGAATCGAAGTCGCGTGCTTTCGTATCAATGTGATTGCTCGATGTTTTAAAGTAATGGTTCTTGCATTCATACAGGTGAGTTCCAAGGAGATGAGAGTCTTCATTTGTGAGTTCGCGGAATTCTGTCATCAGGACTGAAATCCGTACAATCAAGGGAGAAAATATCGATTTGGAATGCTCTCGAAGTTCCAAAGTTGGTCAATGATTCGTATAGATTGTGGATTGTGCATATCCGAAATCTGCGGAATACACACATACCGATGGCTTCGACAGTACTTATAGATGGAATACCAAGCTGTGTTCGACGAGCAGGGATAAAACTCAAGTGAAATGTTTAATTTGTCGAGGTAATGCGAATAGCAGAGGACTTCGCATTCACGAGTTGATTTTTCTCGAATAAAACACAACTAGGTGAAATATTACCGATAGAGAAGGTTCGAAACTCATTTACTTAATGCCAAAATTGCTGAGAGTGCATCGGAAGAGAAAAATCTGAAGACGAATCGAAATACATTTCACGACTACCGCGCGATTTTTTCGGGTGCTCTGAAGAAAGTTGGAGGTTGGAAGGTAATCTATCTGTTATTAGAGAAATAGGAACAAGATTGCTTCTGTTCTGTGCCGTTGGTGAAGCCACTTTCTTCTTTGAATGCAATGGAAACTTCGATGGATTCCAAGAGTTTTTCGAAAACGGCAGTTCTACCAAAAACGGATCGCTGTCGTGCATACGATAAACGATAGGAGTGTTGATTTGAAATTGATAAACCTCAAATGCAGGTATACTAGGAGAGTTGGCGAATTATGAGCGAACGTCGATAGTTGTGCCACCATTCGATAGATATGCGGACAAGAATTATTTATTGCAACCCGCACTGCATCGTCGATTTCTCAACAGAACACGCAGAGCTCCAATACGAAATCAGAATCAGGAAGGGGTCAAAATTGAATTCGAGGGTGCAGAATGAGAAAAAGTATCATCTTTATGAGGTACATATTTCGGAAACCATCGAAGGGATATTGTTGAGACTACCGTGGTGAATTTTTTCTGCTCAATCTATGAGTATATTGGAACTGAGAGACGGAGAATGAAGCCGGTGAAAGGGGAGTAAGGATTTCTCCCAGGAATCCTACAACTGAAACAAAAGTTTGGAAGCGCCCAATTAAGGGGATGCATCGCAGACTTCGGTCGATGCTTCTGCGTTAGCTCGATAGCTGGCGGATTTCTTCGAGTTGATTCTTCGATAATTTCTTGCACCCACATCGAAGAATGCCTAATGAATTATCACTCTTGCAATCACGAACTTGGCGCTTGTCAGCTCCGTCTACTTCATGTTCAATCAAACTTCTCGCTGCATCGGAGAAATGTATCGGCATAATCCCTTCAATTTCAAGCATTCTCACGTCTTTGAGTTCGGAGGCCATGAATTGTCCGCACGTTTATCTTCGAACGTTGACTGTTCAACTCGAAGCAATTTCGCGTCAATCACGAGCCGTAGAAAGCAAGTACATGAGGAAATTTAGAGCAGTACAGCCTTCTGAGATTTCGAATTATTTCGACGATCACACGCAAGGAGAATTGGATGCAGGAGGCATCCCGAACGGGCGAATTTTTCTATTTCTGGAAGAAGTTCCACCTCGCGTTCACTTCGGACGGAATTTCAAGAAAGAAAATTCCTCGACTTGTACGAAGATTTACCGAAATGGTCAAACTCACTCACCTGGATTACTCACCATCGAATGTTGCTGCAGTTGTTTCCGTAATGGACCATGCTGAAGGAGTTAGCACAGCCATGTCGTATATTTTGTCTCGATTCAAAATTCTCCCGAAAACCGTCTATTACGAAAACGCCTGTAATATGTCGCATCCGATTGTGCTGCGATTTCCGTGGATGATCGAAAGGATTCGTCTGTTGTGCGAGAGATTACACTATCTTTCGCATACATGCTGTAACACTTTTGATCCTGACTCGGATGAGCACAAATGTTCGAATGCCGAGTCGCAGAACAGAGTGTTGGGTTATTCGAAGGTCCACCTACGATTTGTCAAAGGTGAAATTATAAGGCCATTTATTGGACTAGATTGGGTTTTTGAATATGAGGGCTCTTATTAGGCAGGACAAGGGAACTACGGATATTGATGATGTATATTATCGATTGTTTGTTTCTCAGAAATTTCCTAGTAAATTCAGATTTAATTCTAATCTTGACCAAATAAATAATTCAACTACCCCGAAAAGTCAATAATGGATCTTTGATTTGAAATATCGTACTGCGATGAATGTTGCAGACTTCAATGACCTCCAAGGAGCAGTCACTCATTTATTTAAATGGAATAAACCTCTTATCAAGCATCGATTGTCGATTCGATTCAGAACAGATAAATGCAGAACTCACGGCACAATGACTTCGTGATTACATCGATCATAATGTTACAAAAAATAATCGAAATTAACGTGGAAGAGTTAAGTCAGCCGCTATGCTATTATTCGATCAAAACTGTTGCCGTATTACGGCGATATTTTCGATGAACCTTAGCAGTCGGCATGGTTCGACTATTAAAGCTCAGGTTGAAGGACAGTTCACTTGAATCAGGCAAGAGATCAACCAGTCACACCACACGAGGCCTTTGGATGAGAAAATCTTGGAATACGCAGTTGAAAAATTCGATGGCGTTTGCACAGACAGGTCTAAGGTATGTCGCAGCATCCTGAACTCAATTGTTAAAGACTGTATAAGGCTGGAACCCTACTCTCTCGGCAGAGCTCAGGTGAACTGCATTATTTCTTTTGATGATGAAATTTCCGAAAGAGAACAGAGACAAATTTCACTTCTGCCGACACATTCCAGAGTATACATCACTGCATTCGGTGCTAGCACACGAGATTCGAAAGTGGCTCGCCAGACTTTTACGGATTCTTTCCTCATTTGTCGGAATATTTCCAACTCGACTGCTTCCCTACGCCACTTAAACCATCAGCTAGGATCGAAAACAGGCATGATTTACCCGGAGTGGTTCCCTTGCGCCCGAATTAATTGTGGTGTCTATTCTCAATCGCCCATCGATTCGGCTACTCCAAATTCTTTGGCTTGCAACGATTCGATTGTCTAGTCGCTTCTACGACTATCATCCATTCAATTATCCAGACTGATTGGCGAATTCGTACAAGCCATCCATAATCCTGCTCTCAAAGCTCGTAAAGTAAGGGGTAAGTTGGAATTTATTATGCTAACTCCTCCATATATTCGTTCTCGTAAAATATTTTTGTATGGACCTGCAAAGACTAGACAAGTCGTATTCACTGAATGCGAGCTACCGAATAGCAACTACTTTCGAGTAAAAGTGAAACTCCGTGTAGGTTGCTCTATTCTAGCGGACTGGGCAGAGAATGAAGAAATATCTGCTCTGTTACTTCGTATGATGTTCGAAAGGTACCGTGCATCGAGTCCGAGTAGTTCGAACTACCGTAATACCCATGCTGATGAATTCGAACCTGATTCTGCGCAAAATGTTCAAATAGAGCATGCTGAAACGGTAAGGAAGGAATCTCAGAATGAACTGAGCAAGTCTTCGGTAGTCGTTGAACCGATTTTGCAATATATAGGTGATAATGTAGACAAGTAAGTGGTTGGAACAGTTCGCATTGCATTAGTAGATTGATTTTTGGACAATCGCATCATCACTATTGTTGATAAATATTCGCCGAACCACCTCCACGGAATATCAAATGGTCAGAATTGGTTGATCTCGATCGTGCACTGATTTTTCGAACCCTCTTGCTCTAAAATTCGATTGAACAGGTTGAACGTGAGTCTTCTACATCAACTACATGACAATTGAGGTCCAGCAGTCCTTCTATCCTCGACTTCTGCCTTTTGCTCGAAGCCTCATGGCCGAATACCTCACGACTGGATTTCCTACTCGAATACTGAATACAGGCTCAAGATTTGACAATTCTTTGCGCTCGGGAAGTGTCTACAGGAGCATTTTTGAATTCCACCAAAAGGTATGCAAGTATGAATGGGAAGAAATCCAAAATCGTGTTCGTACTGATGACTGGTGCGAAGTGAAACCAGTCTTCACTACTGTAAGACTCAGTCATACATCTGAGACAGTAATATTCGCTGCGTCGTACTCGATGCCGTACACGCTGAGCTTCTCTGACCAGAACTGCGGCGCCACTCCAGGTCATCGAATCGAGAATCAATCTGGTTCGTAATAATGTGTCACTAGACTGGTGGTGCATTCAAAGAAAGGTGTTCTACTGGGAAGAAAAGGGAATGGTTTCGAGACCGGAGGGTCACACTCTGGTGTTGCGAACGCCAATAACCACGATACTGCTCAAAGGCCGTTCTTAGCGAAGAACGAAAGCTCAGTGCTTTCCAAGCGCACAGGCTGCTCGAACTACTATATTTTCGCGCACTGCGCCGGTGAAGAATTCAAATATTACACCTAAAAATCGTGTGGGCGCGCACTGATTATGAAGAGGGAAAGTTTTCCTTCTTTTCTCTTGCAAGCTTTGCGACTCTTCGAAATTCGATGGTAATCTCATAGAGAACCTTGTTTATGATATTGCTCGTAATGTTCGTCACAGTTGAAAAAAATTAACTTCATTCGTTTACCTATTCAAATCCCCCACATAATCTGACCTAGCCGAACCTATACCATATCAGCGCTCTGCTAGGCCTACGAGCGACAGATTACGATATCGAAAAATTTCAGCCGGCTCACTTCAACGAGTTCGATAGCTCACGACATTCACTGTGCGGCATAGCACTATATTTCACCGCGCTCGAGCAGTTACAGTTCAACGAATACGATGGTTGGCAAGATTCGAAGCGCGACACGGCACGATAGTTTACCGCGTTCGAACAGGGACAGTTCAGTGAATTCGATAGATTTTCTAGGATGATACTGCGGTTCAGGGTGTAGTAGGATTTCGTCGTACACCTGCGCCAGAACGATATTCGTGGTTCTGGCAGCTCAAATCAGTGCAGACATTGATAGATGGGTTCGATTTATCTGATTTAGAGAATAACATTGGTCTGAATGTTGTTTAACATCCGTCGAGGTTTAATCAGAGCCAAACATGCGGAGGCGGATCTAGCACACGAATTATAGTGAGGGGTTAATAATACGGCCTCATCTGGGGTCATGCAATGCTTACAGCCCTCATTCTGGCCTGCATAGTCAAATGAAAAAAGTTTACGGACAATAAAATTTTAATTGAACATGTATTTCGCATTTGTATTCAAGTAGACTGTCCATAATTAGCCGGTGGAACAGGAAATTTAGTCGCGAATCCAACATCAAGTCATTAAGATGCAGATCGCTAGTTGTAATGATTGGCCAGCTAATGAACCACTGCACAAGCAATTCACATTAGAATTCATACGTGTCTTAACGTTTTGACTCAATGCTCGTAATTAAACATAAACTTGATCATTTATTGAGCAGGAAAAACAGAAAACAATCGAACGGAATGTTCTTTTATTGTTTCAAGGATGAATTTAAATCTAGCTGACCATCGAAATAACATGCTCGCCGCGATACAGAAAGTTACGCCTCACGAAGAGCAGTAAGTGCGTGTGTACTGCTCGGTCGCCTGCTCTAAAAGAATATTAGCTCATTAATCCTGGATCCAACCCAGATACAATCTGCGATCATGCCGGTACTCCGACATGTACGGTAGCATTTCGACCTTCTCTGCTCAGATTAGGTACAGAAAACGTTGCAGGGATTGCCATTTTCATCCATTTCCACTTGTTCGCGATCGACATAATGTATGAAATAGGCCTTCTACGTTCAGGGTTTGCACACTCGTGAGAATTTTTGTACTTCAGAGGTCTCTTAAGTAAATGACTCGCACTGAAGAACCATAATAGACTGGAAATGGTGGACCAATGTCTGGAAACAGAAATACAAGCAGTGAGAATTAGTTCGTTAAACACTGAAGAATCTAATGAATCACAGAGATCGCGTTGCTTCTCCTCTCAGACGTCAAATGAAATGCTAACATGAGGATCCTAATTTTCTCCCAGAGAATAGCTGGCTGTTGAAAGCTCAGGGTTATTAATTAGTCACTAATCCGTTAGGTAAAAGGGAATAGGGAATAGGGAAGACTGTTGTGACGGCGTAAGTTCTCATCTGTCTCAATGTCGAAACGCCTAAAGGGTTCTGCTTTAGTTGCTACTCAACATGAGCTATTTATTGATATTGCTAGTGTACTTAAAAGTGGAGGTTTCACTTAGTGATACACTATTCCTAATCCGATCTGGTATTTTCATGAAGGCAAAACACAGAGCGCGTTTTCCTTTTGATCTTTATAATAGAATCTTTGAAAAAGAACATAATTTTCATCCAGTTCTCCTGCTCAAAGAAGCAGCCTCAGGACGGGGCAGATTGCATTCCAGGACGAGTCTCTGGTATTCACTCAGTAGTAAAGATAGAGTAGTAGATGGAAATACGACTTCAAAATTTGTCTATTGATATCGTTCGGTCAAACTATATAGAAAAAAGTTTCTGCCTAATCATTATTAGATACCGCTCTTGTGAATGCTGCGTGTTGGCATTGAACGTCCCCTGTTCGGCCAAAACTGGGAGAGGTTGAAACGAAGGATGAGACAATGGTTGGTATACTGGTTAGAAATTCTGTGTCCAACTCGAATGCTACGCCTACGATCAAATAGTGCTTGAAGTTGTCCCCTTCAATTCGAAGCCAGTCATGAGTTTATATCAGAACGAAAGTGATGTGTCCAGTGGCTATCTAGATTAACAACGTTCTAGTCAGGCTACAACTCACAACGATCCTATTCCTTTACACGAATGTTCTATCCAAGTATATAGATAAGTTTTGGCCATATATAGAAAGCTGAAACTTGTTACATTGAGCACTGGTTTCTTTACTTATTCTGGGTAAAAAAGGGTGATTAGGTCGAATAATATTAGTTTCATACATGAAGATAACTAAAAGGAAAAATTTAACGCGAAGTATACGTTGTTGGCATAAATAGGTCTAAATTAGCCACGCCTCAATGAAAATTACATCCTCAAAAGATTTAGCTCCACGCAACCTTCAAAATTTGAAAAATCGTGATTTCAGACGAGTTTATATGCTTTGACCTTTTGCGAGATAATCAGGCTCCCATTTCATGGTGAGAAACAGCCAAATAGGTCTCTTCCTTTGTAAAATGCAGTTCAGTTTGCTTATTTTAATGATCCTCTAAGCGTAATATACAGAGCTGGTGACAATCAACTATTTCTCTGATTGTATTCCGATAACCTGTCGGTTCTCTTGTGCCTCTGGCACAGCTCTAGATGTGCCTCATACGGACGATATCGATTTATGTCACTATTTTCACTGAGCCGAATTGTAATTATGAGAAACCAATGAGAACAAAAAATACAACTTATACCCTAAATATTTCAAAACAGCGTTCGAACTCAATTTGGAAGAGCAGTAAAACAAATGTTCAGAACATGCACGGAGAATATGCTTGGCTTCCGCAGAAAAACGAAAGAAATATTTCGCTGAAAATCAGATTTGCAGTATTTATAAAAGGTGAGTT
>JAAUYH010176067.1_pt1 | contig 10073 bp, 7 predicted proteins | sample 7278061 | NCBI WGS metagenome assembly JAAUYH01 (sample SAMN14350203, study PRJNA611818) | marine sediment metagenome | isolation source: surface marine sediment (0.6m) | place: French Polynesia: Moorea | collected 2018-08 | reverse complement strand
GAACTTGGTTGCTTGAAATAATTAGAGTATGCTATCAATGCATCACTTCTCTTCGAATCAAAGACCAAAAAGAAAGTTTTATGCACTATGAACGTATCGACAAGTACAGATGACATAGGCAACACATAGTCCTCAAGGAGTATTCCATCGATATCATCTAAACAGTTTTGAGAACCAGCGATCTGTAACGTACAGAATAATATGATTCCGTACCCAATATATGAAGCACCACAAATCGAGCCTGAAATATAGCATCTGTCGAATTAAATAACAGTTGTCCGAATACTCTGCCCGTGATGAGATCTGAAAAATAAATGATCAGTTTTACTGTTCTTGCGTTGAATTCGCTTGTAGCAAGTTTTCAGTACAACCATGGCTACATATGAGAAAAAATAGTATTTAGCCAACAGAGAAAGAAAAAAGACGCATCGATAAATACAGACGCATTCTTGCTGAAATAGATGCTCAAGAACATCCAGGTCGCCATGCAACATGCTATTAAAATTACGTTTCTTTTCAGACTTGAAGACCGAATCCAATATATCCTTCAAATAGGTAGAGGCATGATTTACTTGTCTGATCTTGCTTTTTTCATTTTGGGAACGGAGGATTGAATTTTGGAAGTTTGCTTGAATATCAGTCGTCTCCATTGACCACTATCCACGAAGATATTGATTTGATAGGTGTCATTTTTGTTGTTTGAGGGAAAAGAAGCGGCACAGCATTGTACTTTGCCTTGAACCATGCATGAAGCAAAACCGCCATTAAATTTTCGCATGTACAGTGCGTCGTCTTCAATTTTGCACAAAAAGAAGTTGACGTTGTGGGAAAATATTCCATCTCTCTTCTTGTTTTGTCTTTTCGCTTTACTGGCATCAGTCCGATTACCAGTCCCGCAGATTTATTTGTTGTTTCAAAGACATCTAAATCCCTAGTGATGCTGCGACGTAAAAAATTTCGTATTCTATGGCATAAATGCGTTCATAGTGTATCCATATTTGCATTGGTGGTTCGGGAAGGAACTAAACGTATTAGAATTTTAATTATCGATGAGAACATTGATGGTTGCCATGTTGCTTGAAAAATACTGAATTAGGTTGAAGCATAACTGAATCTTGCATCACGTATGTAGTCCTGTGTGTCTGATAGCAGAATCGGAAGTGCACAAGTACGCTAGAAGAAAGTAAAAGAATACTATGAATTGCAGCTGTAGTAGTTTTCTGTAAACTAGAATCAATCAGATAATGTTCCATGCTGATGGCAGAGTGTCTATCGCTTCTTGTACACCGCCTCACGTAAATTCTACTTGTATCTAAATATAGAAATCAAAAAGTGATTTTGGCCGTTGAAGGCCGTTGGAAAAGATAGTCTTGCCATTAACAACTGTAGTGGGCTAAGCAGACAGTGGTCTCTTTTTGAACAAAAAAACAATAGCGATGTAAGGAGAAATAATTTTACGAATGAGACCAAAGAAAAGGAGAGATACGTAATATTGAAGTATATTCGTACTAGCGTTTATTTTCGCCTGCAATTATGAATCATTAGATATTCTATAAGGTCTTGGATATCGGATATCCAATTATTGTTCGTATTCAAATCGATCCGGTAAGTATGTATAGAGCTATGTATGACATATTCTTTTTACTTTTTATTTGTCGTAGAGTCGGGTTGTCATGTGCGGCGTAGCGTTTCGTTTATAATTGTAGCCGTGCGTGAAATACCGAAACCTTCCATGCTCTGTGGCAAAAGCGGGTTTTCTTGATTTTTTTGCGAATCTGCATTCAATGAATTAAGCGTTGTGGCGCATATTCAAATCGATGATTTTTCAGGTGGGAAGATCAGTCAAAATGCAAATTTCTTCCCTGTTGACATTTCAAAAATCCATCGAAGCAATTCTTTCCGTCTCCTATCTTAAATTGAATCAGTTTTCTTTACGTCTGCTGGATTGATGCTTGGTAGTTTGCTTAATTTCTTAGAGTTTTGTTCCGCAATATGTAGTGTTCCGTGCATTTGCGTTCCATATACTTAGCTGTAAATAATTCGATGCAGTAGTTGATCCGCGGACATTCTGTAAACTTGATCCGTTTGCTCACCATTCGAACTCCATGGGGATGGCTTGTCGTCATAGATAGAGGCAAAATCTAAACGCCCATGAATGCTCTACAATACCTTTTTGTATTCTGGGGTGAAAACTTGACCTGCTCTGGCTTATTTTCCGCGAGCCTTTTCTTCTTAGAGTAGCGCAGTGTAACCGATGTCTATGGCATCGTCGGCTGGTTTAGGATATATCATCTACATTCCTGTTGCCATACATAGTCTGGCTGGCACTCCTAGGAATTCTGGTCAAGCTATTCTAAGTGCGTTCATTATTTGACATTCCTTTCGATAAGTCTTGCTTCTGTTCCCTATCCTAGGTGAAATTATGAAGAAGAGCAGGTATAGTCTTAGCCTAGTTTTTCCAGTCTTTACGGTCATTTCTTTGAGTTACAGCCTGCTAGAAGATCAGTTTCTGTATTCTTGTACATGGCCCAAAATTTGCGATACATCTGGCTCAGGTGTCCAAAGTTTCGTTCGCATAGGGCAGTCATCTATGCTCTTCGGCTCATAGCGAGTCTAGTTCTAGGCTTCACATGATGAGCAGTAATATCCGTTCGTCCTAAGGAAATTTGAGCAAAGCTTTGATTGGATTCAATGAGGCAGACTGATAACCAAACAATTGAAAAATAGATATAATCAACAGAACGAGTGGTTTGGAGAGTCCAAGAATATTGAGTACAGAAAGATTAGAGCTGAAGCTCCAAATTTACTCAAATTAAATACCAGGCTGCCTATAATAGTGAGGACTAAAGATAGCACCTAAGCTGAGACGCTAAATTCAATTAAGTCAGCAATCATGAAAACAGGCACCTCGATGAGGTTGACTTTGCACTTGAATGTAAATACTTCTACATACTGCTTTAGATTTAGGGAACCGATCGAGCTTGTTATCCGAGCCGCGATAGCATTACACCAAGGCGGCTATGAGATCTCATTGCGCCACAAATTTGGTTTCCTCGCTCTGAAGTGGAACAAACAATACAGCGCTGGACAATTTTTCTTTCCATACTACTTGTAGGACACTCTCAGGTTCGATATTCATCAGGCTTAATTGGATGTTGCGGCTGAATGCAATACCTGCTGTAGAGATAGAGAAAATAAATTCACTTAGACGATTTGAAAGTCTACGACAAAAATCAGAGCTCTCAGTCACTGACTCGAACTTCTTCAGAGTTTCTGATTTGACTACTCGTGCTACTTTCCGTTCGCTGAGATCCGAAATTTAATGGTCTCAATGGACCCTCTTCAGTGAAGAACATTTTTTCAATTATTCGAATATATTCTGGGTTCCTTTCAGGTCGATGAATGATACTGAATGTCCAATGTCAGGCAGTCACCATAAATTGGTTGGTCTTCTTCCAACCCATAAAAATCTAGATATAGATGGACAATGTGGATCATATGAATTTCTGAAGGATTCTGAGAAGTTTTGTCATCGTAGAGCTCCTTGACTGGTTGTGCCGCGATTCCGCTGAGCGATTCAGTTTCCCACTAATTACGAACCACTGAGTTAGGTAGGTATTCTACCTGTGGCGCGTTCTCTCTGTGAGCAAACGCACTTGAGGCGTACTTTCAAGATGATCTTGCAACTCCGTCTCCGTTTGCAGAGAACCATCTTTAATCAGATGTCTGTTTAGTATGTTGTTCACACAGTTCTAGCTCGTATTGAGTTGTATTCGAAGCTATTAGCCAAACGGATTAGTGAAACGTCGCTACACGCGGGAAGAAATTCTCTATGTAGGCACTATTTTCTTCACCCAGCATATTCAGACATATTAAAGGTTCTGCGGTATAAGAATTTCATGACCCGGGCCAGTTGATATTACGCAAATTATTCATTCCATGATTCACCGGTATCAAAATTACTCATGCTGCTATATTGGCGTAATTTCATTGCAATGGTGTGTGCGGCTTTCTGAGACTTGGTTTTGTTTCTCCCCGCTCTGTACGATCTCGCGTCGCCGATCATAGATCCTTCCTACACTTTTTTGGTCTGAATTTGATTATGTTAGTTACTTTGCACCATCGTTTCTAGAGATATTTCTACTGATTCAGTAGCAATAATATTCATTATCCGATGTGACAAATCTTGTTTTCACTGCGCGTCGTACTGATTATGCCAACTTTCAGGGCATGGTACTCTGCCGGTAATGAACAGCGTTGATATCAGGTAAATTTCAACAAGTTCGGCCTTTTATTGCGGTCCATTCAGTTTCCGCTTGTATTCATAATACAGAATTTTTACAGAGTGTAGTTATTTGTCCAGTTCGGATGCACTAAGGTCTTATATGTTAGCCTAGAGTTTTTCGGTTTTCACATGGTCTACTGTAAGTGAACTGGTCACAGTCTACTCAGTTTTTTCAATGCTCAGTTCTCAGATCAATACTGAAAGGTAATGTTGCAAATAATTTTTAAGTGCCTCAGGTGTAACCGCTTTTACACGAGTCGAATCGATATTCCGATGATTTCTGTCTCAAATTCTCTTAAACGGTTATTCGGGATCATCAAGTTTCTTCTGTTCTTTCATCTAACTCTTGTTGAAAAACTGAATACATGCTGAACTCTAGCATGTAATGAAGCAGTAAAAAATTGAATAATCCTTCAACTAGAGGAAAAATGATGTATTTCATTTTTTGTCGTACTACGATACGTACTGGCGTGCTCAATATTCGCACCCTATGAGTGTAAACGTTATAATTGTTCGTTGTATGTCTGCGGCTGCTGCCAAACTTGATCTTGTGCTCCTTGCAAATCTGAGATTGAAGCGTGGAGAAATGATAAAGTAACAATTATCACGAATGATCACAACGCAAGATTAAGTTGGTTAATTTCAGAATCCTCATATGCTGAAGAATGGTTGGGAAAACTGACATCGAAAGAGGTAGCACGTATCCAAGAATTGATCTGATTGAAACAAGAATGTTAATTCTGGAGCTAGAACATTCTTTCTGTACTCCTTGAACGATAAAATTTCTCCACATTGCTTTAATGCACATGAATAAATTTCTAATTTGAAAAGTATCTCAGTCCTCTTTCCGAAACGGCTCATACTTCCTATGTGCTGTCTTGTTTTCATTTGCTGACAGCGATTTTGCTAAATTCTACCTTTCACGCGCACGTTCAGTCACATAAATAGAAGATTTGTCCCAAATTCTGATGGCTGCACAAATAAGATTCACTATGCTTCGCGAAATTGCTCGTCATTTTCTATTCCAATGTTAAGCTCAGCCTTCTGGGTATGTAATCTGCCTTACTTGCTGTGAAGAAGAACATACAGAAAATAATAAGCCCGGAGCACATGTTTTGCGATCTATATCAAATTAAAGCGTCCTTCGACCTCACATGGAATGTTTCACACAGAAAAGATCATGCCGATTACAAAAACAATGATATTATTGATTTGACTGGGAACTCCCAGGAGAAGCCGGAATGTGGCAAGAAGTACACAGGTGCATAGAAACGAATTGAGCGCTTCGTAACGCATTGGAAAGAAAGACAGTTCAATATTCGGCCAACTAAATCTATGAAAATTCATCCTCGATTACATAATCAATTCGATGTATTCTGTTTTTCTATATAATAATTTGTGTGCTTTATGCGAGGCAGTAAAGCAAATTGCTTTTTTGTCTTCTCATTTTACGCTATCTCGCTTCACTTATGTTCGCTTCGCTCTGCTGGACAATTACTGTACATCATTAACTGAGCTACCCAACACTTCCCTTTTTACATTCCGGCGCACGATAGCAGATTAGATACAAATCGGTAACTTAAGTTTCGCAACTGTAGCGTTCCCGACTGACTCTTTGCTTGCAGTTGCAGAAGTAGAACGGAGCCCTCCCATCCTTTTTGGACTAGCAATATCTGGACCTCAACTCCGTCGGCTTGGAATGTCGCAAAATTTTCCTTTCTTGCAATTGTAGTTCTAATTTTATGCACTTTTGCAGAAGCATGAATACAAAAGAAGCGCTGTAACGCCCACTTTACTCAGCTTCTTTGTTGTTGTGGAGTGGATTGTAGATGGCGCCTCCCAACACTAAATTGATGGGCCGCGCTTCTAGCCCGAGATTTTTCTTGCGTTCGAGATAAACGGCTTGATCTCAACACAAGATCGAATCAATTAATATCTTCAAACCCTAAAACAAATATTGATAATAGTCGCCGACAGTATTTATTTGTTTTCATGGATCTTATCAGATTGTTAATTAATCAGCCAATTATTTTTCGGACGATAATGCATCCAAAAATTTGAATTAAGGTCCGAACGGCGGCTCATAAGACTCATCTATGATCTGAATTCAGAGCAGCAGCGATAGATGATGAAGGCTTTGCTGTTTTACCTCTGCTAAGTTGTAGCCATTGTTAGACCAACTTATGTCGCTACACAGTTTCGAAGTATATAAGTAAACTACAGCAAATACACGAACTTGTGTATTCGAACTTTGCTCTATAACATATAAGCCACCTACGTCAGTATTCGCTTGTATTCATGCGTAGTTGTTCTGCCCTTACGTATATGCTCGTATAGAATAAGACAAGATATACAGAACATCAACGGCGGAGAAGGCAACTGAGAAGTTGGAATTCTTTGATTGATACGATTGAAATAGTCTAAAACGAACATTCATATGATTCAAATCACTGAAAACCGAGCAAAAGAAGATGGAAAAGAAGAAGCGATAATGTTGAAATTATTTTATGCTTCATGTACGGCTGCTGTGACGCGAGTAGAGCCGGGAGCAACTGTTTCGGTAGTTCTAAGAGTAGTTCCTTCTCAAATCCCAGTATCAAAGAATGGGTTGGATTTTTTACCAGTTTGAAAATACCGTGCTAATTGCAAGTTTATCTCAATAGTATCCATTATATTCACTTTGCTTCCATAAAATAATTGAAATTTTATACTTGCTGGCTTTGTTGTATTTAGGAAAACATGCAGTTATTTGAAATCAGTATCGCTATTGCAACAAATTTCTATTCGAATAGATACTGACTCGAATAGTACCGGGATTAATGTTAAAAAACGTAGAAATATTATGACAATAGTGGCAATTTGTCTGGAACAAGAATTCTCATCTTTAAATGGTACTGTCAGAATCAATAAATGCTGCGCTAGTAATAACAAATCTGTAGCTAGTAAGTATGACATATTCGAAAGAAGTCTCTTATCCTTGAAATATTTGCATTATTAAAGTACAGTTCGATGAATGGACTGCAAGAAAAAACCCGAACATTTCGTAAATGTATACGAAGACGGTTGGCAAGAATCTTTATCGTGCACTTTCGTAGCATTGTATAGTACACACATACATCCAGTTTACGCAAAACAAATGAATTTGCTTAAAGAAGATCGACTTATTCGACAAAAAAGGCTATTGGGCTTGAATCAAATTGCAGACTAAACTCGCTTCAATAGACGATAAAAAAATTATTGTCAGCGGAAATCAGAAGCTAATACTCGGAATCTAAGCCCAACTAAATTCAATTATTGATGTATGAAATTTATTTATTGCAGAACCAAAAAATAGTGCACTTGAACTCTAATTTTATTGTTCAATTTCAATAACAATTGTTCACTCTCACATTTTAGTCATACATGCTTCCTCACTATATGTTGATTCAATACTAAATTTTTCAGTCCATTTCTGCTGTGCTTAGCGATTATGTAACCCTTTCTACATGTTCATGTGAGAAGCATCTGCACTGTTATTTTGTCGTGAAACAAATTCGCAGAAAACGATCTCTTTATTTTGCAATTTCTATGCAAACTCTATATTGCGCATAAACCAAGCTAATATCAATTGCTAATCTCAATACAAACGGCCTGCATCAAAAACAATTGATTTAGAGTTATGAGATTGCAGACATAATAGGTGTATGACATCGTACTTTGGAAGATGTGTTCTTGAACCAACAAGCTTCTAATTCTAACCCCATACCTCATTCTCGACCAGAGATCTCGAACTAATTCAATCCTGTAAGAGCAAACTCGTGGATATGAAGTAAACCTTGGTTCAGCGGTTTACAGAGTCTGACATGCGAGCAATTTATGCAACATCCAGCAAGAGTCTGAATGAGTTGACATGATTTTCTCTGACAGCACTTCTTTCTATGAAAGTGATTTGGTACAACTTACAACTTACGTATGTGTACAACAGATCCAACTTCTGCCGAATTCCACATGGTTAGTAGACTAAGAGAATTTTCGCGGAATAATGGAGTTAAATGATCGGATTGTCGATGATTCTGGAATTTTTACTCATCCATGGCACAAAAACAAATGTCTCTGAAAACGATAATGAAAAAATTGTATAGCGACGAGAATACTGCGTTCTTATTACTCACTTGCACGATAAATATCTAGGTGATATGAAGTGCAACGGACGGATATAGGAGGGAAGCCGATCAGAGAAACATTTCCGGGCATGCAAGATCTATAGATAGAATAGCGTGCGATCCATGAAATCTGAGAATGTTTTTTTTATTGCAATGGAAAGAATGGCTGTATAATTTTTGAAAGTTTGTAGAAATACGCAGACATCTGGACTTCGTTCCACATCTATCATAATACGGAGACAAAAGAAACACGTATGCATAGATGAAAAATTCCTTGAAGACGTGGAAAAGGTTCGTAACACTTTCTAATTTGCTTTGCGTGAATCGAAAATACTCAGCACAGATCCATGAAAACTTCTTGCTACTATATCAAGATGAAATTATTTGAATAATGAAACCCATTAAAATGTATCAATGGAGATATAACTTTGATTCTATTGCGGCCTTGAGTTCCTTATGAAAATTCACAGACTTTGCCTCCTCAACTGTAGCTAAGATTTTACATAAAGATAACGATATCCTAGTTTGAAGGGTATCGGTCATTCTAATATTCCTCCTAGCTTCCTTCCCTGCTTAGAAATCAGCACAAAACTTGTATTAATTCGATGACGTTAACAGAAACAGGATCTGTTGTACGTAGACTAAAGAGGGACCATTGCCTTTCGGTAACGGTCTAGTACGTGTATTGCTACCATTCTTAACCAGGCTGATAGTTGTATTACATAGTTCTTTGTTATTGCGCACAGGTAAAATTGAACGGGAATATGAATAAATGTAGCAATTTCCTCTTGTGAAACTGGTTGGAGTACCAACTGCTGGGACAATCAGTTGGAGAAGGTTGTCCTGGTACATGACCGGTATCGATTTTTCATACTAGTATCTGATAAGCTCCCATCTCGTTTCCCAAAGCAATCCAATCTGCGATCTGCTCATCGGCAAATTCAGCGAGTATAATGCGGCTTCGATTAATGTTCGGTAATGCACAATGGACATTCCCAGAATTGTAAACCCAGGGTAGAACAACTGATTTTATAATGATCTCGAATTGTATTTTGGTTTTCGGAGTGTGGCAAAGTATGAAATTATTTTTGGAATTTAGAAATGTTCTAGTTGCGAAGTAAAGGATATGTGATGGTGTGTAACATTTTTCGATTGATACTCTATCAATATCTTAAAAATACGGAAATACCAAAGGTAAATGAATACTTTGTTGTAATTTTTTAAATTCGTGAAACTCATTTCTGTGATCCATTTCCAATGAATATCGTTGCTTGTAGTTGCCTATGTTTTCTATAATGGATAGCTCGATGTCTGAAACAAGTAAAAAAAAGTTGGTTAGCTTCTGGTTGATTTTGTAGATCTGCAAGAACACATGGACATTGGTTTCTCACAAAAGGCTGCATTTAGTACTACAGTTTTTAGCTTTTCAGAATGAATGTTTTATGACTCTTTTTAGAACTATACTGGCTAGATCTCTTATGCTTTGCCTAAATTCGCTACAATTCGTTGAGGAAGATGAATTTAGTTGTTCCGCATCGTGTACGGTACTGTACTGTACTATAGCTGCAACTTTATTCTAAGTTAACAATAGGTAAATAGCCCATTTGAGAAAGTATGACAAATGAGCAGGTGCATGACACGTGGAG
>JAAUYH010235025.1_pt1 | contig 10075 bp, 5 predicted proteins | sample 7278061 | NCBI WGS metagenome assembly JAAUYH01 (sample SAMN14350203, study PRJNA611818) | marine sediment metagenome | isolation source: surface marine sediment (0.6m) | place: French Polynesia: Moorea | collected 2018-08 | reverse complement strand
TAATAATACCAACAAAAGTATACTTTTGAAAAAGTATGGCTGAACCCAAATATGGAACGCACACATACATGGCGAATTGATCTAAAAAAATGTACGATCGAGATACAGACCTTACGAAAACAGTGTTGTCTACTACAGAGAAGGGCAGTAGTCCGTTGATCACCAAATCTAGCCACCCATGCACCTGCAATGTTTTGGAATCGAAAAAGAGCGATTCAGATGCAGATGATGTCTCAGAGTTATCGTTATCGTTCAGTAGGCTTTTTAAGTCGCTGGGATGATACTTTTTCACGTGGCTCACTAAATTTGTGTAACCGTGTCCACTCTGTTTCTTTGTTTTGCCACACTTACATAGTCATTCAAACTCATTTCCAGTTTGCACGAAAAATGCATCTCGGATGCGCCGTCCGCGTGACGGTTGCCTTACAGGCTGCTTCGACATAGCAAATGGGATACAATTTTTTGCAGCTGTTTCTCTCCAAATATATTCGGAATCATTTGATGCATATTGTTTCATGATGAATAAATAATTTGGGTTTGAGACCGATACTGAATAAGTTACTCAATACTCATAGATCGCTGAAGTAAATACGGATCCGAATTACTCAGTTTATTTAAATCGAAATACATTTTTGAACATAACTGCTGCGGATCAGGATTAATCATCAGACAAGCTTCGGGAGCAAGGTATTGCTCTCTCCCTCTCTTGGAAAACTCCGAGTTTGATATCAATCTGGGAGACCGACATTTGCCTTGCAGAAAGGGTGCATTATGTGACAACACATGTACTTTTGAGAATCAAACAACTTCCAACAAAGGAACCAGGCACCTAGATACAGAGTCTCTCAATTACTGTGTTAAACAACCATAGACACTACTAACAAAGTCCGATTTTGCGCGGCTAAGCCAGTCTCAAAAGTCCAAGATTTAGGTTATGGTTCAGTGTAACTGTTTGGGCCACGCTTTCTTTCAACTCATGAAAAACACAAAGCAGAGAACAGGGACAATGGAGAACAGATTAATTAATGTCAACTCCTTATTTTGCGCAGCATAACGTGCCGAACAATTGGCATACGGCAACTAAGCAGGGGAACTTCTGGCTTCGCACTACATAATATTGAACGAAACTGTGGAAACCATTGACAGTACCGAACATAGCATGTATGTGTACTCAAGTCAAAATCCCGTGAACAGATCTCTCTATCCCTTAACCGTCTGGCAAATTTCGAATATATATTTTCAGTCGGGTTTTTCGTTTGTAAGAATCTAGTTGTCGTATTAGAGCAGAAATAACTTGTCTGACTTGGAAGCACAGTGCATTCTTGCCTTAATCAGTCCCACTTAGTAACCTTTGAAATGGAAGTCGTCTTGCAATCGATGAAAATGTGAAAATCGAAATTTCAACACAGCATGCGCCATGATCAGCTTTGTACTACTACAGAGTACCACAGAAGAACATCAGACTGTTCTCGATATCCTGCTGCTTCTCAAATCATATTGCAAGTTATAAAATAGAGTGCAAGTTCGTCCTTCAGAAGTTTAAATTCTAAAGGCAACTAGACGAGTCCGTGAACAGTAGAGCAAACCGCTGTGAATCTCATCACACATGCAATCAAATGAAGACTACTTGAAGATCGAACTCTCGTAGACAGAAAGCGCTTTGGAAAACAATAAATCGCGAAAAGAAAAAAATTTATGATTCCAAATAAGACTCTTTCAGTGGTTAAGAGATAGACTCGACACCACCATAATTAGTTTGTGAGCCAAGAGATCGACAATATGCTTGAATTTCGACTTATCTAAACTGTGTTATAACAGAAATCCTGCCAGGTCTGTATCAATAGTATCTTCATCTTCCCAAAAAAAACAGAGAGGATCTTAACTTTCTTTTTGAGCTGATCCAGTATGTTTCTTTCAAATCGGGCGTCTTACTTAAGCTCAAGAAGTTGATGTCCGTATATCTACGCCTACTTACCATTATAGAACTACGGTTGGTATTCAATACCTTTCAGAATAGTTTAATTGCTGTTCTCAGCTGTGTTTCGCCAGATTACGATGCAACTTAACATAAGCATTTCTCAATCCGGTCCAATATCGCGAAAGCAACGAGTATTGACAAGTACGATTATTCAAGCGGAGTAGTCATTTAGATTAAAGCTAAGATAAAAGGGTCACTTGTCCACAGACAGTGCTTTCAGGAAAACGATTTCGCGAGAATACCACCAATACTCTCACTAGCAGTCTATCCCTTCAGGACTCGCTAGATTTTGGAAAATTCATAGCACTAGATTTCCGAATCGTACCTAAACTCAACTTGACACCCAAGTAGTTTTTTAGTATAGTTAATGTTTCTTCTACTCATGGTGTATGTTCTACCATCCTCAGGAGCACCAAATAATCGACTGTGCAGGATAAAACCAAAGAAACTCGATAATCGATTTTTCTTTCTACTAATCTCTTCCTTTCAAGTTAAGCTCGTGGGATGTGCAAGTAAGAATCTCATTGCATTACTGATAAAGTCAGAGTTTCAGTTCAGTAAATAAACGCAGGAGATCAACACTTATCAGAAGAAGAAAAGTCACCATCATAAATACGCACTCCATCAAGTCCGTACCTTACTAATTTCGCGTCACATCGAAACAACATTAGCTTGCTTCGGTAAGAAATTGCATGGGATGAGCAACACATTTGAAAATCAGGAATAATGAATATCAACAAAAGACTATTCTTGTCCCTTATGTCGTGAAGAGATAGTGATGAGTAAGTTGAAAATCATGTTCACCGCTGTTTTCGCAGTCTCACCACTAAGTGAGTAGGGATTTAGCTCATAATCCAATACACGAAGTACTGAAAGGAGAAAAGTGTCAGTTACTGGAAAAGTCGGGCGATGCTGGACGTTTAACAAATTTGTTTTACGATTCAAGTAGAGAAACCAGACAATAAAACGAATGGAGAAACTAGAGTAATTGCAAATGACTCGTTAGGGCTACTAGTGCCACTACCACTGCAACTACAGATGTACTGGAAGAATGCTTCAGTCTGTTCTCTCCGGGATAAGTAGATAGTAAATCTTGTTGTCCTAATTGTTTTGCTCCGGAAGTAGTCACTTTACAAGTAGTTATTTTAGTCTTTGTCTTTGTCGCGATACGTCGAATCTTTCAGCTCGTTCTTCGTGATCACTCTTTCGTCATGCTTCCAGCATCAAGTATAATGGACAATACCGGTACATTGTGTTGAAATAGGATTAGTCCACGGATTTCGCATTGTTCGCCATCTTTACATCAGCTTGAGCAGTAGATCTCGCATCCAGTTTGGAGGTTTGGTTGTTACGCTTCAGCTTACGGCTTAAGAAACATGAGTAATTCGAAGACTTGTGTACCTTAATGTGGTCCTTATACTCGTTCCTGTCATCTCGTACGCCATACGCTGAGCCTTCAGTTCCAGATCTGCACACTACCGTATTCTCTAGGCCGACTTCATTTTAGAATGTATGAGTACTACACGGTACGCAGCATTCTTGATAGTCCCGATTTAGTCGTACCAATCAAGTCCTTGACAACAGTAACACTATTTCGTAAATGTCAGAAAAGTACAACACAATCTCTACTCAAGCAGCGCTACAACGCGGAGTGCACTACTTATCAACTCAGAACGCCGGAAGGTAGGTCATACAATGTTGACTAGAGAGTGCTCCAGAGAATATAGGCAAGTGTGGGTTTGACAACGAAAAGTTTACACAAAGCAAGGACTCCACGTCTACTACAACTATAACGAAGAAAGAAAAGTAAGCTTACAAAACTTAGGCTACACCTAAGTACACTTACGCTTGGTCCACGGGATGATTGAGATACGAATCTCCTGTCCATAGGCCGACGAAGGCGGACATGGCTTCACCGAAGCTGGCGGTTTCACCGATGGTGGAGGCTTTGGCTTCTCAGATTTGCACGGAGGAGGTTTCGGTTTCTCCGACTTACATGATGGCGGAGGCTTAGGCTTCTCCGATTTGCACGAAGGCGGTGGTTTAGGTTTCTCCGACTTGCACGATGGTGGCGGCTTCGGTTTGCAAGATGGAGGTGGCTTGGGCTTCTCCGACTTACAAGATGCGGGCGGCTTCACCGATTTGCACGAGGGTGGTGGAGCACACGACTTGGGCTTTTCACTCTTGGGCTTCGGAGGTGGTGCACATGACTTCGGCTTCTCCGACTTACATGAAGGAGGAGGTGGCTTCGGCTTCTCCGACTTGCATGAAGGCGGCGGGGCGCATGACTTCGGCTTTTCAGATTTCGGGGGCGGCGCACAACTCTTCGGTTTCTCCGATTTGCACGACGGTGGTGGTGCACAGGACTTAGGCTTCTCGCTCTTTGGCTTGGGAGGAGGTGCACAACTCTTCGGCTTTTCTGATTTGCACGAAGGCGGGGGCGGACAAGGCTTCGGCTTCTCGGACTTACATGAAGGCGGTGGAGGAGGGGCACATGACTTGGGCTTCTCACTCTTCGGCTTCGGAGGTGGTGAACAACTCTTCGGTTTGCATGATGGAGGAGGCTTCGGCTTTTCCGACTTGCACGAGGGTGGAGGTGCACAAGACTTCGGCTTCTCCGACTTACACGATGGAGGTGGTGCACAAGACTTCGGCTTTTCCGACTTACACGATGGAGGTGGTGCACACGACTTAGGCTTCTCCGACTTCGGTTTACAAGAGGGTGGAGGCTTCGGCTTCTCCGACTTGCACGATGGTGGTGGTGGAGGCGTGCATGGCTTCGGTTTGCACGATGGTGGAGGCTTGGGCTTCTCCGACTTGCATGATGGTGGTGGAGGAGGCGTGCATGGCTTCGGTTTGCAAGATGGTGGAGGCTTCGGCTTTTCCGACTTACATGATGGAGGTGGCTTTTCCGACTTCGGTTTGCAAGATGAAGGCTTCGGCTTCTCCGACGGTGGTGGCTTCGGCTTGCACGATGGAGGGGGCGGAGGAGTACAGCAAGGCTTTTTCTCGCTCTTCGGCTTCTCCGACTTAGTAGGAGGCGCACAGCTCTTAGGCTTACAAGACGGTGGAGGTGGTGGGGGAGGACAACAAGACTTGGGTTTCTCCGACTTCGGTGGCTTGGGCGGAGGTGAACAACTCTTTGGCTTCTCCGATTTCGGAGGCTTGGGCGGCGGCGCGCAACTCTTCGGCTTCTCCGACTTTGGAGGAGGCGGGGGCTTGCACGACTTCGGCGGCGGCGGGCAGCAACTCTTAGGTTTCTCCGACTTCGGAGGCGGCGGGCAGCAACTCTTAGGTTTCTCCGACTTCGGAGGCGGCGGGCAGCAACTCTTAGGTTTCTCCGACTTCGGAGGCGGCGGCGGCTTACAAGACTTTGGTTTCGGCGGAGGAGCGCACGACTTGGGCTTCTCCGGTTTCGGCTTGGGCGGCGGAGCACAGCTCTTAGGCTTACAAGACGGAGCTACGACAGAAGGCGGACGAATACTCGCGGTTACACCAATAGAGGGTGGCATCGAAGGAGGAAACTTAGCCGTAGATGTCGGCGGAGGCTTGACAGAAGGCGGGGGAGGGCAACAAGACATTCTACGATGGGGCTTGAGTGACTTTGTCTTGCCACAGGAGGAACGACCACAGCCTGAACAGTGCTTCGGGGGAAAAGATGACGGCGGTCGGCAAGATGACGGCCTACTTGAAGTTGGTGGGCAGGTGCTCGGCTTTGGCGGCCGTGGAGGCGTGCAAGTTGTGGGAGGCGCTGTGCTCGGTACGGGCAGTGTACAAGGCGGAGGGGGCGTTAAACAAGGTGGAGTAGGGTCAGGGCAAGGTATTGGTAATGTCGTTGGCGGCAGTGTTGTCGGTGGTGGGAGTGTCGTCGTCGGAGGAGGAAGTGTCTGATACGGCGGCGTACAGGAAGTGGGAGGGCAGGGCTGCGGTGGTTTCGGCTTCTTCTTGAGCAGAAGAAGAAGAAGGCAGCCACAGAGAACACACAGCAGCAGTAATCCAAGAATAGAGAAAGCAACCACTAACGCAAAGACCCACACACGCAAGCCAGCGATCTTACGGCCAACGAAGATAACCGGTGGTTTCGGTGATGGCGATGGGGTAGGTCGGCGCTTGGGCTTCTTTCGACACTTGCGATGGTCACAACAAGGGCCTTTTTCCTTCTTTCCACAACACCTCTTTCTTTCCGGCTTACAACCTTCAGGGTCAGGTTGTTCGCGACGCTTCTCACGCTTCGGTTCGGGACGTACCAACGGTTGAAAGTCGGTAGGTTCCTTGGCAGTGGTTCTATCCCGGTGGCCATGGCAGTCAGGATCTATATGAGGATCGCAGGCGGGTTTCTCACGAGGTGGCTTCTGGGACGCAGTATTGCCAGAGCGAACACTTGTTGGTAGAACATTGTGCTCCCCAGTCGAGGAGATGACCTGGCGTTGAGACGCGCAGATAGGGGCATCGTGGATGCTCAAAAAATTAATTGCAAAATTGGAAAATACCAACTCATCCCCTTCCGCCCGCGGATCAATTTGCAGGCCAATGCCAGGCGTCGCGACCAGCTTTGTCGAGAGCTTCACCGACCGGTCGCTGATGTAGACAGCAGTGGCACCGGGTCTGCGAAGCTTCTTAGTTCCCGCCAGAGCGCAACCGTTTTTGTCCGACAGTAGAGTTTGAATCCGATGGTTCACACCTTCCATCGATGTCGTTGTTGATGGTGATAACCCAGCGAACATCAACGAATGCATCGCGTGTCGAAACACAACGCTTCTCAGTGTTCGCTTCATCTTCAACGACACATTATTCAGCATCATGTCAACATCCGCCACCTCGGTTCCCACATTCGTGCGTTGTCGAAGTGCGCGCGCAGCACCGAGTGGTACTACACGAACATTTCTCCACACACTCTTCACAGCCACGACAGGTACACCACCAGCGATGGCAACAACACCCGGTCCACCCAGATGCGCCACACCAACTCGCATGACCACGGGTACCTTTGATGGCCATGTTCTTGATATTCTTCTCGCGGCATGAACAATCGAATCTAGCAAACTTGATTGTTTCACGCCGTACACGCTCACATCGACGCTACACCGAGGACCGCGCACAAGCATCCGCCGTCTTGTTAACGAGCCGTCATCCAAAACAGGAAGCCGATGACGTTTCATCGAGAGAAAAGTTGGCCTCCGAAGCGTCCGTTGTCGCACATCGACACTGAAATCATATTCAATCCAAGTCGCGCCGGAATGTAGAGCGTCGGGCGTTGTCGTTGTCGTAGAGGTGGAGGCGGGTTGTGCGGCAAAGTGCGCCAGCAACAAGCACGGTAATAGACTCAGTAATCGCATTGTTCCTCAGAAGATAGAAGCGAGGCTATATCGCAGCCGCGGAGAATCTCCAGCTCTGCACGTCGCCTCTAAGGGGAACAGGTCGTCGCTAGTGTCGGGGAGTGTGGAGGAGAGGAACCTGAACAACGAAAAGAAAGCCATATTATCTACTCTACACCGACCGTTACTAACTAGTTGGTGAACGGTAAAGTGAGTGTGCGTACTGTACAGTATGAAGTCGCAGTCGCTATGCAAGTCGCAGCATGAGCAGCAGCAATAGATTCCGAATGTCGGGAATGTAAAAATTGAAAATGAATGAGAACAAGGCATTGGTTCGTTCAACAAAGAAAGTACAAAGTGTATCGCCTCATTGAGTAAGTGACCGTTTCTTTGAAATGCACCAATCATTGGGCACGATTTCCAAAGGATGACGAATGTTAGCTAATGTAACGGGTCTAATTGTTTGGCATTATCCTGAAATTTGCATACTTTTATGTAGCTATCATATCTTGTCGTTACTTATTTGCTCAATTTTTTCTCGCTTTGTTGTCAATTCTGAATTCAGTACTACAGTACGTACAGTACAGTGCTCGTACTGGACTGTACAGTACAATCCCCGTATCATCTCTACAGTACAAGTGTTCCCTCTGAATGTGACCACTCACGAGAGCTGCCAGAAAGTTTTCGAAATTCGATAGTACCTTTAAATAAGATTATTTGAGAAGGGTCTAACTGATTGTCATATTCAGAGGGAACACTGTACCACGATCGACCTCCCTTATTCCGCATGAGCGAGACTGTCGACATTTCGTCTATCCATTTTAGAGCCTTCCTACCCCTTCGCTACACTACTCCTGCTACTGCTCTGTGTAGAAATGTGTGTCTACGCAGCAACTCAATCTACTCGTTTACTGAGTGTTATGTTTGGTCAGTGACTTTAAAACACATGTTGTTCCGTTTACCTATCATCTGAGTGTTGTACGTTGAGTACATGTCAGTTTGTTAAGATTCATCTAGTTCTGCACTTCACCAAATTTACTGTGTTACATTCTTGATAAGCATAATACTGAACCAGGCAAGAGCTGAACTGAGAGTTGTCAGTGTCTGTGAAAACCAGACAATTCTGTGAAGCGGCTCTCTGAGAAGTACGCGAAGGCGAACATGCAACGATTCTCTGGTTACTCTTCTTCACACAAAATGACGAGTCACACGCGCACACACATACTCTAGGTCATAGTTCAAATAGATCGTCCTTTCTGCCAACTTTATTTCCAACTCGGTTGCCCGCTTCGGGAACTTGTAACAATAATTGTAGTACATGGGTTCTCGCTTACGACAGCCCTAGACATACGAGTATCAAGGAATCAGTTCTACAGTGCACATTTTGATGTACTGTTTACCGATGAGTCTAGAGTGCACAAGAATATACAAATTGATAGAGATATGTGTTTCAACAGCAATTTCCTAAATACCTACCTGTACTGTAGTCCTCCAGCTTTTGTGATACAGTGCAAACCAATTTAGTGTGCTGTACAGTAGATACTTGTTCCGCACAGCATTGACATGAAAGTGAGATTAGAGAGTAAAAGAGGCGGTGTGTTGAGCTGTTGAGTGAGGATCTGCTGTGTTATAGTAGTGCAGTACTGGGTACTTGAATAGCCAGCTGGTGCAGGCAGCCACCGTTCCCTGTCAATGGAATCGAGCGAGTGAGCACGCTTTGAAACTCTGTGTAGTTGATAGCCTTTTAACAACGCTCTCTCGATCCAGGTCACTGCAGCATCAGACAAGAAAGTGAACTAGTTTTCATCTCTCCAACTACAGTACGCCACTAGTTCACAACTGTCCCAATGTATAATCGAGAGAGGTATCAACACGAAAACTGTGGACAGATGACCAACTACCGGTAGAAGCTGTCGCCACACATCCAAAAACAGTGCAATTTTCGCCCGATGGGCCACTTAACTGTACTGTACTGTGTCGTGCCTCATGATACTGTACAAAGAGTCGTGCTTGGGTTGCTTGTTTCTTTTCTTGCTTCCTCTCGCTTGCTGAGTTGGAGTATTTCCTTTAGTTACCTTTCTCATTTCTTTCATCTCTGCAACTTACCTAATTCATGGAACCATGTTCAGCTTGCTTGCTTGCTTGCTTGCTTGCTCGCTTGCTTCTAATCGTAACCTCTGTTGAAGTAGTTCTCCTAGTTATGGTTTTATTTTCTTTCTTCTCTACCACGTACCAAATGGTACATAGAGTCTGCAGTGTTTAGCTTCTTTGCTTGTTCGCTAACTTATTTCGGATTACCAAGATGAAGTTCAGTAGTGTGGCAACTTTCCAACTAATACGTCTAACTTATTGATGCGATAGTTTCGAAAAAGGTTCTCGGTCGCCCTCTACACCGACCGGTTCGCTTTATTATGTATACTTAGTATCTACGTCCTACTTAAAGATGTAATCGCAACGACAAGGCACGGAATCCTCTTCTCTTCTTTCCACCAGAGACCTGCACACGAATGTGCGCGCCACCGTCTGAGGGACATGTGGACTCGGGTAGTGTCGACGGTGGACAGCTCGATGGTGCAGGAGGCGGTGGCGGACACTCGACTACGTCCTTACTGCACTTCTTCACCACCGGTTTCGGTACCGGCTTGCATGACGGGGGCTTGGGCGGCGGCGGCTCCGGCTTACATGACTTGGGTTTTGGTGGCGTCGGCTTGGGCTTCGGCGGGTCAGGCTTGCATGACGGAGGCTTCGGCGGGTCAGGTTTACACGACTTCGGTTTCGGCGG
>JAAUYH010172209.1_pt1 | contig 10075 bp, 7 predicted proteins | sample 7278061 | NCBI WGS metagenome assembly JAAUYH01 (sample SAMN14350203, study PRJNA611818) | marine sediment metagenome | isolation source: surface marine sediment (0.6m) | place: French Polynesia: Moorea | collected 2018-08 | reverse complement strand
CGTTGCTTTCGCTGCCCGGTGTTTTGATGGTCTCGCCGGCTACCGAGGCCAACCAGTCAAATCTTTCCTGACTCATTTCTTCCGGGAGGATGGCGATGGAGTCACAACCTAAGAGTGTGGCGTCGTAAGCCCCACCACGGCAATAATTGCCGGTGGACGGCCATACGGCTTTTTGGGTGCTAGGATCGAATTGACCGGTGACCAGCCGGGGAACCAGGCAGCCGAAGGCGGCACCGACCTTGTGGGCACCGGTGGGAAACCACTTGCCCACGGGGGCCACAATCCGGGCCGCGACACCGGTCAGCTCCCGGGGAAATTCAATAAAATTAACGCCGCCAAAACCGCCGCCGTGGGCAACGGGTTCGTTGTGCCAGGTAATGCGAAACAGGTTTGGGGGATCGATATCCCACAGACCAATGTTCTTTAATTTAGAAACGATGACATCCGGAATCAGACCGGGGTCACGCTGCTGTTTTAGGGTCGGAATAATGATGTTTCTCTCCCGGGCTCTTTGCACGGCTCTTTCGAGCGCTTGGGAATTCACCGTTAAATCGATCACAATAATTTCTCCTTTTCTTAAGTCTTGGAGTAATAGAATATCAGAAATTTTTTGAAGGCCCTTGTTGACGTGGCCACAAAAAGGCACAAAAAGCACAAAAATAAAATCGACAGAATTCCTTCATTCTTCATTATTCAATTGACAATCTTCAATCCCTGTCCCATCCAGCCACCACCTCTTTGAGCGCCTCTAAATCCGGCATGACCCGAAAGGGTTTGGTATCGACCAGATCTACCGCCTTCATCGCGCCGGCGATGTCCTTCAATCCATTGCCGGTGTTCAGTACGACAATTTCTTCGTCCCCGGAAACCAACCGCTGGTTCACCGCAGTCACCAGGCCGGCATAGGCCGCCGCGCCGGCTGGCTCGGCAAAAACCCCGGTGGTACGCGCCAATTCCGGAATAGCCGTTAAAATATCATCATCTGAAACACAAATGTAGGCACCGCCGGTTTCCTTTACGGCAGCCAGCGCCTTGACACGGTCACTGGGCAACCCGGCGCTGATGCTGTCGGCAGCGGTTTGGGCGGTTATTGGCGGCTTGGTGAGAACGTCTTCCTCGTTTTTCCAGGCCGTATACAGATAACTGCTGCCCGCTGCTTGAACCCCCATCAGTTTCGGCATTTTATCGATCCATCCCAAAGCGAGCAGGTCCTTTAATCCCTTGTGCAGCCCCCCGATAATACAGCCGTCGCCCACGGAAACAAAAATATGGTCCGGCGCCTTCCATTCAAGTTGTTCACAGATCTCATAGGCGGCGGTCTTTTTGCCTTCGGTCATATAGGGATTGTATCCGGAGTTGCGGTTGTACCAGCCATAAGCTTTAGCGGCTTTGAGGCAAAGCGCAAAAGCATCGTCATAGGACCCCTTGACCAGAATGACCCGGGAGCCGAAAACCAGTAGCTGAGCTATTTTGGCCGAGGGAGCGGTCTCCGGCACGAAAATCACATTCGGCTGTCCCACGCTGGCGCACAGACCGCTTAGTGCCGCCGCCGCGTTGCCGGTACTCGCCGTGGTAATGATCTCAGCGCCCCTTTCCATGGCTTTCACCACAGCCACGGCGCTGGCCCGGTCCTTAAATGACGCTGTCGGCTGAAGTCCGTCATCTTTGACCCATACCGTTCTCAGCCCCACCTCTGAAGCCAGCCGTGGCACAGGATAGAAGGGTGTCCAGCCCACTGCCAAAGGCGGGACCACGACATCGGGCCGGACCGGCAGCAAGGGTTTGTAGCGCCAGATGGTGAGATTATCGCCCTGCAGGAGATCTTCCCTCCGGATCCGCCGCTTAATAAAATCATAGTCGTACTGAACGTCAAGAACCCCATCGTCACCATGATCCGGGCAGACATAATCGATCCCGTCGGGAGGATACTGCTTACCGCAAACCAGGCATTTCAAGCTAAGAATATTTTCCAATTTTCCGACCAATTTTTCTTTAATCGTTTTTTGCCATGCCGCCTTCGTCTTTCGTGCTGCCGCAGGCAAATCATTCGTCATTCGTCATTCGTCATTCGTCATTCGTCATTCGTCATTCGTCATTCGTCATTCCCAAGAGCTTGGCTAAAAGATAACAGATGATATGTCAATAATTTTTATCAAAAATATTAAAACGTTTCCGACCACCAGGATGAATGCCGCCTGAAGGATCCCTCCCAGATCCAAGCTGATACTTGCACTGGAAAATAGGATGTGATAATCATCGACCACCAGCAGAGCTGGGGGTACGTGGATGGCTCCTTGATGGAAGCGGGGCCGCCTCTGCTGGTGGCCACTAATTTTTATCTCAATACAAAAACCGCCAGCATCGATCAGGTTTATATTGATCAAGCATGCCCTCGCGGTAACGGAATAACCTTTTCAATTATCATCCCGATAGGTCGGGGTGGTTTACGAATTAAGTTACAATGCCATAAAATAATCTGTAACCTAAAAAGGAGGAAAAAATGAGAAAAATCAGAGTATTAGCAGTGTTGGCGATGTTCGCTATCTTCACTTGGTTCCTTTTTGGCAGTGGTGCTACGGCAACCGCCGATGCCGCGGAACCCCAGAAAATTGCCTTCAGTTATGTCAGTTCGGTGGGGGATTTGGGTTGGAGCTATGAACATGACAACGGTCGTAAGATGCTGGAGGCAGAACTCGGGGACCAGATAAAGACGGCCATCATCGAGAGCGTGCCGGAAGGGCCTGACGCCGCCAGGATTATTCGCCAATATGCCATGCAGGGCTACAAGGTGATTTTTGCCACCTCCTTTGGATATATGGACCCCATGGTGGAGGTTGCGCGAGATTTTCCCAACGTTTACTTTGAACACTGTTCAGGCTACAAAACAGCCCCTAACATGAGCACCTACTTCGGTCGTATGTATCAGCCCCGTTATCTTTCCGGGATCGTGGCCGGAAAAATGACCAAGTCAAATATTATCGGTTATGTGGCGGCTTTTCCAATTCCGGAGGTTATCCGGGGTATCAATGCCTTTACCCTCGGTGCACGTTCCGTGAATCCCGATGCCCAGGTTCGGGTGGTGTGGACCAGCACATGGTTCGATCCGGTTAAAGAGCGTGAAGCGGCGGTGGCACTGCTGGATGCGGGTGCAGACCTCATTGCCCAGCATCAGGATACCACCGAACCGCAAAAGGCAGCCAAGGACAGGGGGCTTCCAAGTGTTGGGTATGACTCTGATATGCGTAAATTTGTGGGCGACAGCGTTCTGGTTAGCCCGGTCTGGAATTGGGGTTCCTATTACGTTGAAACCGTCAAGGCAGCCTTAGACGGGACATGGAAAACCCACCAATATTGGGGGGGAATGAAGGACGGCATCGTTCGTCTTTCCGACTTCAGCCCCCAGGTGCCCAAGGATGTCAGAGATTTGGTAGCTGCCAAACAGGAAGCCATCCTCAGCGGAAAATGGGATGTGTTCCACGGCCCCATCGTGGACCAAGACGGCAAGGAGGTGGTACCCGCGGACGGCAAAATGAGCGATTCCGAGATGCTCAATATGAATTTCTTTGTAAAAGGCGTTGTAGGTAAGGCAGGGAATTAAGTAAACGTATTCGCAAATAGGTTGCCGTAGTATTTCACTGCAGAGAACGCAGAGAGCACAGAGAAAAATTAAAAGATCAATCCTCTGTGAACTCCGTGTTCTCTGTGGTTTAGATATAATTGAAAAGGCATTTACTCTCCATCGGAAACAGACGAGGAAAATGAAAACGCCTCTGATCGAAATGAAAGGGATCACCAAAAGGTTTCCCAATGTGGTCGCCAATGAAAATGTCGATTTGGAGCTTTATCCCGGTGAAGTCCTTGCACTGTTGGGAGAAAACGGAGCAGGCAAAAGCAGCCTTATGAATGTTCTGGCCGGACTGTACCGGGCCGATGAGGGCGAGATCTTTATCCGGGGCGAACCGGCAGAGATCACCTCTCCGCGTGACGCCATGAATCTTGGCATCGGCATGGTCCATCAGAACTTCATGCTGGTGGATACCATGACCGTGGCAGAAAACATTGTCCTGGGGATGCCGGACTTGCCGCTTGTTCCGGATATGGAAGACGTCAGTGAACGCATACAACGCCTTTCTGAAAGGTACAACCTGCAAGTCGATCCTCAAAGCTATATCTGGCAGCTGGGCGTAGGAGAACGGCAGAGAGTTGAAATCCTGAAGCTGATCTATCGCGGTGCTGAAATCCTCATCTTGGATGAACCCACGGCCGTTTTGACCCCCCAGGAGTCCAGGGAATTAAATCGGGTCATACATCAGATGACGACCGAAGGCAAATCCGCCATTTTCATTACTCATAAGATGGAAGAAGTCATTGCATTTTCCGACTGGGTTCGCGTACTTCACAAGGGACGTCTGGTAGCGGTGAAAAAGACCGCTGAAACAGACCCTGGGGAACTTGTACGGCTGATGGTGGGCAAAGAGGTGCTGTTCTGTTTGGAAAAGCAAAACCGCAGCCCGGGGAATGTCGTCCTCGAGCTGAATGACGTCCAGGCATCTGATGACAAAGGCCTTCCGGCCCTTAAAGGAATTTCGTTTAAAATCCGCTCAGGTGAAATATTAGGCATTGCCGGTGTGGCGGGCAACGGCCAGAAACAACTGGCCGAGGTTATAACGGGCCTTCGCATAACCACCGGCGGCCAGATAAAAGTAAATGGCGAGGTCATGACCAACAAAAGGCCCATTGATATGATTTTTTCCGGTGTCAGTCATATCCCCGCCGACCGGAACGTGCGAGGAGTGGTTGGCGACATGAGTGTTGCGGATAACCTTGCCATGAAAGGCTACCGAAAAGCGCCGCTAACGAAAAGGGGAATTTTGCATCCCAAGAGAATCCTGGAACTTGCCGGTCGCATGATCGACGAATTCCGTATTGATACACCCACGCCCCAGACCCATTCAAAATTTCTCTCCGGAGGTAATATTCAAAAAATTATTCTGGCCAGAGAAATCGACGCCTGCCGTGGACTGCTCGTAGCGGCTTATCCATCAAGAGGCCTTGATGTGAGCGCCACCGAATATGTCGGCAACCAGATGATCGAGCAAAGTGAATCGGGCAAGGCGGTTTTGCTGATATCTGAAGACCTGGAAGAGCTGATGACCGTTGCAGATAATATTGCCGTTTTATATGAAGGCCGTCTCATGGGTTTTCTCACTTGTAAAGATGCAGACACCGAAAAGCTGGGTATGATGATGGCAGGACTGGAGCAAAGCACCATTCATTAATCGTTAAAGGTTTGCTACCGGTTGCTATAGTTAAAAATCGAGCTATGGTGTTGAGTTATGAATGATGAATGTCAATGAAGGGTCTCCAATTATCAATAGCGGTTTTAAAAACGACTGAGCGAAGCCTCCGGCTCTTAGGGGTTGTACGCCTACGCCTCGGAGAGCAATATCCATAAATTTTCAATTTTCAATCTTCAGTCTTCAATTTTGGCTAATCCAGGTTAAGCAGAATTACTTAGATCTAAAGATTCTATTTGCAAGAAAAAAGCATCTAAAGATTCCCATGCGCATTGTCTTTGAAAAAAGAAAAACGCTGTCACGAAAAGCGATTTTGCTGGTTCCCCTGGCCTCATTTTTAATCTCGCTGTTGCTGGCAGCTATTTTATTGACGATATTTAAAACCAATCCCTTCGTGACGTTCGCCGCCATGTTCCGGGGTGCTTTCGGTACCTGGCCGAATTTTACCGAAACACTGGTCAAAGCCATTCCTTTGATGCTCACCGGATTAGGGGTGTTAATCGCCTTCCGTCTGAAATTCTGGAACATCGGTGCGGAGGGTCAACTGACTTTCGGAGGCATCGCGGCCGCCTGGGTGGCATTGTTCTGGTCCCCCTTTCTATCTCCCTGGATGGTACTTCCAGTCGCAATTATGATGGGCATGTTGGCAGGCGCGCTGTGGGCGGGAATCCCCGCCTTTTTAAAAGTCAGTTTAAAAGTGGATGAAGTACTGACAACGCTGATGCTCAATTATGTCGCCATTCTTTTTGCCGAGCACCTATACTACGGACCCTGGCGCGATCCCAAAGGATATGGCTTCCCCGGTACGCCCTCTTTCCCGGACTTTGCATGGCTGCCGCGAATTGCGGGGCGTGCCCACCTGGGATTGATCTTCGCTCTTGTTCTAGCGCTTCTGATCTGGTTTATTCTCAATCGAACACGATGGGGCTTCGAACTTAAGATTATCGGTAATAATCCGGCCGCCGCCAAATGTCAGGGCATCAACATTGCGAAAAATATAATGATCGCCCTGTTATTTGCCGGCGCGCTGAGCGGGCTTGCAGGGGTCTGCGAGGTAACCGGGATCTCCAGAAGGCTGCAGCAGGGCCTTTCCATCGGATACGGCTATACGGCAATCATTGTTGCCTGGATGGCGCAGCTCAACCCCATTGCCGCCATGGTGGTGGCCGTATTGATGGCCGCCCTCCTCGTGGGGGGCGATCAGGTTCAGATGATGATGGGGCTGCCGGCTGCCATGGGCCTGGTTCTCCAGGGCATGCTTCTTTTCCCTATGTTGGCCGGCTCACTTTTCACCGAATACAAACTTCGTATCATTCGTTCCAAACTCTCTGGCAGCTTTGGTGCATAGCTGCGCAATGTTAGAAATGAGCTAAAATTTAAAATAAATCCCGCTGAAAGCGGGACTAAAATTGTGGTATTCTGGCGATTTTATAAAAACGGATAGAGCGTAGCGTTTCCTTAATTTTAGTCATTTTAGTCACTTTAGTTCACTTTAGGCATTCGTCTCATCTGCTATATCAGCCTATTATAACAGTTGCTGAATCAAAGATAAATATGACTTGGTAGAACTATTTAGCTTTTTACTCCATGGATGCTGACAAAGAATCTATATCTTTCGGACGTTATTTGCAGGCCATTCGGCTTGAAAAAAAAATCAGCCTGGAACAGATTTCACAGCAAACGCGGATCGGCTTGAGGAGTCTGCTGCTTATTGAGGAAGAAAATCACGAGCAATTGCCGGCTGAGGTTTATGTAAAGGGGTTTTTGCGATCGTACGCCAAAGCCATCGGAGCTGATGGCGATGAAGTGATTCGGCGTTATAAATCATGCCAAGTGGTCGTTCAAAAATCAACTGAATCAGAATCCTCCAACATTGGGATAGCGCACGGAATATGGTGGAAGCTTCTGATTTCGTTGGTTTTGCTTGTTGTTATTATCGGATCGTCACTCTTTGCAGTTTTCTATTTCCGACAAGCGCCGGAGGCAGATAAACCTCCGGAGCAAAAGGCGGTCGTCGAAGCGCAGCAGACTGTCGTCGAAGAGCAACAGGCTGTCGCTACACAATCCGAACAGCAGGATCCTGAATCCGACGCCGAGCCCGTCCAGACAGTTCCGGATAGGTGGCTGCTCCATGTGACCGCAGTGGAAGAAACCTGGCTGAAGGTTATCATGGATGAAAAAGGGGCGACCGAACACTATCTGCATTCGGGGGATCAACTTGAACTTGAAGCAGTTTCCGGGTTTAACCTGCTCATCGGTAATGCCGGCGGAATAAAATTAACGCTCAATGACAAACCCGTTTCAGTCCCTGGAAAAAGCGGTGATGTGGTGACCCTTGAGCTTCCTTAAATCGTTCAACCTTTGATTTTTATTTTTTAAGCGGCGGGATGACACACTATATGACGGGAACGCGCTAGGCGAATTAGAATCGGGCGACAGATATGCCGATAGACAGCAACAAAATACTGGCTGACAGTGTCAGAAGACTCTTGCGACGGGGGGCGATCAGCCATCTTGCTAAGATCGTGAATAAAACCCATGGGGCCGACCTGTCGGTTTTGTTTCGCTCATTGTCCGTCGCTCAGCAGCGCAAGCTGTTTGACATGATCACCGATGTCGAACAGAAGGGCATTCTGTTTAGCGAGCTCGAGGAGGACATCTTCCAGGATCTTATCGAAGAAATGCCGGTAAAGACCATTGTTGAGATTCTGGAAAGCATGCAGGCCGACGATGTTGCGGATATCCTTGGACGACTGCCGGAAGACAGATCCCAGGAGATCCTGGACAAAATGAAAAAGGCGGAATCCGAAGAGGTTGAAGGCCTTCTTCGTTATGAGGATGATACCGCCGGTGGGATCATGGTTCCCGATTTCATTGCCCTGAAAGAAGATGTCACCGCCAAAGAAGCCATAGAGTCGTTGCAAAAAGAACATTCAGACGTAGAGATGGCATTTTATCTTTACGTGGTTGATGAATACGGCAAACTGGTGGGTGTCAGCTCTCTGCGGCAGCTTGTTGTGGTTGCACCGGATTCACCCCTCAAGGATTTTATGAGCACGGATGTCTTTTCCGTCCGGACCGACATGGACCAGGAAGAAGTTGCTCGAATTGTGGCGCGCTACGATATCCTGGCGGTTCCCGTGGTTGATGACGCCAACCGGCTGGTGGGGATTGTTACGGTGGATGATGTCATCGATATTCTCAGAAAAGAAGCTACGGAAGATATATTGAAGATGGCCGGTGCGGGTGAAGAATTTGTCGAAACAAAGTCGATCTTTAAAAGCACGCGGATTCGCCTGCCGTGGCTTTTCGCAAGTTGTATCGGCGGCATCTTTGCTTTTTTTATCATCGGTAAATTCGAAGGCAGCATACTAAAGTACGCATACCTGGCCGCTTTTATACCGGTGATTATGGGTATGGGCGGAAACATCGGCACCCAATCTTCCACGATTGTCGTTAGGGGACTGGCAACCGGTCGTCTCCATGTCAGGGATATCTGGACGGTAGTGCTCAAGGAACTTACCATCGGTGTTATTTTAGGTCTTGTTTATGGAATCCTCATCGGCAGTGTGGCGCAGTTTCGGTACAGCAAAGAGGCTTTGGCCATATCGGTTGCGCTAGCCGTTGTTTCCTCCATGGCCGTCGCCGCACTTGTGGGCTCATTGGTACCCATGGGCTTTGCCAGGATTAATATTGATCCGGCCGTGGCAACGGGTCCCTTTGTGACAACCGCTATCGACGTTATTAGTGTATTCTTCTATTTTGTGATCGCCACCTCGCTGCTTGGAATTTAAGCGAATGCCGATTTTTTCCTCGCCTGCAATTTTGCTCCGACGGATGGATTACGGGGATTTTGATGTCATTATCACCTTTTTTACGCTGAATAGAGGCAAACTGTCTCTGATTGCAAAGGCCGCCAAAAAGAGCACCAAACGTTTTGGCGGTGTTTTGGAACTTTTTTCAGTGCTGGAGGTGGTGGCCGGATCAAGCCGGAGCAAAGGATTGGCCGTTCTGCAGGAAGCTGCTCTAAAACAGCCGTTTAGCGCCATACGGGCTGATTTCAGGAAAACGGCATATGCCAGCTATTGGGCTGAGCTGATCTACAATTGGATAGAAGACAATTTCAAACAGGTTTCGCTCTATCGTCTTCTTGAACATGTTTTTACCGAATTGGATCGCGGGCGGACAGCGCCGGCCGTTTTAAACATACTATTTCAAATGCGGTTTCTAACACTCTCCGGGCACCGTCCTAATTTGGATGACTGCAGCGAATGCCGGAAGGCACTGGAGAATATCAAACAGGACCACATCATCATCGACTCGCAAAGGGGCGGAATTTTATGCAACAACTGCCGAACCAGCGCATCGTCCCACACCTGGTTTGGCAAAGGGACCATTAAGCAGCTATTGTGGGTCGAAAGCGGTGACCTGGCTAAAGCAACTCGGATTAAATTTTCGCAATCTGCGATAGAAGAAGGCACGAAATTTTTGGAAGAATTTGTATGCTACCATATGGGCAAACAACCGCGCAGCCTGAAATTCCTGCGCCAGATCAGAAATGGCGTTGATTAGTTGAAGGAGGTTAAAATAGGTGAATAAATCTTATTTCGGTTAATCATTAACCTTTGAACCCTAAACCTATGAACCCTTGAACGACAAAAATATTCATTCTTCAATCTTCAATTTTCAATCCTAATCAGGTTATGAACAAAAAATTTAGAAAACGACTTGAATCCAACCCCATTGAAGCGTCTGCACCATGTCGATCCGACATGGTG